>JACCDS011526437.1_pt1 | contig 18968 bp, 22 predicted proteins | sample 7446441 | NCBI WGS metagenome assembly JACCDS01 (sample SAMN15323445, study PRJNA562643) | freshwater metagenome | isolation source: river surface water | place: USA:Blue River Watershed | collected 2017-08-17
CCATGTCATTGACTGCGAACGTCGAGCCGGCGACAAGCAAGCCGGCAGCAGCCATCAACGTGTGGATTAGGCGCTTCGCGTAGTTCATGTTGTCCTCAAATGCCTGATTAAAATCTGTTAATTTTTTGATTACTGCCAGCCGCCAAGGCCTGCCCGGTATCCGTTCAGCTCCCTGTCAAGCTCACGTGCAAACTCCCGCCGCTTCCGCTCGTTCACGAACCGGCCGACCTCGACGCGCTCACCGTTCGATTCGAGTCCGATAAGCCCGTGCCGCAGGGCCGGCAGGGCCACGCGCGTGCGATGCGGATCCATCCGGTATTGGCACACGCGCTCGGCCTGTACCAGCTCCACCAGCAGACCGCCGTCGCTCAGCGCGACATGCTCACGATCTGTCGCGTGGCGACCGAAATAGATGAATGCGGCGGCGACCGCCGCCAGCTCCAGCACCGAAAACACCGGCACCAGCCATGCGCCACGGGCAGCCGAGTAGCTCGCAACCATCAGCGATGCGACGCACAGCGCCGCATAGGCCCGAGCCAGCTGTCCGGGCGACATCGAGCAATTCCGCTTCAAAACCCACTCACGTGTCGCCATTCGCGCAAACCAGTTGTCTAAATGCTATTTAGCAACAAGCCCAGGAAAAACCTGTGAAGTATAAAGGGAAAGAATATCTGCCGCCAAGTAAAGACCATATACACGGCAGGGAAGCGCGCCGAAATTAAAAAAATAAAAACACCAATTCATGGTTTCTGCGGGCTGAAGCGGACAATCTGCTCGCCGCCGCTGGTCCGGGTCGGCTCCGGCCGGAACGCGTGGCCGAAAGTGACTTCCACCGTCAGCCGGAGCGTCCCGCTTGGATCGCGGGCCGCCTCGAGGGTGCGCCGCACCCGCTGCCAGCGCTGAGGGCCGTCAAGGCCGCGCACCCGGCCTTCGAGCGGATTGCCGCCGAACGCGCGCACATCGGCCAGCAGCTTGTCGACCGACGTGTAGGTGAGGGTCAGCCGCTCCATGTCCATCACCGGGGTGGCCAGGCCGGCGGCCACCAGCATGTCGCCGTAATCGTGCAAATCGACGAAAGGCAGCATGCGCCCGTGCAGGCCATGGGCCGCGAACGCGTCGCGCAATTCGATGAAGGTGTCCGGACCGAAGCAACTGAACATCAGCAGGCCGTCGGTGCGCAGTACCCTCGCCCATTCGGCGATCACGCGATGCGGCTGCGGATGCCAGTGCAACGCAAGATTGGACCACAGCAGGTCGATGCTGGCGCGCGGCAGCGGCAGCTGTGCAAAGTCAGCGCAGGCCAGCGCGGCCGCCTGCGCGCCTTGCGGGCGCCGCCCGAGAAAGCGGCCAATCAGTTTTTGCGCGCGCGAGCGCGACTGTTCGCCGGCGACAGCGGCAGCCGCCAGCATCGCCGCCGACGCGTCAACGCCGATCAGCTGCGCCGGCGGAAAGGCCTGGTGCAATCCGGGCAAGTCATCGCCCTCGCCGCAGCCGGCATCGAGCACGCGCTGCGGCGCGAGGCGGATCAGCCCGAGCCGCTCGAACATCCGCGCTGCGATCTCGCGGCGCAGAAACTGCGAATCGGCACAGCGCGCCGGTCGCGCAAACAGCCGACGCACGGCGGCAACGGAAATCGGCGCAATGCGCCGGTCGGGATCGGAGTCGTTCGGCAGGGCGGGCATGACAGCGCTCGGGCGCAAGGTAGGAGGAACAATGGGCGGCAGTGTACTCCAGCCCCTCTCAAGGAGCCGTCATGATCCCTGCATTCCCGCCATCGCTGCGCCGCATGCGCGAGTTTTTGGCGACCTGGCCGGCACGGCTGCTGCCGGGCTGCTGCGCGCTGTGCGGCGCGGACGCGGCCGCGCCGGTCTGCTACGCCTGCCGGCGCCTTGCCTCCGGTGGGGCGACTGAGGGCGATGCATGCTGTCACCAGTGCGCCTGTCCGCTAACCTCGCCGGCCACGCGGTGCGGCCGCTGCCTCACCGATCCGCCGGCCTTCGATGCGAGCTTTGCGGCGACACGCTACGCGCCGCCGGTCGATCTGCTGGTGCAGGCGCTGAAGTTCCGCGCACAACTGCCGCTGGCGCACGCGTTCGCGCACTGGCTGCTGGATTCCATTGCGGGGCAGCCGTGTGCCGGCGGCGACCTCATGCTCGCGGTCCCGCTGTCGGCCGAAAGACTGGCAGAGCGGGGGTTCAACCAGGCGCAGGAGATTGCGCGTCCGCTGGCGCGCGCGCTGCAGCTTCCGCTGTGCAGCGATGCCTGCGTGCGCGTGCGCGATACGCCGCCGCAATCCGGGCTTGCACTGGCAGACAGGCGGGATAATATGCGCGGCGCGTTCGCCGTGATGCACCGGCCAGTGATCGCCGGCAAACACGTTCTCGTGGTTGACGATGTGATGACTACCGGGCAGACACTCAACGCGCTCGCCGCCTGCCTGAAGCGCCACGGCGCGGCGAGCGTGACCAATCTGGTTTTTGCGCGCACACCGCCGCGCTGAAATCGCACTCTGGAGAAAAGCGTGTTTCACGTTGTACTGGTCGAGCCCGAGATACCGCCCAATACGGGCAATGTGATCCGCCTGTGTGCCAACACGGGCGCTCAACTGCATCTGGTGGAGCCGCTCGGCTTTCCGCTGGACGATGCGCGCATGCGGCGCGCTGGGCTTGACTATCACGAGTACGCGGACATGCGCGTGCATCGTGACTGGCCCGCGTTCATCGACGCCTTGCGGCCCGACCCGGCGCGCGTGTTCGCTTTCACGACGCATGGCTCGTCGGTGTTCGCCGATCTGCGCTTTGCGCCCGGCGCTGTGTTCGTGTTCGGATCGGAGACGCGCGGACTGGCTCCCGCGCTGCGCGACAGCTTTCCGCCGTCGCAGCGAATCCGCCTGCCCATGCGCCCCGGCAACCGCAGCATGAACCTGTCCAACACCGTCGCCATCACAGTGTTCGAAGCCTGGCGGCAGCAGGGATTTGCCGGCGGGGCATGAGCCTATAATGGCCGGATCCATTCACACTTCAGAGGACCATCATGACCCTGCGCCGCACCCTTGCCCGTTACCTTGCCCTGCCACTGCTGCTGTGTGCGGGCCTGCTGCAGGCTCAGGAGACGAGATCCGTGCAGATCGACAAAGCCGTTGCGCGCGCGACCGTCGGCAAGCAGGCAAACGGTGCCGCCTTCCTGCAGATCGACAACAAGGGCGCGGATGACGTGCTGCTGTCGGCCAGCTCACCGGCAGCAGCGAAGGTCGAGATTCACACAATGACGATGGAAGGCGACGTGATGAAGATGCGCGCGCTGCCGCAACTGGAACTGAAGGCCGGCCAGAAACTCGAGATGAAACCCGGCAGCGGCGCGCACATCATGCTGATGGGCCTGAAGAAATCGCTGGCCGTCGGCGACAAGTTCCCACTGACACTGAATTTCCGCAAGGCCGGCAAGATCGACATCACGGTCGATGTGGCCGACATCGGCATGCCGATGAAAAAGAAAGACGGCGGCGGCGACATGCATCAGCACCATCATCACGACTGAACGCCGACCAGAAAGTCTGCGCGCCGGGCCGTTTGCGAGGCCGGCCAATGTTGCCCAGGGCGCGTCTTCGCGCCCTTGTCATTGGCAGATGCGCTTACCTGCGGGCGGGATAGTGCTGCCACACCTTGCGGCTGCCGTCATCGCTGAACAGCACGACATCAAACGCATCGCGCCGGCTGCCCTCGACCTCCATGCCGGGGCTGCCGACCGGCATGCCGGGCACCGCCAGGCCGCGCGCCTTCGGCCGCTCGGCCAGCAGGCGACGGATGTCGGCCGCCGGCACATGGCCCTCTAGCGCATAGCCGTCAATCACGCCGGTATGGCAGGAGCCGAGCTCCTTCGGCACGCCGAAGCGGCTGCGGTAGGGCGCAGTGTCGGGTACATCTTTCGCAATGACTTCGAAGCCCTGCTGCTGCAGATGCGCGACCCACTCATGGCAGCAGCCGCAGGTCGGCGTCTTGTAAACCGTGACCACCGGCTTTTTCGCCGCCTGTGCAGACAGCGGCAGTACGGCAGCCAGCAGAAAACCGTTCAGGAAGGTGCGTCGTTTCATCGGTGATCCTCACAGGTCATCGGGCGCGGCACGGATGCGCGCAATGAGCGCCGAGGTTGGAGTGTAATGGACAAAAGGGAGTGCGACGCAGCGAACGCCGAGCGCGCGCGCAGCGTGCCCCTCGGGGGTGCGGTCGATATCGTAATCGCCGCCCTTCACGTAAACGTCGGGGCGAACGAGCCGCACGAGCGCGGCGGCATGGTCGTCGGCGAACCAGGTGACGAGATCGGTAGACGCCAGTGCCGCCAGCAGTGCCATGCGTTCGGCACAGCGCTGCAGCGGCCGGCCCGGGCCTTTGCCGAGGCGCTGAGCCGACGCGTCGTCGTTGACAGCCACCAGCAACGAAGCGCCCAGGGCGCGCGCACGCTCGAGCCCGTCCGCATGTCCGCAATGCAGCAGGTCGAACACGCCATTCGTGAACACCAGCGGACGCGGCAACACGGCAACGCGCTGCGCGAGTTCGTCCGGCGGGCACAGCTTGCTTTGAAGGGAAATCATGCGCGGCATGCCGCCCGGAACCGGACGGCATGCCGCTGGCCGCAGGATCAGGCCACCTGCGGCTGCAGACGCGCCATCGCTTCTTTCCGATAGCGGTTCAGTTCTTGCACCGTGCCGAAGCTACGCTCGAACAGCAGCGACAGGTTGTGCAGGATGCGGTCGACGACCTTTTGCTCCCATGCGCCGTCAAACTTGATCTGCTTGTCTAGCCAGGCCTCGAGCCACACCGGATCCGGCAGGCGGCTCTGCACCGTGTCATTGGGGAACAGCGACTGGTTCACATGCAGGTTGGTCGGATGCAGCGCCTGTTCGGTGCGGCGCGCCGACGCCATCAGCACGCCGATCTTGGCGAATGCCGCACGCGCAGCATCGCCAAACTGGCCGAGGGCCTTCTTCATGTAGCGCAGATAGGCGCCGCCGTGACGCGCCTCATCCTGGCTGATGATCTTGTAGATCTGCTTGATCACCGGCTCGGTATGCCAGTCGGCCGCGCAGCGATACCAGTGGTTCAGACGGATCTCGCCGCAGAAGTGCAGCATCAGCGTCTCGAGCGGCGGCGCCGGGTCGAACTCGAAGCGCACGTTATGCAGTTCCTGCTCGGTCGGCGCCAGATCGGGACGGAAGCGGCGCAGGTATTCCATCAACACCAGCGAGTGCTTCTGTTCTTCAAAAAACCATACCGACATGAACGCGGAGAAATCGCTGTCGTCGCGATTATCGCGAAGGAACATCTCGGTGGCGGGCAGTGCCGCCCATTCAGTGATCGCATTCATCTTGATCGTTTGCGCCTGCTCGTCGGTCAATTTGCTGCCGTCGAACTGGTCCCATGGAATATCGGTTTCCATGTTCCAGCGCACTTGTTCAAGGGATCGGAAAAGTTCGGGATACAGCATCAGGTTGTTCCGCGTGGATGGTAGAAGTGCCACGATTTTATCAATAAAGAGTCGCCGATCGCGATGACAGTTCGATGACCGGGTGATCTTGTTTTGATGGCAAGCGCGTCCTGATGCCGAGGGTGTTGTCAAAGTGACTCGAGCCCTTCCAGCATGTCGGCGGCGCGCCGGCGTATCGCGGCGCGCTCGTCATCGCTGAGTTTCTGCAGGTTCCTGGCCATCAGCGCCGTGCGCGGGCTAGCGGCCAGCGTGCGCTGGTGGCGGTCGATGAACTGCCAGTACAGCGTCGTGAACGGGCAGGCTTGCGGACCCGTGCGCTTCGCCGGGTCATAGCGGCAGCCGCTGCAGTAGTTGCTCTGACGCTGGATATACGCGCCGCTGGCAATGTAAGGCTTGCTGGTGAAGCGCGGACCACAGGCGTGCAGGGCCATGCCGGCAGTATTGGGCAGCTCGACCCACTCGATCGCATCGACGTAAATCGCGAGGAACCAGTCCTCCACCTGCTGCGGCGACAACTGCGCAAGCAGCGCGAAGTTGCCGATGACCATGAGTCGCTGGATGTGATGCGCATAGCCGTAGTCGAGCGTCTGCTTCAGGCAGTCGCGCATACAGGCCATGCCCGTGTCGCCGGTCCAGAACCAGCCGGGCAGCTGGCGCTGGTGCGCGTAATGATTGGCATCGCGCATGCCCGGCATGTCGAGCCAGTACACCCCGCGTACGAATTCACGCCAGCCGAGGATCTGGCGAATGAATCCTTCCGCATCGGCCAGCGGCACCTTGCCGCGCTCGCAGGCCTGCTCGGCAGCGGCGATCACTTCACGCGGATTGAGCAGGTGCAGGTTCAGCGCCGCCGACAACAGCGAGTGCCAGCCGGTCGGCGTGTCGGTCCACATCGCGTCCTGGTATTTGCCGAACTGGATCAGCCGCGTGTCGATGAACACCGCTAGCGCCTGCAATGCCTGCGCGCGCGTGACCGGCCAGCGAAACTCGGCGAGCGAACCCGGGTGCGCAGGAAAATGCTGCTCGACCAGCGCGAACACCTGCTGCGTCAGCGCATCCGGTGCGAAGCCGGCAGGCGCCGGTATCGCGCCCGGGCCACTGCGCTTTGGATAAGGACTGCGGTTGTCCGCATCGAAATTCCATTGCCCACCGGACGGTTCATCGCCCGCCATCAGCACCCGGTGGCGGCGGCGCATCTCGCGATAAAAGAACTCCATCCGCAGTTCGCGCTTGCCGCGCGCCCAGCGCGCGAACTCGGCACGACTGCACAGGAAATGCGTGTCATCGGCCCAATGCAGTATGACGCCCTCCTCGTCACACGCCGCGGCAATCGCCTGCTGCATGCGCATCTCGCCTGCCTCGACAAGCTTGAGTGCGCGCGGACGATGACGCCGCAATGCGTCGCGCAGCCGCGCGCCGAACTCGGCCGGCGCATCGGCGTCGAGCGCGATGTAGTCCAGCGGCCAGCCGCGCGCGGCGATCTCCTGCGCGAAATGGCGCACCGCCGACAGGACCGGGGCAATCGGCGCCTTGTGTGACCACACCGCCGTCGCTTCGCCGGATGCCTCGATCATCAGCACCTTGTCCTGCGCCGGATCCAGGCCGGTCAGCAGCGGGCTGTCCAGCGTCAGCTGGTCGCCCAGCACCAGTATCAGATCACGCATGCACGATTACTCTCTGTAAATGTTTTGTTTTGAAGGTAGCGAGCACTAGCTTTTTTACGCCCGGGAAATGACAACGGCGAGCCCGCACAACGCGTCACAAAGTTTCTGAAGATGCGCTAAAATGACCACGCAGTCTAAATTAAAACCTTAGGGTATTCCAGCGATGACGACCGCCGTTCTCCGTGCCAGAAAGTTTGCCCCATGGATGCTAGCGAGCATGCTGGCCTTGCTGACCCTGCTGGCCGCGCTTCCGCGCGTCAGCGAAGCGGCCAGCTGCCCGGCACTGCTGAACCACCAGTTCAATCGCCTGCAGGACGAAGCGCCGCAGGACCTGTGCCAGTACGCGGGCAAGGTGACGCTGGTGGTGAATACCGCCAGCTACTGTGGTTTCACCTCGCAGTACGAAGGACTGGAGAAGCTGTACGCGAAGTATCAGGGCAAGGGCCTGGTGATCCTCGGCTTCCCGTCGAACGATTTTTCGCAGGAGCCGGACGATAACAAGAAGATCGCGGACTTTTGCTACAACACCTACGGCGTGAAGTTCCCGATGTTTTCGAAGACGTCAGTGAAGGGCAAGAACGCCAACCCGCTGTTCTCCGCAATGAAGAAGGCGGGCGCAAAAGAGCCCGGCTGGAATTTTTATAAGTATCTGATCGGCCGCGACGGCAAGCTCGTGGGCAGCTACAGCAGCCTCACGGGTCCGGACGATAAGGAATTCGTGGCGACCATAGAAAAGGCACTCGGCGCGCAGTAAGCGCGACTGACGATACGGCGCCGGCAAGCTGTGTGAACGCAGCCGGTGCACACCGTAGTGGCTGCAGTCCAAGAAGCGCGGCCGCTGCGGGCAGATACACGTTTTTTGCTGCGATGCCTCCCGGTACAGACCGGTGGCACGTCGGGGCGATCTTCCCCCCAACCCGTATTTCTCTCCGACGGGCATCGCGCTTTTTTATTCTGACCGACAAGGCATGTGATGAAGATTGCAGTGATCGGCGCAGGCATCTCCGGCCTCTCCGCCGCGTGGCAGCTGTCGCGCGAAGGCCATGAGGTGTCCTTGTATGAAGAGGGCGCCTATTTCGGCGGGCATGCCCATACGGTCGACATCACGCTGGATGGCCAGCGCTTCGGTGTCGACACCGGTTTCCTCGTCTTCAACCACCGCACCTATCCGAACCTGGTGCGTGTGTTCGACCAGCTGAAGGTGCACACCACCGCCAGCGACATGTCGTTCTCGGTGAAGATGCCAGTCGAGGCTGGCGCCAGCCGCCGCATCCTCGAATGGGCAGGCGCGAACCTTGGCACCGTGTTCGCGCAGAAGCGCAACCTGTTCAGTGCGGGCTTCTGGCGCATGCTGAAAGACATCCTGCGCTTCAACCGCGAGACCACGCAGATGGCGCTGACGCCCGGCGCGATGGAAGAAACGCCGCTCAGGGACTTCCTCGACGCGCGCCGCTACAGCGCCGAGTTCCGCGACTGGTACCTGCTGCCGATGGCGGGCTGCATCTGGTCCTGCCCCACCGAGCAGATGCTCGCGTTCCCGCTCGCGACTTTCGTGCGCTTCTGCCACAACCACGGATTGATCCAGGTGAACGACCGCCCGCAGTGGCATACCGTCACCGGCGGCTCGCGTCACTACGTACAAAAGATGCTGGACGAGATCACGAACAAGTACCTCGCCACGCCGGTCAAGTCGGTCACGCGCATCGATGTCGGCGGGCTGCACCAGGTGCGGATCGAGTCGGCGCACGGAGCGCAGCTGGTTGACCATGTGGTGCTGGCCACCCACAGTGACCAGGCGCTGGCGCTGCTGCAGGATGCGTCCGAAGAGGAGCGCAACGTGCTGTCCGCCATCGCCTACCAGCCCAACCATGCAGTGCTGCACACTGACGCGCGCTGCCTGCCGGCGCAACGCAAGGCCTGGTCGGCCTGGAACTATGAGAGCGCCGGCGCGGTCGAGCCGCGTGTCTGCGTTCACTACCTGCTGAACAAGCTGCAGCCGCTGCCAGTGGAGACGCCGGTGATCTTGTCGCTGAATCCGGTGCGCGCGCCGGATCCGGCGACGGTGCTTGGCGAGTTCGACTATGCGCATCCCGTATTCGACAGCGCCGCAATCGCCGCACAGCGCCGGCTGCCGGCGCTGCAGGGCAAGCGCCATGTCTGGTTCGCCGGCGCATGGACCGGCTACGGCTTCCATGAAGACGGCCTGATTTCCGGCCTCACCGTGGCGAACGCCATCGCGCAACTCGGTCAGCCGCAGTCGCTACGCGCGGCCTGACGGCGGAGACGTCGATGGACATGCTGGCGAAGCTGCAGACCTCCGGTGCGCGCCCCCTGCTGAGTTCCGGCGTGGTGCGGCATGAGCGGCTGCGTCCGGCGCGCAACGCGTTCAGCTATGGCGTGTTCACCTTGCTGCTGCCGTTGCGCTCGCTCGGCGAGGCGCCGCTCAACCTGCGGCTCTGCTCGCGCAACCGTTTCAACCTGCTGTCTTTCCATGATCGCGATCATGGGGACGGCCGGACACCGCTGCTGCGATGGATCGACGGGCTGCTGGCTGCCGAGGGGATTCGCGATGCCGACGGCGAAGTCTGGCTGCAGACTTTCCCGCGTGTTCTCGGTTATGTGTTCAACCCGGTGTCGTTCTGGTTCTGCCATCGTCGCGACGGCAGCCTGCGGGCCATCGTCTGCGAGGTCAACAATACCTTCGGCGAACGCCATTGCTACCTGCTCGACCAGGGACGCACATTGCACTGGGGCGAAGCGCTGGCCGCCACCAAGGTCTTCCATGTATCGCCTTTCTGCGATGTCGAAGGTGGCTACCGTTTCCGCTTCATGCGCGCGCTGCGCGAAGAGGGCGGACAGATGGTCGAGCGCACGGTCGCACGCATCGACTACCACGACGATGACGGTCCGCTGCTGCTGACCAGCGTGTCCGGCAAAGTGCGTCCGCTGGACGACCGCGCCGCGCTGCTGGCCTTCGTTCGCCATCCGCTGATGACCCTGGGCGTGATCGCCCGTATCCACTGGCAGGCACTGAAGTTATTCGCCAAGCGCGTTCCCTTCTTCCGCAAGCCTGTGCCCCCAACGAAAGCCCTGAGCCGATGAACAAAACCGCCTCCGCCAGCCTGGAACTCGACCGCCCCTCGGACGCTGGTCAGCCCGCTGCGCGCCTGCCCGTCGCCATTCCCGCGCAAGCGCGCCTCGTACTGAAAATGCTGCGCCGCCTTGAACACGGCGCATTGCGCATCAGCTGCCCGGACGGCAGCACGCTGTCTTTCGGCGGCGGCGCGACGCCGATCTCTATCCGCCTGAAAAACTGGAAGCCCTGCATCGCCGCGCTGAAGTCCGGCGACATCGGTTTCGCCGAGAGCTATATCGCCGGCGACTGGCAGACCGATGACCTGCCCGCGCTGCTGCAGTTGTTCATCCATAATCGCGACCGCCTCGAATCGATCATTTACGGCAGCTGGTGGGGCGGCCTGCTGTACCGGCTGCGCCACCTGTTCAATCGCAACTCGAAAGCCGGCAGCCGCCGCAACATCCACGCGCACTACGACATCGGCAACCGCTTCTACCAGTTGTGGCTGGATCCTTCGATGACCTACTCGAGCGCGCTGTTCACGTCGCCCGGGCAAACGCTGGAACAGGCGCAGCAGGCCAAGTACGCGCGCATCCTCGAACAGCTGCGACTGCCGCGCGGCGGCCGCGTGCTCGAGATCGGCTGCGGCTGGGGCGGTTTTGCCGAACTGGCCGCGCGCAACGAAGCGCATGTGACCGGACTGACGCTGTCGACCGAGCAGCTCGAGTTCGCGCAACGGCGGCTGCGCCGGGCCGGCCTGGCAGCGCAGGCTGACCTGCGCCTGCAGGACTATCGCGATGTCGATGGCGAGTTCGACGCCATTGCATCGATCGAGATGTTCGAGGCGGTCGGCGAAGCCTACTGGGACAGCTATTTCGACTGTTTGGCGCGCCGGCTGAAGTCCGGCGGGCGCGCGTGCATACAGACCATCACCATCGCCGATGATCTGTTCGATCGCTACCGCAAAGGCAGCGACTTCATCCAGCAATACATTTTCCCCGGCGGCATGCTGCCGTCGCCCGCCGCATTCCGCGCCCATGCGCGCCGGCATGGGCTGGAGGTGGTCGATGAGCTGGCCTTTGGCACCGATTACGCGCACACGCTGGCCGAGTGGCACCGAACTTTCGACCAGCAGCTGCCGGCGGTACGTGCGCAAGGCTTCGACGAACGCTTCATCCGTACCTGGTCGTTCTATCTCGCGTATTGCGAGGCCGGCTTTTGCGCCGGCAGTATCGATCTGGTTCAGTTCACGCTGCAGAAAAACTGAAGGAGTCCCGCCGATGCGAACGCTGCGCCACTGGCTGCTGTCACTGGCTTGCCTGGCCACGCTGCTGTGCGCGCCGGCGCTGGCTTCGCCGGTGCGCGACCTGCTACCGCAGGCGACCGCCATCGGCAGCGGCAACTTTCGCTGGTTCGGACTGAAAGTGTATGAGGCCCGTTTGTGGGCAGAGCGGCGCGCGTTCAGCGCAGACACCTGGAACCGCCTGCCGCTGGCGCTGGAACTGACCTATGCCCGCAGCTTCGACGGCGCCAGCATCGCCGAAGCCAGCATCGACGAGATGAAGAAGCTCGGCCTCGGCAGCGCCGGACAGCAACGCGCGTGGCTGGAGGCGATGAAGCAGGTGTTCCCGAACGTGCAGGAAGGCACACAACTGGTTGGCGTGTACCAGCCGGGACAGCCAACGCGCTTCTTCCGTGACGGCGCTGCCGTCGGTGAGGTTGCCGACCCTGAGTTCGGCGCAGCGTTTTTCGCGATCTGGCTGCACCCGCGCACCAGCGCGCCGAAACTGCGCGCGGCCTTGCTGGGGAAGCCATGAAGTATTCGCTCGGACAGCTGTTTGCCTACGGACTGTTCGGCCTGCCTCTGGCCCTGGTGGCGCTGCCCGTCTATGTGATGGTGCCGCAGCTTTACGCAAGCCAGCTGGGCATGCCGCTGGCCACCGTCGGCGCGGTATTGCTGGCCGCGCGTGTGCTGGATGCCTTCATCGATCCTGTGTTGGGACGCTGGATCGACCGGGCGCGGCAAGGCCGCGGCCATGGCGGCTTCGTCTTGCTCGCGCTGCCGCCGCTGCTGGCCGGATTCGTCGCCCTGTTCCATCCGCCGGTTGTGGGAGCAGGCGCGCTGGTCGCCTGGTTCGGCGCCAGTCTGGTGCTGGTGTATCTGGGGTATTCGATTGCGACGATCGCGCACAACAGCTGGGGGGCCAGCCTCACGCAGCAGCGCGGCGAGCGCGCGCGGCTGACGGCAGTGCGTGAAGGCTGCGCGCTGGCCGGTGTGGTACTGGCGGCGATCCTGCCGACAGTCGCCGGCCTGAGCGCGCTGACGATCGCGTTCGCACTGCTGTTGCTGGTGACGGCGGCGCTGCTGTGGCGGCGCGCGCCGCGGATCGCAGCCTCGCCTGCGAATGCAACGTACGACACGACGGCGACGGGCTGGCTCGCGCCGCTGGCAGGGCGGCGTTTCCGCTGGCTGTTCGCCATCTTCGCGGTGAATGGCATCGCCGCCGCGATACCGGCAACGCTGTTCCTGTTTTTCGCGGCAGACCGGCTGCAGCTGCCGCAGCATTCGGGCACCTTCCTGCTGCTGTACTTCGGTGCAGCCGCGCTGACGCTGCCGCTGTGGTCGCGACTGGCGACCCGGATTGGCGAGGCACGCGCATGGCTGGCAGCGATGGTGCTGGCGATTGTAGCCTTTGCGGGGACCGCGACCCTGGGCGCCGGCGACCTGCTGCCCTTTGCGCTGGTCTGTATCGTGACCGGCGCCGCGCTCGGCGCCGACCTCGCACTGCCGCCGGCGCTGCTGGCCGGGGTGATTGGCGACGCTGGTCATGCCGGCGCACGCGAGGGCAGCTACTTCGGTCTGTGGAGCTGGATGACCAAAATGAATCTGGCGCTGGCCGCCGGTATCGCGCTGCCGCTGCTCGAATGGCTTGGCTACGCGCCGGGCACTACGAACGAAGGCGGGCTCGCTGCACTGTCGGTGGCGTACGCGCTGCTGCCCTGTGCGCTGAAGGCTGGCGCCGCACTATTGCTATGGAAGGCACCGCTGCATGATGTCTAGGAGAGAGAAAGATGAACGGAAAGTCAGTATGGCGCGCGCTCGCGCTCGTGAGTCTGCTGTTGTTATCAGGATGCGGTGCGACGATGCGGCCGGCTGATTACGCGGCAGAACAGCCGAAACTCGACCTGCGTCAGTACTTCAATGGCACGGTCGACGCCTGGGGCATGTTCCAGGACCGTTCCGGCAAGGTGATCAAGCGCTTCACCGTGGTGATGGATTGCCGCTGGGACGGAGACACCGGCGTGCTCGACGAGCGCTTCACCTACGCCGACGGCACGCAGCAGCGGCGCGTGTGGACGCTGAAGAAGCTGGCCGACGGCCGCTACAGCGGCACCGCGTCGGACGTGATCGGCGAGGCTTCCGGCGAGAGCGGCGGCAATGCGTTCAACTGGAAATACACGCTCGCGCTGCCCGTCGATGGCCGCGTCTACCACGTCAACTTCGACGACTGGATGTTCCTGATGGACGAGAACGTGATGCTGAACCGCGCGGTGATGAGCAAATTCGGCATTCGTCTCGGCGAGGTCACGCTGTCCTTCCGCAAGAGGCCGGCGGAATGATGCACCTGCAGTCTCCGCCGGCGCAGGCCGCGCCGCCGCAGTCACGCGGGCGCGGCTGGTCGATGAACCCACGCATCCGTGACTGGCACGGCAAGCGCGTCTGGGTGATCGGCGCGTCGACGGGTATCGGCGCCGCGACCGCGCAACTGCTGCTGGACAAGGGCGCACGCGTGGCGCTGTCGGCGCGGAATGCGCCGGCCCTGCAGGCGGTGGCGCATAACCATGCACAAGCGCTGGTCTTGCCGCTGGATGTGACCAGCTCGGGTCAGGTGGAACAGGCGCGCGACCGGCTTCTGGCCGAATGGCAGGGCGTCGACCTGGTGCTGCTGGTCGCTGGTGCGTACAACGAAATGCGCGCCGACTGCATCGACCTCGACGTGGTCGACCGCATGCTCGACCTGAACCTGCGCGCCGTGTTCCGCTGCATCGCTGCGGTGCTGCCGACCCTGCTCGCGCAGCGCGAAGGCGGGATCGGCATCGTGTCGTCCGTGGCCGGCTATTCGGGCCTGCCGAAGGCGCTGGTCTACGGCCCGACCAAGGCGGCGCTGATCAATTTGTGCGAATCACTGTACTTTGACCTGCGACCGCAAGGCGTCGGCGTCTACCTGATCAACCCCGGATTCGTTGCCACGCCAGCGACGGCGCAAAATGATTTCGCGATGCCCGGCCTGATCAGCGCGCAACGTGCGGCGCAGGAAATCGTGCACGGCGTTGAACGCGGGCGCTTCCATATTCATTTTCCGAAGCGCTTCACCAACTGGCTGCGCTTCGCGCGCCTGCTACCCTACCGGCTTTACTTCCCGCTGATCCACAAGGTAACCGGACTATGAGCACTGACGCCCGGCTTGCGCGGCTGATCGACTGCTTCGAGGGTATTGCGCCGCACAGCCTGTCACGTCTGGCCGAGATCTATACGGATGACGTGTATTTCAAGGATCCGTTCAACGAAGTCCGCGGCCTGCCTGCGGTGACGCGCATCTTTGCGCACATGTTCGAACAGGTCGATACACCGCGTTTCGAGATCACCGGCAGCGTGCTGCAAGGTGACGAAGCCTTCGTGACCTGGGATTTCCGCTTCCGCATGAAACGCTTCGCGCGCGACGAGCAGTGCATCCGTGGCGCGAGCCACCTCAAATTCGCGGCCGACGGACGCGCCGCGTTTCACCGCGACTACTGGGACGCCGCCGAAGAGCTGTACGAGAAATTGCCCGTGCTGGGCGCGCTGATGCGCGCACTCAAGCGCGCAGCGCGCCGCTGACTCAGGGCTTCGGCGTGCGCTTGCGGGTGCCGGCCGACCCGGCGGCGGTCTTTCTTCCTGTCGTTGTCGCGGTCTTTGTCGCGCTCTTTGTCGCGGTCTTTGTCGCCGACTTGGCGGACGTCTTCGCTGACGGCCCGGGCTTCGCCGCCGTGCGACGCTTGCCGGCCGCCTTCTTCGTCGGCGTCAGAGCCTGACCGACTGCATTCGAGAATTGCTCCTGCACGGTATTCCACCAGACGGCCGGACTGGCAAACTGCGCCGCCATCGCCGCGGCATCCGGAAAGCCACCCGCTGCGCCTGACAGGGGCGCCCCATCCGCACGCGGCGGCTCGGCCGGCTGGCTGAAGGGTGAGTCGAACGACGGATCCGCAGCCGGCGCAGCATCGGGAGCCGGTGACGACTGGAACGACGACGCGAAAGGCGACTCGAAATTCGGCTTGCCATCCGCCCGCGGCATGGTTGCCGCGCTGGCCGCATCGGCGAAGCTCTGTCCCATCGAGCGCAGTGCATTCAGCGTTGCGCTCTGCACCTCGAGCGCCTGTATCGTGCTGCGCAACATGTTCATGTTCATCTGCAGCCACGACTCGACCGCCTTCAGGTCGGCGATCTGCTTGTCGATGTCCTCCGGCGACAGCGAGGGCATGCTAATGCCGGGGAGTTTCATCGACGACCACAGGTTCTTCACGAATTCCATCGTATCGCCCATCGCATTCGCACCGGGCAGGCCGTTCGTGTCGTTGCCGGACATGGTCTTCTCCGAAATCGTGACTGAATGCGGCTAGGGTAGCAGATCGACCCGGGCTGGCGAGACCTTCCGGCGTGTTCGCCCTGTTTGCTCAAGCGATGCATGACCGTGCCAAACCATTACACTAGCGGCATGCCGCTGCTCTCCGCCTTTTCCCGTCGCCTTGCGCTCATGCGAGGTCGGCTTGGCGTCGTCCTCGTGATGCTGCTGCTGACCGTGCTCGCGCACCTGGCCGTGATCGAATGGCTGAAAAACGAGCTGCAGATGATCACGCTCGACGGCGACGAAGACGAGGAGCCGACCGTCAGCGTTACCTTGCAGTCGGTGCCGCCGGCGGCGGAACCGCCGCCTCCGGCCGTGCCGGCGCCGGCCAGGCTGAAAGAGCCGGTCGCCGCGGTGCCGGTCATGCCGACGCCGGCACCGCCGCCCGCCCCTGCAGAAGCCGTGCCGCCGGCTGCCAGCGCGCCGGAGCCGGCGGCACCCGCTGCACCCGCTGCATCCGCTTCATCATCTGCAAGCACCGCCGATGCGCCGCCCGTCGCGCCACCGTCGGCACCGGTCGCATCCACCGAGCCCGCGACGGCAGCGGGCGCCGATAGCGTTGCCGAGACATCGGCGCCGGCGCTGTTCACGCGCGTGAGCCCGCCACCGCCCGTTGACCTGCGCTTCGATGTCGTCGCCGTACGCAAGGGCACGCGCACGGCCGGCAATGGCACCATGCGCTGGCGGCACAACGGCCAGCAGTACAAGCTCGACGTCGAACTGGGCGTGCTGTTTTTCACTCTGCTGACCTACCGCAGCGAAGGCGAACTCGGCAAAATCGGCGTCGCGCCGGAGTTGTATGCGGAAAAGCGCGTCGGCCGCTCGGAAACGAATACGCACTTTCACCGGCAACGCCAGCAGATCAGTTTTTCCGCGTCGACGACGGTGGCGCCGGTGCGCGGCGGCGAACAGGATCGCGGCAGCTGGATCTGGCAGCTGGCATCGCTGGGGCGCGGCGATCCCGACAAGTTTGAGCCGGGACTGGTATTCGAGATGGTCGTGGCAGGCACCAAGTCGGTCGACACCTGGCGCATTTATGTGAACGGTCGTGAAAATGTCACCCTGCCCGACGGCAGCGTGTCAGCATGGCGGCTGTCCGTGATTCCCGGCGCAGAAAGCTTCGAGCGCCAGTTCGACCTGTGGCTCGCACCGGATCGCCAGTGGTATCCGGTGCGCCTGCGGCATGAGGACAAGAACGGTAACAGTATCGATATGCAATTGACGAAGATCCAGACAAAGAATGAAAGCTGAACTGAACAAGGCACTGGCAGGCAGTTTCTTGCTGGCGTCACTGGCGGGCCTAGCGCTCATCGTCGTTCCGGTCGCGGCCACGGCCGCGGCGGCGCAGGAGACCGTTGTCGCCATCAAGCTGCCGCCGCCGGCGCTGCTGCAGTACAAGGCGCGGGCCGATGTGCGCGGGCTGTCGGTCGATGGGGAAAGCCGGATCGACTGGAGCTGGAGCGACAGGCAATACCGGTTGTCGCTGGAAACCCGCACACTGCTGACCGGCGTGCTGCTGTCCGACAGCAGTGAAGGCCATTTCGATGACTACGGCCTTGCGCCGGACAATTACTCGGCGCGCCGGCTGTCCAAGGGTCGGGCGGTCGCGCGATTCGACCGCAACAAGGGCGATATCGATTTCGCCGGCAGCGGCCCCTCCCGTCCATTGCAGGGAGGCGAACAGGACCGCGTCAGCGTGCTGTGGCAACTGCTGTCGATGATGCGAGCGCGCCCCGACGATTTCGTGACGGGTTCGCGCTGGCGTTTCTTCGTGGCCGGCCATCGCGGCGGCGACGACTGGACTTTCGAGGTCAAGGAGCGCGAGCGTCTGAATTCCGCGTTCGGTGATATCGATACCCTGCATCTGGTCTATGTACCGGAGGACGCATCGTCCAAGACACGCGTCGATGTCTGGTTTGCACCGTCGCAGGAGTGGTTTCCTGTCCGCATACTCTTTTCCGAGCCCAATGGTGACTATGTCGACCAGACGCTGCAATCGGTGAAACGCAAATGAGGCCTCGGGGACAATGAGCAAGGCCGCGCTGGTACTTTTCTCCGGCGGACAGGACTCGGCCACCTGCCTCGCGTGGGCGCTGGAACGCTTCGAACGCGTGGAGACCCTGGGCTTTGATTACGGGCAACGCCACGCGATCGAACTGTCGATTCGACCCGCCCTGCTGGCGGCGATCCGCACGCTGAAGCCCGTCTGGTCGCAGCGGCTGGGCGAAGATCATCTGCTCGACCTGTCCGTGCTGGGTCGCCTGTCCGATACCGCCCTGACCCGCGACGCAGCCATCGCCATGCAGGCGAACGGTTTGCCGAACACCTTCGTCCCGGGGCGCAACCTGCTGTTCCTGACTCTGGCCGCCGCGCTGGCCTACCGGCGCGACATCGACGTTCTGGTCGGCGGCATGTGCGAGACCGACTACTCCGGCTATCCGGACTGCCGCAACGACAGCTTGCAGGCACTGCAATCGGCGCTGCGGCTGGGCATGGCCAATGAGGTCACGATCGCCACACCGCTGATGTGGCTGGACAAGGCCGCTACCTGGAAACTTGCCGAGGAACTCGGCGGCATGCCGCTGGTGGAACTGATCCGCAGCGGCACGCATACCTGCTACCTCGGCGAACGTGGCGAACTGCACGACTGGGGCTATGGTTGTGGCCAGTGTCCCGCCTGCGAACTGCGCGCCCGGGGCTATCAGGCGTACCGGCAGGCCTGACAGCGCGCAGCGCTGGCCTGCCAGTTCGCCCCCTGTGTCCCCGTCAGAAAAACCCCAGCTCCCTGACCACCGACATCAGGCCACTGCCCCCGGTCAGCTCGACCTCCGGCGACGCATAATCGATCGGCGGTCGCCAGTCGGCGCCGAGGGTCGCCTCGACCGTGTTGCCAAAGCTTTTCCATACCTGCTGCAGCGCTTGCTGGGTACTCGCCAGCACCCTTGCCTCGCCGGTGATGGCCGGCGACGTGTCGCTGATGACCTTCAGCGTATTGCCCGCGCCGATCAGCTGCAGGTCGGCGAATCCGTGCTCGATCACCGTGGAGCGCTCCACGGCCACCCGATTGCCGCTGCCGTAGAC
>JACCDS012245129.1_pt1 | contig 18963 bp, 17 predicted proteins | sample 7446441 | NCBI WGS metagenome assembly JACCDS01 (sample SAMN15323445, study PRJNA562643) | freshwater metagenome | isolation source: river surface water | place: USA:Blue River Watershed | collected 2017-08-17
AGCCGACGACGAGTGGGAAAGCTTCTAGGCCCAGCCTAGGTCTTGCCGCTGCCCTTGGCACGGGCGCGTGGATGCGCCGCGTCGTAGGCACGTGCCAGGTGCTGGAAATCGAGTCGCGTATAGACCTGCGTGGTCGTGATGTTGGCGTGGCCCAGCAGCTCCTGCACGGCGCGCAGGTCGCTGCTGGACTGCAGCACATGGCTGGCAAAGGAATGGCGCAGCATGTGCGGGTGCACCGGCGTGGCCAGCCCGGCCTGCAGGCTGCGCCGCTTGAGGCGCTGCCAGACCGATTGCGCCGTCAGGCGGGTGCCGTTGCGGCCGATGAAGAGCGCCGCCTGCTCCGCCGGCGCGCCAGCCTGGGCGCGCACCTCGAGCCAGTGCCGCAGCGCCTGCAGGGCCGCCGCCCCCACGGGCACGCTGCGCCGCTTGCTGCCCTTGCCCAGCACATGGGCCTCGGCCGCCTGCAGATCGACCCAGCCGCGCGCGGCGGCGCTGGCCACCACGTCCAGCCCCGTGAGCTCACCCACGCGCAGGCCGCTGCTGTAGAGCAGCTCGGTGATGGCGGCGTCACGCGCCTCCAGCCAGGGATCACGGTCTGGCGCCTGGAAGCCGGCCAGCTGCACGGCATCGTCCACGCTCAGCGCCTTGGGCAGGGGCTTGGCCGCCTTGGGCGCGCGCACGTCCTGCACCGGGTTGCTGGCCACCAGGCCCTCGCGCCCCAGCCAGGCGTAGAAGCCGCGCCAACCGGAAAGAATGAGCGCGATGCCGCGCCCGCTGCGCCCGCTGCCGTGCATCTGCGCGATCCAGCGCCTTACATGGGCGCTGTGCACCTGCCGCAGGGGCACGCCGGCCTGCTGCGCGTACTCGCCGAGCTTGCGCAGGTCCAGCGCATAGAGCTCGACCGTGCGCTGCGCCAGGCGCTTTTCCACCCGCACATGCTCCAGGTAACGCTGGATCAGCTCCCCCTCGCTTGCCACTTCGTGTGCGGCGCTGCCCCCAGAGGGGGTGTTCGCGCCTTGGGGCGGCCCGGCGGCGCTCAGCGCCTGGTCTTCGCTGCCGGGCATGGCTGTCGCGTCCATGCCTACCTCAGGCGCGTCAGCGCCGCACTGGCCACCTCGGCAATGCGCGCCAGGAAATCGGTGCCCATGGTGCTGGTGTAGCGCTGCGAATCGGGTGAGGCCAGCACGATCAGGCCGAAGGCCGGGCCCTCGTTGCCCGCGTCCAGCGGGCGCAGCGGCAGCAGGGCCAGCGAAACCGCCTGGGCCGGCTGGGCCAGCCAGGCCGTGGCCTCGAAGCCGGAATTGACGCCGCAGAAGGGCTCGTGCAGCGAACTGGCGAACAGGCGCGGGTCCTCGCCCACGCCCTGGGCGAAGTCGGCGCCGGCAAATGCCGGCGCCACGTCCCAGACGCGGATGGCCACCTGGGGCACGGCGAACTGCAGCTGGATGGAACTGGCGATGGCTTCGGGCAGGGCCGCGGCCTCGTGCTCCAGGAACAGGTCACGCGCCCAGCGCAGCATGCGGTCGGACAGCGCCAGGTTGTCGCTGCCGTGGCGGATCATCTCGATCAGCCGGCCTTCGAGCATGCGGATCTTCTCGCGCAGCAGTTCGGCCTGGCGCTCCTGCAGGCTCACGGCGCGCCGGCTGTGCGGGCTGATCAGGCGCACGTCGGCCAGCAGGTCGGCCTGGCGCTCGAAGAACTCGGGGTTGCCGCGCAGGTAGTGGGCGATGTCTTGTTCGGTCATGGAGAGATTCAGCGTTAGGCGTTGAGCGTTGGGCGTGGAGGCATCACAGGGCAGGCACGTCGACTTCGCCCTGGAACACGGTGGTGGCCGGGCCGGTCATCAGGACATGGCTGTCGCCACCGGCCCACTCGATGGTCAGCAGACCACCGCGCGTCTGCACGTCGACGCGGTGGTCCAGGTGGCCCAGGCGGATACCCGCCACCACGGCGGCGCAGGCACCGGTGCCGCAGGCCAGGGTCTCGCCGGCGCCACGCTCCCAGACGCGCAGCTTCACGTGCGTGCGGTCCAGCAGCTGCAGGAAGCCGGCATTCACGCGGCGCGGAAAGCGCGTGTGGTGTTCGATCAGCGGGCCCTGCTGCTGCACGGGCGCGGCCTCCACGTCGGCCACCAGCTGCACCGCATGCGGATTGCCCATGGAGAGCACGGCCAGCGGCACGGTGACGCCCGCCACGTCCAGCGGCCAGGTCTGCCAGGGTCCGTGCGGCACGGGTTCCAGACCGGCGCCGTCGAAGGGGATGCGCTCGGGTTCGAAGATCGGCGCGCCCATGTCCACCGTGACGCGGCCGTCGGCGGTGAGGCGCGGCTCGATCACGCCGCCCAGGGTCTGGACGCGGATGACGTCCTTGGCGGTGAGGCCCTGGTCGCGAACAAAGCGCGCGAAGCAGCGCGCGCCGTTGCCGCACTGCTCGACTTCGGCGCCATCGGCGTTGTGGATGACATATTCGAAGTCGAGACCGGCCGCCGGTGCCGGACGTACGGTGAGGATCTGGTCGGCGCCGACGCCGAAGTGGCGGTCGGCCAGCCAGCGGTACTGGGCGGTGGACAGGCCCAGGCGGCCGCGGGTTTCGTCGAGCACGACGAAGTCATTGCCCGCGCCCTGCATCTTGGTGAAGCGGATACGCATGGGCAAAATTATCGGCGCAATCAGCGTTTATCCTTGGCGCCTCACCCTCACCCCGACGAGAAAACAACGATGCCCTCCATGCGTATCCCCGACTGGACCCCCGACCGCAAGCCCCAACCGCAGGAACTGGTGGACGCCATCCGGGCCCGCCGCGGCGGCACCCTGATCAACCTGGACAAGGCCCTGCTCTGGAGCGAGCCGCTGGCGCGCGGCTGGAACACCTACCTCAAGGCCGTGCGCACCGAGCTGCCCACCAGCCGCAAGCTGCGCGAGCTCGGTATCTGCACGGTGGCCCTGCTGACCGGTGCGCGGTACGAGTACCACCACCACGCCCCCGACTTCCTGGCCGCCGGCGGCGCGCAGGCCCAGCTCGATGCGCTCAATGCCTTCGTGCAGGCGGATCCGCGCGGCGTGCCGCGCGACCCGGCCTTGAGCGAACTGGAGGCGCTGGTGATCCGCTACGCGGCCCAGATGACGCTGGACGTCAAGGTCAGCGACGCGGTGTTCGACGCCCTGCGCCGCCATTTCGACGAGACCGGCCTGGTCGAGCTGACCAGTGCCATCGCCACCTACAACATGGTGGCCAGGTTCCTGGTCGCCCTGCAGATCACCCCTGAAGACTGAGTACTTGCGTCGCCGAAGCTCAGCCCTTCGGGAACGCCGCGGAACCGGCTTCGCCGGGCCGCTGGCGTTGCCCCTGAGGGGGTGACGTAGCGAACGAAGGGAGCGCAGCCTGGGGGGGAGCTTAATCCGGCTTGATGTTGTTGTCCTTCACCACCTTGCCCCAGATGTCCATCTGGCGCTCGATGAAGGCCTGGCCGGCCTGCGGCGTGCCGCCCAGCACGTCGATGCCCTGCGCCTCCAGGCGTTTGGCGACCTCGGGGTTCTTCATGACCTTGTTGATGGCCTCGTTCATGCGCTGCACGATGGGGGCCGGGGTCTTGGCCGGGGCCAGCACAGCCCACCAGGCCGGGGCCTCGAAGCCGGCGAAGCCGCTTTCGGCGATGGTCGGCACGTCGGGCAGCTGCGGGGCGCGCCTGCTGGTGGTCACGGCCAGCGCACGCAGGCGCTTGCTGTCCACATGCGGCTTGACGACGAAGACCGAGCCGATGGCCAGCGGCACGTGGCCGGCGACGGCGTCGTTCATCAGCGGGCCACCCCCCTTGTAGGGGATGTGGGTGAAGTTCAGGCCGTTGTTCTTGCCCAGCAGCGCCATGGCCAGGTGGCCCAGGCTGCCCGAGCCGATGGTGCCGTAGCTCGCACCCTGGTCGGCCTTGGCCGCGGCCACCACGTCGGCGAAGCTCTTGAACTCGGAGCCGGCATGCGTGGCCAGCACCATGGGCGAAGTGCCGATGGCGATGACGGTCGTCAGGTCCTTCCTGGAGTCAAAGGGCAGGTTGGGGATCAGGGCCGGATTGACGCCATGGGTGTCGAACACGACGGCAAAGGTGTAGCCGTCGGGCGCGGCCGCCGCCACCTGGGCCGCGCCGATGGAACCCGAAGCCCCGCCCTTGTTCTCGACGATCACGTTCTGCCCCAGCTCCTGCTGCAGGTGCGGCGCCAGCAGGCGCGAGACCTGGTCCACCGAACCGCCGGGCGGGAACACCGCCACCAGCTTGATCGGCTGCTTGCTCGGCCAGTCCTGGGCCCATGCGCCCGGGGCCGCGCCCAGGCCGGCCGCCGCGGCCAGCGCCAGCAGCAGGCGCCGTGAAATCCCTTGCTTCATCGCCATGTCTCCTCGCAGTTTGTGCAGTATCGTCGGATGGTAAGAGCAAAGCCCGCCATGTCCAGTCCGCAAGAACCCCAAGACAGCCTGCTGGCCGCCCCGCCCTGGCAGCACGCGCAGGCCGTGGCCCTGCGGCCGCATGTGTTGCGTCTGACGGCGCCCAACCCCGGCCTGATGACCGGCCCCGGCACCAACAGCTACCTGGTCGGCGCAGCCGCCACCGGCTGGATCGTCATCGACCCCGGCCCCGACGAGGCGGCGCACATCGAACGCCTGTGGCAGGCCGCCGGCGGCGACATCCGTCTCATGGTCTGCACGCACTCGCACGCCGACCATGCGCCGGCGGCGCGCCCGCTGCAGGCCCTGTGCCGCGCACGTGGCGGCCCTGTGCCGCCCGTGCTGGGTCTGCCCTCGGCGCCGAGCGCGCGCGCCGACAGCCACTTTGTGCCCGACCGCGCCCTGGCCGACGGCGAGACCCTGGCGCTGCCGGCCGCCGACGGCGCTGTGCGCCACGCCCTGCAGGTCATCCACACGCCGGGCCACGCCGCCAACCACCTGTGCCTGCTGCTGGCCGGCCGCGCCGGCGACGGCCTGCTGTTCTCGGGCGACCACATCCTCAACGGCAGCACCACCGTCATCAACCCGCCCGACGGCAACATGACGGCCTACCTGGACGCGCTGGACGCGCTCGATGCGGCCTGCGTGGCGCTCGGCCTGGGCTACATCCTGCCAGCGCACGGCCACGTGATGGCGCAGGCGCGCCGCGTCATCGCCCACCTGAAAGACCACCGGCTGGCACGCGAGGCCAAGGTACGGGTGGCCATGCAGGCCCGGCCCCAGGGCACGCTGGACGACTGGGTGGCGCTGGCCTACGACGACGTGCCCGAGAGCATCTGGCCGCTGGCCAAGCGCTCGCTGCTGGCGCACGTCGAACGCCTGCAGGCGCTGCCTGGCGGTACCGCATGACCGAACCGATCCGCCTCGCCAAGCGCCTGGCCGCCCTGCTGCCCTGCTCGCGCAGCGAGGCCGAGCAGTACATCGAAGGCGGCTGGGTCCGGGTCGACGGCCGGGTGGTGGAAGAGCCGCATTTCCGCGTCACGCACGAGAAGGTCGAACTCGATCCCGACGCCACCCTGCAGGCGCCCACCCCGGTGACCCTGCTGCTGCACAAACCGGCCGGCCATGCGGCGCCGCTGCAGCTGCTGGGCGCCGCCACGCACTGGCCGGCCGACCCCAGCCGCGTGCGCATCCTCCAGCGCCACTTCAACCAGCTGACGCCGGCCCTGCCGCTGGAGAGTGCTGCCAGCGGCCTGCTGGTCTATAGCCAGGACTGGCGGGTCGTCCGCAAGCTGACGCAGGACGCCCATCTGCTGGAAGTCGAGCTGATGGTCGAGGTGCAGGGCGAGCTTGCGCCCGCGGCCCTGCAGGCGCTGCAGCGCAGCCCGCCCGGCGACGCGGCCACGCCGCAGGTCAAGGTCAGCCTCAACAGCAGCCGCGCTGGGCGCAGCCGCTTGCGCTTCGCCATCAAGGGCTGGCGCGCCGGCCTGGTCGCCGAGCTGTGCGAGCGTGCCGGCCTGCAGATCCTGGCCCTGCAGCGCCTGCGCATCGGCCGCGTGAGCCTGGCGCAGCTGCCGCCCGGCCAGTGGCGCTACCTGCAACTGCACGAACGTTTCTAGCCGCCCCCGGGCCGGGCCGGGTGGGCGCGCTGCTAAACTGGCCGCAGCGTTCAGAACAACGGGGAGTCCCATGGAGTACAGGTCGCAGCGGCACGGCATCGACGCCTATCGTCTGAAGTTTTCCGGGCGCGGCGCTGAGTACTTCCGGGTCTGGATCGTCAACGTGCTGCTGTCCATCCTCACGCTGGGCCTGTACACGCCCTGGGCGCGCCAGCGCACCGCGCGCTACTTCTATGACCACACCGTGGTCGCCGGCAGCCCGCTGGAGTTCACCGCGCCGCTGCGCAAGATGGTGTTCGGCTTCGTCATCTTCGCCCTGCTCTACATCGCCTTCAAGATCGCCACCGAGACCGGGCAGGACACGGCGGCTTCGCTCTTCATCCTCGGCGCGGCCCTGCTGGCGCCCTATGTCTGGGGCAGCGCCATGCGCTTTCGCCTGGCCAGCACGCGCTGGCGCGGCCTGCAGCTGCACTTCGCCGCCCGCTGGAAGGACGTCTACCTGGCCAGCTGGCCGATCTTCGTCATGGCGGCGATCTGGGTGGGCATCGTCTACGGCTTCGATGTGCTGGCGCCGCAGACGCCCGCCACGCCGGCGCAAGCACCGCCCTTCCCGGCGCTGCCCCCCATGAATCCCGCCCTGTGGGCGCTGCTGGCCCTGGGCCTCGTGCTGAGCGTGCTGTGCATCATCCGCGTCGAGTTCAACTACAAGAGCCTGCTGGTGCTGCGCGGCGGCATCGGCCAGCAGCGCGGCCGCTGGAAGCCGGTGTACGGCGATTTCGTGCGCATCTGGGGCGCCACGCTGCTGGTCTTCCTCGCCGGCGTGGCCGTGATCCTGGCCCTCGGCGCCGGGACGATCTACACCGTGCAGGCCCTGTTCAGCGGCGCGCGCGGGCTGGCCCTGTTCCTGCTCATCCTGCTCACTGTGGTCGTGGCCCTGCTGGGCCTGGTGCTGGCCTCGGCCCCGGCGCGCGCCTACCGCGAAGCGCGCATGTTCCGGCTGATCTGGAGCAATGTGGGCCTGAGCCAGATCGCCCGCTTCAAGTGCGAGCTGCAGCCTTGGGCCTATGTGCGCCTGCGCCTGAAGAACCTGCTGCTGACCGTGCTCACGCTGGGTCTGTACCGGCCCTTTGCCCGCGTCAGCGAATACCGCATGAAGGCGGATTCCGTCACGCTGCACGTCAAGGGCGGCCTGGACCAGCTGGTCGGCCAGCTGGTGCGCCAGCAGAGCGCGCTGGGCGACGCCCTGGCCGACGCCGTCGGGCTGGACCTCGTCGGGTGAGGCCATGGCCGACGCCGAACTGATCCGGGCGCGCTGGTTCAACGGCCGCAGCAGCCGCGCGCGCGAGGTGCTGGTCGCGCTGGAGCCTGGCCCCCGGGGCCCGGCCCTGCGCCTGCACGTGCTGGACCTGGCCCATGCGGCCTCGCGCCGCTTCGAGCATGAGGAGGTCGAGTGGCCGCCGCAGTGGAGCGCGGGTCACGCCCCGGCGCGCGTCACCGTCGCGCTGCGCGAGCACGGCAGCGTGGAAATCGACCAGCCCCAGGTCTGGCAGCAGGCCCTGACGGCAGCCGGCGGCCGGGCCGGCCTGGCCCAGCGCATGCAGACCCGCTGGCGCGTGCTGCTGGCGGTGCTGGTCCTCGCCGTCGGCGGCCTGCTGGCCTTCCACCGCTGGGGCACGCCCTGGGCCGCGGCACAGCTGGCGCGCCATGTGCCCCTGGAGTGGGAACGCAGCATGAGCCAGCAGGGCCTGCGGCAGCTGGACCAATACTGGCTCCAGCCCAGCCGCCTGCCCGCCGAGCGCCAGGCCGAGCTGCGCCAGCGCTTCGACGAGCTGCTGGCACAACTGGCGCCGGCGCTCAAGCGCTACCCGGCCTACGCGCCGCGCTACGAACTGCAGTTCCGCCACGGCATCGGGCCCAATGCCTTCGCCCTGCCCGGCGGCTACCTCGTGCTGACCGACGAGCTGGTCGAGACCGCGGCCCGGCAGGGCCTGCCGGACGACGCCCTGCTGGGCGTGCTGGCGCACGAGATCGGCCACGTCGAGCACCGGCACGGCACCCGCCTGATCGTGGAGCAGGGCGTGCTCAACGTCGGCCTCGGGCTGGCGCTGGGCGACGTCTCCAGCCTGGTCTCCATGGCCAGCACCCTGCTCACCGGCCTGGCCTACCGGCGCCAGCACGAGCACGAATCCGACTGCTTTGCCCTGGCCCTGATGGCGCGCGCCCGGCGCCCCACCGCGCCCATGGCCGAGCTGCTGCTGGGGCTGACCGGCGACGCCGGACCGGGGCAAGGGCCCGCCACGCCGCCGGACGCCCCGCATCGCGCCGGACGCGGCCGCCTGGCCGACTGGCTCAGCACCCACCCGGCCACGCCCGAGCGCGCCGAGCGGCTCAAGGCCGGGACATCCTGCCGCTGAAGCTCTGGCGCCAACACGCAAAACTTGCCAAGCAATCGTAGCGGGCGGGCCGAGCGCAAGGCGGACGGAGCGCAGCCACCGGAACGTACTTCCTGTACGTGAGGATGGCGAGCACCGCCCAACGCCGCGATCGGGTCGCGCAGTAGATTGATTGACAAGTTTCAGACCTGGAACAGGCGGCCGCGCGCGGCCTGGGTGATGGCCGCCACCGCGGGGTGCGTGATGCGCCGCTCCACCGAGACGGCGTAGAACTCCTCCACCAGCTCCTCGCTGCGGCCGAGCACCTCGACGCCGTACTGCGCCACGGTCTCGGCCTCCAGCACGCCGGGCGACATGAAGACGCCGCGCCCTTCGCGGCCGAAGGCCGTCATCAGCGCGCCGTCGTCGAACTCGCCGACGATGCGCGGCTGGATCTGCTGGCGCGCCAGCCAGCCGTCGAGCTGCTGGCGCACCGAGGAGGCCGCGCCCTGGATCAGCATGGGCGCGCCGTGCAGGCAGTGCGGAAAGTCGCCCTGCAGCCGGCGGCGCAGGGCCGGCGCGCAGAAGAAGCTCATGCTGGAAGTGCCCAGCGCATGGTTGAAGGCCTTGACGCTGATGCGCCGCGTCAGCGGCTCGTCGGCAATCACCAGGTCGAGCCGGTGCAGGGCCAGCTGCGCCAGCAGGTCGGGGAACTTGCCTTCCACGCCGATCAGGCGCACCGGCTCGGCCAAGTCCATGGCCGGCTCCAGCAGGCGGTAGGCCACCGATTTGGCCACCGAGTCCGCCACCCCGACCCGGAAGTCCAGCGCCCGCGCGCCGCCGCTGGGCTGGCGCAGCGCCGCCTCCAGCTCGGCGCCCAGGGTGAAGATCTCGTCGGCATAACCCAGCGCCACCCGCCCCTCCTCGGTCAACTCCAGGTTGCGCCCGCTCTTGCGAAACAGCTTGCGCCCCAGCCGCTCCTCCAGCAGCTTGATCTGGCCCGACAGGGTCTGCGGGGTGGTGTGCAGCTGCTCGCCCGCCTTGAGAATGCCGCCGGAGCGCGCCGCGACCCAGAAGTAGTGCAGGTGCTTGAAGTTCATGGTCTGCAATTTAATTCGATTATTTCGAAGTATTTTTAACGTAAATACGAATTTACCGGAGTGATGAGAACCCCTACAGTGGCTGGGTGCGGATCAGCGGATCAACCGACCCGTGCCGCCCGGATTGCAAGAAGGAGACCGCCATGCGTTTGAGTACCAAGAGCCGTTTTGCCGTGGCCGCCATGATCGATCTGGCGCTGCGCGAACACAGCGGCCCCGTGCCGCTGAACACCATCGGCGCGCGGCTGCAGATTTCGCTGTCCTATCTGGAGCAGCTGTTCAGCAAGCTGCGCCAGCAGGGCCTGGTGGAGAGCATGCGCGGACCCGGCGGCGGCTACACCCTGGGTCGGCCGGCCCCGGCCATCAGCGTGGCCGACATCATCAGCGCAGTGGAAGGCTCGCGCGCCCTGCACGCGGACGAGGCCGGCGAAGCCGGTGAAGCCGGCTGGCGCCTGACGCAGGACCTGTGGACCGGCCTGAGCCACAAGATGATGGAGCACATGCAGACCATCAGCCTGCAGCAGCTCTGCGCGGAACAGCAGGCCAAGGGCGTGCCGGTCGAGACCCGGGCCACGGGCAAGCGCGGCATCTTCGCCCAGCGCAAGCCCGAACCGGTGGCGACGACGGCGCCGAACTCGGTGTTCGCCCTGGCCGGCGCCCTGGCGGCCAAGCGCTGAGCGCCCCGGGAAGCCGGGCGCCCTGGACAGGCGCCCGGCGGAAGAAGTGTGAAGTCAGCCGATAAGCCGGATTCTGTGCGCCGCGCCTGAACCGGAATTCAGCCGCGGCGTGACCGCCATTAATCTGGGCCGGGGGTCGCCCCACCGGCTCGGTGCTACCTACCCGCCAGCTCTGCGGAGCCACATCAACGCTGGCCTACTTGGTATTGCTGCGCGTAGAGATTGCCCGTTTCACCCGCCGCGGGTTGCCCCGCGCCGACTCGTCTCTGTTGCTCTGATCCTCACCTCGCGGTGGAGAGGTGTTACCTCCTACGCTGCCCTGTGCAGTCCGGACGTTCCTCCAGCGCGCCCTTTCGGGACATGCGCCAGCGGCGGTCTGGCTGACTTCACAGTGCGATTATCCCCCGGCCCGCGAGTTCCCGCCGCGTATGATGGCGGCCTCTTCTGCTTGATCGACACAAGCCTCCCATGATCCGACTCACCGAGCTCAAGCTCCCGCTGGCGGAGCTGCCCCTGCCCGGGCGGCGCGCCGCCGACGCCCCGGCCGAGACCGAGGCCGACCGTGTGCCGGCGCCGCACCCGGTGGCCGCCCTGCGCCGCCTGGCCGCCACGGCGCTGGGCATCGCCGCGGCCGACATCACCACCCTGCAGGTCTACAAACGCAGCTTCGACGCGCGCAAGCACACACTGCAGGCGGTCTACATCGTCGATCTCGCGCTGGCCGACGCCGCGCAGGAGGCGCCGCTGCTGGCCCGGTTCACCGGTCACCCGCACATCATGGCCAGCCCCGACCTGGCGTACCACCCGGTCGCCCACGCCCCGGCCGGGCTGACGGAGCGGCCGGTGGTGGTGGGCTTCGGCCCCTGCGGCATCTTCGCCGCCCTGCTGCTGGCGCAGATGGGTTTCAGGCCCATCGTGCTGGAGCGCGGCCGCACCGTGCGCCAGCGCACCAAGGACACCTGGGGCCTGTGGCGCAAGAAGGTGCTCACCCCTGAGTCGAACGTGCAGTTCGGCGAGGGCGGCGCCGGCACCTTCAGCGACGGCAAGCTCTACAGCCAGATCAAGGACCCGCGCCACCTGGGCCGCAAGGTGATGCAGGAGTTCGTCCGCGCCGGCGCACCGGAAGAGATCCTGGTCGAGGCGCATCCGCACATCGGCACCTTCAAGCTGGTCAAGGTGGTGGAGGGCATCCGCGAACAGATCATCGCCCTGGGCGGCGAGATCCGCTTCGAGCAGCGCGTGACTGACGTCCTGCTCCGCGATGGCCAGCTTCAGGGCTTGCAGGTGCTGGACCAGGCCACGGGGCGTGCCTACGAACTGCCGGCGCGCCACGTCGTCATGGCGCTGGGCCACAGCGCGCGCGACACCTTTGCCATGCTGTTCGACCGCGGTGTCGAGATGCATGCCAAACCCTTCTCGATCGGCTTTCGCATCGAGCACCCGCAGGGCGTGATCGACCGTGCGCGCTGGGGCCAGCATGCCGGCCACCCGCTGCTGGGCGCGGCCGACTACAAGCTGGTGCACCACGCGAAGAACGGCCGCGCGGTCTACAGCTTCTGCATGTGCCCGGGCGGCACCGTGGTGGCCGCCACGTCCGAGCCGGGGCGGGTGGTGACCAATGGCATGAGTCAGTACTCGCGCAACGAGCGCAACGCCAACGCCGGCATCGTGGTCGGCATCGATGCCGCCGACTTTCCCGACGGCATCCGCGACGCCGCCGACTGGCAGGCCGCCTTCGGGCCCGAGGACGGCGTACGCTATGCCCTGCAGGCCGCCGCGCTGGCGCAGCAGCAACCGCCGCAGCATCACCCGCTGGCGGGCATCGTGCTGCAGCGCCGGCTGGAAGCGCAGGCCTATGCACTGGGCGGCAGCAGCTACGAGGCGCCGGGCCAGCTGGTGGGTGACTTCATCGCCGGCAAGACCTCCACGGCTTTCGGCAGCGTGCAGCCCTCCTACAGGCCCGGCGTGCACCTGGGCAGCCTGCATGCAGCCCTGCCGGCCTATGCCATCGAGGCCCTGCGCGAGGCGCTACCGGCCTTCGGCAAGAAGATCAAGGGCTTTGACATGCACGACGCCGTGCTCACCGGTGTGGAGACGCGCACCTCGTCACCGCTGCGCATCCCGCGCGGCGAGGATTTCCAGAGCCTGAATGTGCGCGGTCTCTACCCGGCCGGCGAGGGCGCGGGTTACGCCGGCGGCATCCTCTCGGCCGGCGTGGACGGCATCAAGGTGGCCGAGGCGCTGGCGCTGGACCTGCTGGCCTGAAGCCGGCGCCGCCGCCTCAGTTCTTCGGCAGCGCCTGCTCTTTCTGCTTTTCGGGGGCCGGCGGCGGCGGCTTGTGCTGCTTGCGCACGACGGGGCGATGCGGCGTGTCGCTGCCCGGCGGTACCGGCAGGACGTCGGCGCCGCAGGCCGCGCGCACCGCGGCACCCTGCACGGTCAGCGGGTACTGCGAAGGCTCCATCCGGTTGCGCTGCCGGAATTCGTTGTACTCGGCCCAGGCCTGCTCACAGGTCTGCGCCGCCGCGCCGGCCGTCACGGCCAGCAGCGCCATCGTGCACAGTGTCTTCGCGATCCGCATCATGGCACCCCCGTTTCCTCACGCCTGGTCTGCAAGTGTACGCGCAAGTACTCGGCAAAGGCTGGCGCGCGCATGGGCCGGGCGAAGTGGTAGCCCTGCGCCTCGTCGCAGCCGAAGGCGCGCAGCTGCGCCAGCGTGGCCGCGTCCTCCACGCCCTCGGCCAGGGTGCGCAGGTTCAGGCTGGCGGCCATCTGGATGACGGCGCGCACGATGGCCGCATCGTCCGGGTCGCTGGCCAGGTCGCGCACGAAGCCCTGGTCGATCTTGAGCTTGTCGATGTCGAAGCGCTTGAGGGAGGACAGGCTGGAGTAGCCGGTGCCGAAGTCGTCGATGGCCAGCTTGACGCCGAGCTGCTTGAGCTGGCGCACGCTGGCCAGCACGTTCTCGGTGTCGCGGATCAGGGTCGACTCGGTGAGTTCGAGCTCCAGCAGCTGCGGGTCGAAGCCGGTGGCGCGCAGCGCGTCGACCACCGAATGCTGCACATCGCCGCGGCGGAACTGCACGGCCGACAGGTTGACTGCCAGGAGCAGCGGCGGCAGCCCGGCGGCGCGCCAGGCCATGGCCTGGCGGCAGGCCTCGTGCAGGACCCACTCGCCGATGGCCACGATCAGGCCCGACTCCTCGGCCACCGGGATGAAGCGGTCCGGCGGGATCAGGCCGCGCTCGGGATCGCGCCAGCGGATCACCGCCTCGGCGCCGATGACGCGGCCGCTGCCCAGTTCGAGCTGCGGCTGGTAGTGCAGTTCGAACTCGCCCTGCGCCAGCGCCCGGCGCAGGCCGCTCTTGATGCGCAGGTGCTCGACCGCCTCGATGTTCATCTGCTCGTCGAAGAAGCGGTACTGGTTGCGCCCGGCCTCCTTGGCGCGGTACATGGCGGTGTCGGCCTTCTTCAGCAGGGTCTCGAAGTCGCGGCCGTCATCCGGGTAGAGCACGACGCCGATGGAGGCCGAGGTGGACAGTTCGTGCCCTTCGAAATGGATCGGTGCCTGCAGGCTCTCGCGGATCTTGATCAGGATGGGCGTGATGACCTCGGTGCCGCGCAGGTCGGGCAGGATGATGAGGAATTCGTCGCCGCCCTGGCGGCTGATGGTGTCGGTCTCGCGCACGCAGTCGCCCAGGCGCGCGGCGATCTCCTTGAGCAGGGCGTCGCCGACGGCATGGCCCAGCGAGTCGTTGATGGTCTTGAAGTTGTCCAGATCCAGGAACAGCAGCGCCACGCGGGTATGGACGCGGTCGGCGTGCGCAGTCGCCTGCTCGAACCGGTCCTTCAGCAGCATGCGGTTGGGCAGGCCGGTCAGCACGTCGCGGTAGGCCAGGAACTTGATCCTTTTCTCGGCCGCCTTGCGTTCCGTGATATCGGTGGCAATGGCCAGGTAGCCATTGACCAGGCCGTCGGCATTGCGCAGCGGCGCCAGCGTGGTGCTGAGATCGAACAGCGCGCCATCCTGTCTCTGGCGCTGGACCTCGTAGTCGACGATGTTCTCGCCCGCCAGCACGCGGTCGCGCAGTTCCTCGGTCTCGCGCTCCCTTCCGGCGGGCACGCTCGGCAGGGGCTTGCCCACCACCTGCGCCGCCGTCCAGCCGAAGAGCTTTTCCGCCGCCGGATTCCAGGCCGTGACGATGCCGCGCCGGTCACGCGTGTAGATGGCAAACGGCAAGGAACGCACGATGGTCTGATTGAGCTGTTTCTCGGTCTCCAGCGTGCGGCAGGCCTGCTCCAGCGCCAGCACCGCCTGCGCCTGCCGCCTCCAGCCCCGGTAGACGAAACCGCTGAGCAGCAGGGTCATCGACACGAAGACCGCGACCAGGGCGATCGTCTTCACGGCCTCGTCGCGCCACTGGTCCAGATAGTCCGCCGTCGCCCGGCCGACGCTGATGTTCAGCCCCGCCACCCCCCGGTGGTAGGTGAACACCCGTTCCACACCATCAACGGTGCCGATCGCCTGGTAGGTGCCCTGGGCCGCCCGCTCGCGCACCAGCGCCTGCAAGGGCGGCGAACCGAAGGGCTTGCCGATCAGCTCCTCGGCCGTGCGGCCGTCCTGGTGGCGGATCACGATGCGCAGCTCGTCATCGAACAGGGTGTAGGTGCCGCCCGGCCCGACGGCGAGGTCGGCAAAGGCGCGGGTGAAGCGGCTCAGGGGAATCGCCGCCGCCACCACGCCGGCAAAGCGGCCATCGGGGTGGCGGAAGGCGCGCGCCAAGTTGAGGGCCCACTTGCCGCTGACCCGGCCCGGCACGGGCGGCGAGATGAGCAGCCCGGCATCAGGCTGCGCACGCAGGCGCTGGAAGTAGGGCCGGTCGGCGATCGAGGGCCCCGGGCCCGAGGCCAGGCCGGTGCCGTGCGTAAGGGTGCCCTGCACATCGGTGATGCGCAGGCCGTCGAGGTCAGGCAGCAGGAACAGCTGCCGTGCGAGGTAGTCATTGAGGGCCGGTCCCTGCAGCTGCCCGGCGGCCAGGCGCTGCTCGAGCGCGGCCGCGGTCGACTGCAGCAGCCGGTCCGCCGCCTGCACCAGGGTGACGATGTCACGCTCGAGCAGGCGCGCCAGGTTCTGGGTCTCCTCGGCCGCGCGCTCGCGGTACAGGCGCCGGCTCTGGCTCAGCGACCAGCTGGCCAGGGCCACCACCAGCAGGTTCAGCAGCAGCAGGCCGGCCAGCAGCCGCAGCATCAGCCTCCGCAGCGGGCGGCGTCCCCGCCCATCGGGGGCAGGCGCCACCGCAGCCACGGAGGGGACAGGCAAAGTCGGCCTGGACAGCACGGCTTCCTCCTTCTGGCCGGGAGACCCGGCCCCGGCAGCCCATTGTGGTCAGAGCGGCTGGCGCTGGCAAGCCTTTTCACCCGGCCCGGCAGCCGCCCCCAAACAAAACGGCCGGACCCGCCGGGTCCGGCCGCTGCACCAGCGTTGAGCAGGGTTCAGCCCTGGGCGTTCTGCAGGGCGGCAATACGCTCCTCGATCGGTGGGTGCGTCGAGAACAGCCGGCCGATGCCGCCCGCGATACCCATGGCCGCCATGCTCTTGGGCAGCTCGGCGGCGTGCAGGCCGCCCAGGCGGGCCAGCGCGTTGATCATGGGCTGGCGACGGCCCATGAGCTGGGCAGCGCCGGCGTCGGCGCGGAATTCGCGCTGGCGCGAGAACCAGGCCACGATGATGGCAGCCAGGAAGCCGAGAATGATGTCCAGCACGATCGTGGTGACCATGTAGCCGATGCCGGGGCCACTGCTTTCCTCATCGTTGCGGCGCAGGAAGCTGTCCACCGCGTAGCCGATCACGCGGCTGAGGAAGACGACGAAGGTGTTCATCACGCCCTGGATCAGGGTCATGGTGACCATGTCGCCATTGGCGATGTGCGCCACCTCGTGGCCGATCACGGCCTCCACCTCTTCGCGCGTCATGTTGCGCAGCAGGCCGGTGGAGACGGCGACCAGGGCCGAGTTCTTGAAGGCGCCGGTGGCGAAGGCGTTCGGGTCACCCTCGAAGATGCCGACCTCGGGCATGCCGATGCCGGCCTGGTCGGCGAACTTGCGCACGGTGTTGACGATCCAGGCCTCGTCCGGCGTCTGCGGCTGCTCGATGATCTGCACGCCCGCGCTCCACTTGGCCATGGGCTTGCTGATCAGCAGCGAGATGAAGGCGCCGCCAAAGCCCATGATAAGTGCGAAGCCCAGCAGCGCGCCCAGGTTCAGGCCGTTGGCCGTCAGGTAGCGGTTCACGCCCAGCAGGCTGGCCACGATGCCCAGCACCACCACCACGGCAAAGTTGGTCAATACGAACAGGATGATGCGTTTCATGTCTTCCTTCAGTTCAGCCCGACAAAGACGGGCCGTTGGCGCGAATGGTAAGGGTGAAAAAGCCGGATTCAAGCGCGGCCCGGCGTATTTCCCCATCAAGTGTGGCGAATTGGCCCTCACGACAGCGCGGGCGCGCGCCGGGGCCGGAACACCTGGGTGTCGGCATAGAAGGCCGGCGTTTCATTGGCCGGCCACCAGCCCGGCACGCCCAGCACCGGCAGCGGCGTGAAGGGCTTGGCCGCCAGCCCTCCGGCAGTCAGCTCTTGCGCCAGCCAGGCGTCGAGCGCCGCGGGCGCGAGGTCCGGCGGCACCGGGTAGACATGGGCCGTGATGGGCTTGCGCGGCTGCACCAGCTTTTCCAGCAGCGCATGGCCGAACAGCGTGAGGCGGGCCTGTGCCCACAGCGGCCGCAGCGCGATGAAGAGGCGCGGCCAGTCGTGCGCGCGCAGTGCCTCCCACAGGGCCGGCGGCGCCTGCAGCAGCGCCGCGTTCTCGTCGAACACCGTGATGGCATCGCGCACCGCCCCGCGCACCGCCTGCACGCCGTCGGCGGCAATCTGCGCCGCCTGCAACTGGTTCAGCCGCCGCTTGGTCCGCGGGAAATGCCGCCAGATCAGGCCGTTGAAGAAATCGTGCAGGCCGTCACGCGTGGGCACCTGGCCGGTCTCGAAGATGAACTGCTCATAGGCCACGCCGACGGGCAGGGCCGCCTGCGGCACGAAGCGCACCGGTATGTCAGGCGGCGTATTGAGCGCCGCGCAGACCGCCTGTCCGGCCGCGACCTGCTGTACCAGCGCTTGCCCGGCGGCACGATAGGGCGCCAGCCAGGGCGCCGCCCAATCGATGGCGGCCAGCGCGGCGCTCATTCCGGTCGGGGAGCCCTGGGCTGGCGCTTGTCCCGCACGGCGACCTGGGAGGTTCCTTCATGGGCCAGTTCGAACAGCTGCGTGGCGGCGAGCAGTTTGGTCAGCGTCGCATAGCCGTAGTTGCGCGAATCGAAGGACGCCTGGTTGCCGATCTGCTGCCCCACGGCCCCCACCCGGGCCCAGCCGCTCTCGTCGGCCGCGGCCTGCACGGCGTTGCGCAGCAGCCCGACCAGCTTGGCATCCTGCTTGAGCTGGGCCGTCGGCACCCGCAGCAGCGCGGCGGGCGCGGCATCGCCCGTGTCGGCCGCCGCCTCGGTCCCGAGCTTTTCGAGAAACAGGAAGCGCGAACAGGCGTTGACAAACGGCTCGGGCGTCTTCTGGCCGCCAAAGCCGTAGACGGCGGCGCCCTTGGCGCGCAGATGCATCACCAGCGGCGTGAAGTCGGCGTCCGAGGAGACGATGCCGAAGGCATCGGGATGGTCGGTGTAGAGCAGCTCCAGCGCATCGATCACCATGGCCATGTCGCTGGCGTTCTTGCCTTTGGAGTAGTCGAACTGCTGCATGGGGCGGATCGCGTGCTCGTGCAGCTTTTCCTCCCAGCCCTTGAGCTCGTTCTTCTTCCAGTTGCCGTAGGCACGGCGCACATTGGTCACACCCAGGGTGGACAGCTCGGTCAGGATCACATCGATCTTCGCCGCCGGCGAATTGTCGGCATCGATCAGCAGTGCAATATGCGCTTCCGGGCGCAAGGTCTCGCGCGCGCTCACACCAGCCTCCACGGCAGCGCCTCGCCCGATCGCAGCGGCTTGAGTTCGGCCTCGCCGAAGGGGAAGCTCTCGGGCGGGGTCCAGCGTTCACGCTTGATCGTGATGGTGCCGCTGTTGCGCGGCAGGCCGTAGAAGTCGGCCCCAAAGAAGCTGGCGAAGCCCTCGAGCTTGTCCAGGGCACCGGCGGCGTCGAAGGCCTCGGCGTACATCTCGATCGCCGCGTGCGCGGTGTAGCAGCCGGCGCAGCCGACGGCATGCTCCTTCAGCTGGGCCGGGTGCGGCGCGCTGTCGGTGCCGAGGAAGAACTTGGGATTGCCGCTGGTGGCCGCGGCCACCAGGGCCTGGCGGTGCACTTCCCGTTTCAGCACCGGCAGGCAGTAGTAGTGCGGCCGGATGCCGCCGCTGAAGATGGCGTTGCGGTTGTAGAGCAGGTGGTGGGCGGTGATGGTGGCGCCCGTGTAGCGGTCGCTCTCCAGCACGTACTGGGCGGCCTCTTTCGTCGTGATGTGTTCGAAGACGATCTTCAGCTCGGGAAAGTCCCGGCGCAGCGGCTTGAGCTGCTTCTCGATGAAGACGGCCTCGCGATCGAAGATGTCGATCTCGGGCGAGGTCACCTCGCCGTGCACCAGCAGCAGCAGGCCCTCGCGCTGCATGGCCTCCAGCGTCTTGTAGGTCTTGCGGATGTCGGTCACGCCGGCATCGCTGTTGGTGGTGGCGCCGGCGGGGTAAAGATTGGCGGCCACCTCACCGGCGTCCTTGGCGC
>JACCDS012526879.1_pt1 | contig 18962 bp, 20 predicted proteins | sample 7446441 | NCBI WGS metagenome assembly JACCDS01 (sample SAMN15323445, study PRJNA562643) | freshwater metagenome | isolation source: river surface water | place: USA:Blue River Watershed | collected 2017-08-17
CCGCGCTGGCTGGTGGCTGAACTGGACAGCGCCGAGGCGGTGCTGGCGGTGCGGCCCGATTTCGAGCGCATGAAGGCGCTGGATGCCGACCTGCATTCCACCGGCGTGGTCATTTTTGGCGAACACCCGGCGGGCCACCCCAGCCGCATCGAGGTGCGGGCCTTTGCCCCCTCGTGCGGCATCGCCGAAGACCCGGTGTGCGGCAGTGGGAACGGCTGCGTGGCGGCGTACATCCGGCACACCGGTCAGACCGATCGCTTCGGAAGCGAGATCGTGTCCACCCAAGGCGGAGCGATCGGCCGTGCGGGCGTGTTGCGGTTGAGCATGGCCGACGACGTGATCCGCGTGGGAGGTTCGTCGGTCACGTGTGTGGATGGAACGTTGGCGCTGTCACTCGGTCCTGTGGGCCTCTGCCGCTCGGCTTGAGGTGCGTCACGACCGATCCGAGCCGCCTCCGGGCAAGTTGCCCGCCACCTGTCGGGTGATCTGCTCACGCCCGATCCGGACCTTCTGCCTAAGCTGACTCCATCGACCACAACGGTTGTCTGGAGGAGCGGTTCATGCGCATGACAGGGAGCTTGAAGGCCACGGGGGTGGCCCAAGTGTTGGGGGGCCTGCTGTTCTGGGCCTCGGCCGTGCACGCCCAGGTGGGCGATTGCGGCAAGGTGTCGTCCACCGCCGCGTCGGGTCTGGGGGGCGCGCAGGTGATGAGCGATCTGTCCATCGCCTACCTTGCCGATCAGCCGGCGAGTCCGGTGGTGTGTGCCATGGGCTACCCCGCGACCAAATGCGGTGATTTCGAGATCGCGAACAAGATCTTCGACAAGTGCATCGCCAAGGGCTATGTGGGCGCGATGATCTGGAAGGGCCTGATGTACGAGGACGGCACGGGCGTGGAGCGCAGCGACGAGAAGGCGGCCGAGATGTTCAAAATGGCCGCCACGTCGGAGCACGACGACTACTCGATGCTGGGCAAGCTGCACTACGCCGATGCGCTCTGGGAGGGACGCGGCGTGCCGCAGGACCGTGCCGAGGCGCTGAAGTGGTTCCAGAAAGCCGCTTCCGCGGGCAGCGAGGACGCCCGGGAGTTCCTGCGCACCGGCCAGCACACCGGCTCGCGGGACTTCACCGGCAAGGGCTTTGGCGACGGCACGCCGCCCGGCGTGGCGGGGCAGGTGCTCCAGCGGGAGAACGAGCCGGCGAGCGATCCCCACGAGGTGCGGCCGGACCTGCTGCTGTGGTCGCTGGGGGCCTTGGGTGCCGCGGCGATGGTCGGCGGGGCCGTGTGGCAGTCGCGGGCTGGGCGCCGCCGCGAGGCCGGTCGCGACGAGGTGACGGCATGAGGGCCGCGACAGGTCTTTCATCGACCCTGGAATCGGGGCTGGCCGTCATTGCCCAGGCCTTCCTGACCCCGGTGCTGTGGCTGGTGGTGGGACTGTTTGTCTACGCCCTGTGGATCGTGGGGGCCACGCTCTGTGCGGCGTGGCAGCGCCGTCGGGGCGAGGCGGGGGGTTTCGGGTTGAAGGTGCGTCACACCGCCGATCCGGCGCTGACGGTGGACGCGCTGGAGCACCTCGCCTGGCGCCAGTTGCAGCCGCTGCGCCTGGGGGCCAAGGTCGCGCCCCTGTTGGGACTGGTGGCCACGCTGATCCCCATGGGGCCGGCGCTCCAGGCCGTGGCGGGCGGCACGCTCGACGACGCGGCCCGTCGATTGGCGGTGGCGTTCTCGGCGGTGACGGTGGCCCTCATCGCCGCCTCGGCGTTGCACGTGGCGGCGCAGGTGCGTCGGCGCTGGCATGCGGCCGACCTGCGTGCGATCGAAGCCGAACGGGCGGCGGGGGAGCCGTGGTGAACCGGCGGCACGCGAACCCCGGTCTCCGCCGCGTCGGCCTGGGTGACGACGAAGGCGATGACCCGCTGCTGTCGGTCATCAACCTGATCGACGTTTTTCTGATCGTCGTGGCCGTGCTGCTGCTGGTGCTGGCCCGGCGCGCGCCCGAACTGCGCGGCGGCGAGAACGTCACCGTCATCCGCAACGCCGGCCGACCCGACATGGAGGTCACGGTGCGCACGGCCGAGAAGGTGGAGCACTACAAGGCCGACGGCAGCACCGGCGTGGGCTCGGGGGTCAAGGCCGGGCAGCTCTACCGCATGCCGGATGGGTCGCTGATGCTGGTGCCGGATTGATTGATGCGCCCCAGCACGGCCGGCGCGATCCGCTGGTGCATGGGGGCCACGGGCAGCATGTAGAGCCGACCCAGGAGGTTGTGCTGATGAACCACCGTTGTCAGCACGACATGGGCTGGTTTCGACCCGTCCTGAGGCCGTCGTTTCAACGAGAGCACCACCCGCAGGTGCTTGTCGTTGTCCTCGACCAGCACCTCGTCGTCGGTGCGGCTGCGCAGGGTGAAGATGCCGACGCGATCTCCGGGTTGTTCGGGCCGCGGCGCTGACCCCGGCGTGGTCAAACTCAGGGGGCCCAGGTGCTTGAGCCCGAACAGGGCGACGACCCGGTTGCGCAGGCCCATGAGCCGGTCCACCCATGGCGGTGTGGCGGCCAGTGCCGCCAGCAGGTGCTCCATCGCCGTTCGCTCGGGGTGGTCCACCTCCACCTCGTAGGCGTCGTGGAAGTCCGCCCCCGGCAGGAGTCGGGCGATCTCGCTGTCGATCGGGACGGCGCAGGGGCGGACGGGCGTGGTCATGGCGAACTCCTCTGCAGCGTTCTGGGTTGAGCGGCGGCGTGGGCCAGTTGGGTGCAGGCGCGGCCGGTGTCGACCCGGGCGCCCAGTTGCCGCAGCAGGTGCATGAGGCCGAGCCAGGCGCGGTCCCACGACATCAGCTCCGCCGGCATGCCGTTCATGCGTCGGGCCAGTGCCGCCTGCAGTTTCGGATCCGGCGAGGTCGGCAGGCTCTTGCCGGCGAAGTCGAACACGGCGCCGGTGAAGGGTTCGGTGGCCCAGTCCAGCAGGGATGAGACGGCCGGCAGCACCTCCTGCTCGAAGTCGCGCAGTGTCAGGTCGGCTGCCGCCATGCCGAGGCCCTGGTAGGCGTCCAGCAGGGCCGGATGGGCCCACGGGCCTTGGGGCCACAGCGTCCAGATCCGTGCCAGTGCTTGTCCGAAGGCAGGAGACAGCCTCTGCGTGCAGCCGAAGTCCAGCAGCCCGACCCGGCCGTCGGGCAGGAACAGGACGTTGCCGGGGTGCAGGTCGGCGTGCACGCGGCCGTGGTGTAGGGCGCTGTGCAGAAAACCATCGAAGACCGCCTGGCCTTGGCGGTCGCGCATGGCTGCGGGCGGGTTCTGGGCCCGCCATTCCTGCACATGGAAGCCGGTCAGCAGGGTTTGCGTCAGAACGGTGCGTCGCGAGTGGCTGGCCACCACGTCCGGAATGACGATGTCGGGATGGGGGGGGTGCTGCTGGAACCAGCGCTGGGCCTCGGCCTCGTGTTCATAGTCCACCTCTTCGCGCAACTGGCGGCCGATCTCGTCGATCAGCCGGTCGACCACGCGGGCGTCGGGCAGCGTGAGGAAGCGGCGCCCCAGCGACTGCAGGGTGTGGCGCAGCAGGGCCAGGTCGGTGTCGAGCGTGGCGTCGATGCCCGGGTACTGGATCTTGACGGCCACCGCCGTGCCGTCGTGCAGCGTGGCGCGGTGTACCTGTCCCAGGCTGGCGGCGGCAAAGGCCGTGGGCTCGAAGTGGCGGAACAGCGCCTCGGGCTCGCAGCCGAAGGCCTGCCGGAACCCCTTGCCCACCAGCGCCCGGTTCAGCGGCGGGGCCTGGTGCGTCGCCTTGGCCAGCTCGGCGCGCACGCCGGGCGGCAGGAAGTCGGCATCCAGACTGAGCACCTGGGCGGCCTTGAGTGCGGTGCCCCGCAACTGCGACAGGGCCGCCATGAGGATGCGACCGATCTCGGCCTCGTGGGCTTGGGCGGCGGCCTGCGCCTTCGGGTGCGCTTCGGCATCACCGGGCTGAGTCAGGCGATGCCGAAGCGTGGCCAGGCCGATTCGGGTCGAGGCGAGGCCCGCGATCGCCGTGCGGGCGAGCTTGCCGGTGCGGGGGGCGCGGCTCCCAGCGGCGGTCATGCGGCGGTCGCGCGGGAGCGCGTGCGGGGTGTGCGCTTCTTCTTTTCGGGCGTCTCGGGCGGCGAGGCGTGCTCAGTGGGAGCGGGATGGGTGGACCGCTCGACCTCTCCCGTGGCGGGGGAGCGAACCTGCATCACGCGGGCCATCTGGCTGCGCACGAAGAACAGGCCCAATTGCACCAACCGGTCGGGCAGACCGGCACGCAGCGTCGCCACGAGCAGACCCAGCGTCTGGTCGACGAAGCGCGGCGTGTCGGACGCGCCGGGCGAAGTGTCCTGGAGCCAGTAGGCGATGACGCCGAAGCAGTAGTCCACATACAGGCCGCTCATCATGCGCAGGAAGTCGCTCGGGGCGATCTCGCCGACGGCGGCGGCGTGTTCCAGGTCGGCGAGCACGTGGTCCTGGAGGAACTGCTTGGCCTGCAGCTGGTCGCCCAGCATCAGCAGCGGGGCCCGTGCGATCAGGGTGCGGGCCTGGGCGACAAAGCGACGGTCCGGCTCGATGCGCTCCAGGATTGCGTCGGTGAGGCGCTGCAGGCGCGCCTGCAGTTCGTACTCGCCGTAGTCGGGCGTGGCCCGCGTGGCGGCCACCGCCTCCTGCGCCACCAGGTCGAAGTAGCCCAGCACCAGCCGCTCCTTGCTGGGGAAGTACTTGTAGATCGTCGCGTCGCCGATGCTGGCGGCCCAGGCGATGTCCTTCATCGTCACGCCGTCGTAGCCGCGCTCGCTCATCAGCGTCACGGCCGTGCGCACGATGCGGGTGCGGGTCTGGTCCTGCTGGGCTTTGGTGGTCTTCATGGTGAGTCCCTCCTGCGTCGCAATGACTACACAATAGATCCAGTTATTTATCTTGTAAAGGATATTTTGTATCTTTAAATGGCGCCTTGTTCTTGTCGATAGGATGGCGCTTCTCCTTCAGGAACCCGCCCATGTGGAACGAACGCTACGCCGGTGACACGTACTTCTACGGCACCGAACCGAATGATTTCCTGTCTTCTCAGGCGCACCGCTGGGTGCCGGGCCAGCGCGTGCTGTGTCTGGCCGAGGGCGAGGGGCGCAACGCCGTGTGGCTGGCCCTGCAGGGCTTGAAGGTCACGGCGGTGGACCTGTCGACGGTGGGCCTGGACAAGACACGCCGTTTGGCCAGCGCCAAGGGTGTGGAGGTGGCATGCATCCATGCCGATCTGGCCGAATTCGAGATGGGGTCGGCCGTCTGGGACGGCATCGTGGCCGTCTTTGCCCACCTGCCCCCTGAGGTGCGAGAGCGGGTGTGGGGTCGCATTCCGGCGGCGTTGCGCCCGGGGGGCGCGTTCGTGGCCGAGTACTACGCGCCGGGTCAGGAGCAGCGCCCGACGGGCGGTCCTCGGGAGGTGAGTTGGCTGCCTTCGGCGGCGATGGTGGAGCAGGCTTTCGGCGCCACGCTGCAGACGGAGCACCTGTGGAGTGGCGAGCGCGATGTGCACGAGGGCCAGGGACACACCGGGCTGGCGCTGGTCACGCAGTATGTGGGGCGTCGGCCAGCTTGATCGAGGCTGAACCGACCCGACCTGCCAGCAGCAGCTTCGCTGCTCACGAGGGCGGTCGGTGCGGTGTTTATTGGAATGTTTGAAGGTTTACTCGATTGCAGTAAATTCCCAAACATTCCAATAAACGGAGGCCCCATGGACTCCATCCGCAATCCTTTTGCCCCGGGTGCTGGCACCCCTCCTCCGGAACTGGCGGGTCGGGACGAACTGCGCGAGTCCTTGCGCATCGCGCTGGAGCGCGCACGCATCGGTCGCCCGGCCAAGAGCGCGATGCTGGTGGGTTTGCGGGGCGTGGGCAAGACCGTGCTGCTCGACAAGGTGCGTGCGGACGCCGAGGCTTCCGGCATCCACACCGTGCGCATCGAGGCCCCGGAGGGCCGGTCCTTGCCGGCCTTGCTGGCGCCTCAGCTCCGCCAGGCCTTGCTGCGCCTGAGCCACCTGCAGTCGGCCAAGGATCTGGCGATCCGTGGGCTGCGGGCGTTGGCGGGGTTCGCCAGCAAGCTCAAGGTCACTTACGAGGACATCGAGGTCGGCTTCGACTACGAGGCCGAACCCGGCCTGGCCGACAACGGCGACCTGGAGCACGACCTGCAGGCCTTGCTGGAACAGGTGGGGCTGGCGGCGAAGGCCGCCGGAACCGTGCTGGCGCTGTTCATCGACGAGCTTCAGTACGTCGAGGAGGGCCAGATGGCGGCCTTGATCACGGCCATGCACCGCACCGAACAGCGCCAGTTGCCGGTGGTGCTGATCGGCGCCGGTCTGCCCCAGCTGCGGGGACGCATGGGCAATGCCAAGTCCTACGCGGAGCGGCTGTTCAACTTTCCCGAGATCGGGCCGCTGTCGAGTCCCGCCGCCGAGCAGGCGATCCGCAAGCCTCTGCAGGAGGAGGGCGTGGCCATCGAAGACGACGCCATGGCCCAGCTCATCGAAGTGACCGAGGGCTATGCCTATTTCCTGCAGCAGTGGGGCTACTACACCTGGGAAACCGCGCCGGCGTCTCCCATCACCCGGGCCGACGTGGAACGCGCCTCGCAGATTGCCGTGGCGGCCCTGGACGAGAGCTTCTTTCGCGTGCGCTTCGACCGCCTGACGCCCAAGGAAAAGCGCTACCTGCGCGCGATGGCCGAACTCGGTCCCGGCCCCCATCGCTCCGGCGACATCGCCGCCTGTTACGACGCCCGGGTCACCTCCCTGGCCCCGACGCGCAGCTCGCTCATCACCAAGGGCATGGTCTGGAGTCCCAACCACGGCGACACCGCCTTCACCGTGCCGATGTTCGATCGGTTCATGAAGCGGATCATGCCGGGAGAGGACTGGCGCCTGGGCTGAGGCGGTCGCTAGGTTCGGCGGGCGTCCAGGAGGTTCAACACCGTCGGGTCCGTGTTCAAACGATGCGTGGCCAACGCCAGCGTCGCCACCGGTGCCGGCCCGTCGATGTCGGCATACGTCACACCGCGCACCTGCACCTGCGCCAGCGAGGCCGGCACCACCGACACGCCCATCTCCGCGGCCACGAGGTTGATCACGGAGGCCAGTTGCGGCGTTTCCTGCCCCAGGATGGGTTCGAAGCCCGCTGCCTTGCAGGCTTCGTAGATCGCGTCGTACAGGCTCAGCCCCACCGTGCGGGGAAACAGCACGAAGGCGTCCTGCGCCAGTTGCCGCAGTGCCACCCGGGGTGAGCCGGCCAGCGGGTGGGATTCCGGCAAGGCGATCTTCATCGGCTCGTCGGCGAAGCGGCGCAGGACCAGGTCGGGTTGCGCAAAAACCGACGGGCGCAGGAAGGCCGCGTCCAGCGTGCGCTGCAGCAGGGCCTCGGTCAATCGACTGGTGTTGGTCTCTTCCAGCACCAGCTGCACATCCGGCCAGCGGCGGCGAAATTCGCGCAGCGTGCCGGCCACCACCGGATTGAAGGCCGCCGAGCCGGTGAAGCCCACGCGCAGCGTGCCCGTCTGTCCGCGCGCGGCACGCTGCGCGGCGAGCCCGGCGGCTTCCGTCGACAGCATCACCTGCTGGGCTTCGCGGCGGTAGGCCGCGCCCGCGGCGGTGAGCGTGACGCCGTGCGGGGTGCGATCGAACAGCTTCACCTCCAGCAGCCGCTCCAGTTCCTTGAGCTGCTGGCTCAACGGTGGTTGGCTGATGCCCAGCCGGGCGGCGGCTCGGGTGACGTTGCCTTCGTCGGCCACGGCCAGGAAGTACCTCAGGTGTCGCAGTTCGATGGGCATATGTCAGACGTATGGCGATGCCATGAACAATATATTGGACGTCTGATTAGCGGGTCCAGAGAATTCTGGCCATCGCCGTCAGTGCCCGGTGGCACGCCCAGTTCATGCCTTCTGAAACCACGGACCGTCGGGGTCCGCTCACACTGTTCCTGATCGGGTTCCTCACGTTTGCGCTGCTGTACGGCGCGCAGCCGCTGCTGCCGACCCTGGCCGAGGCCTTTCGTCTGAGTGCGGCCGACAGCGCGCTGGCCATGTCGGTGTCCACGGGCGCGCTGGCCATCACCATTTTCCTGGGGGCGGTGCGCCCGAGCCGGCACGACCGCCGCCACGTGATGCTGGCGGCGCTGCTGGCGGCCATCGTGTTCAACGCCCTGTCTGGGTGGAGCGATGCCTGGTGGCAGGTGCTGGCGTGCCGGGCGCTGCTCGGCCTGTGCCTGGGGGCGGTGCCGGCCACGGCCATGGCCTATGTGGGCGACACGGTGCCGGCGGCACGACTGGCCAGCACGATGGGCTTGTATGTGGCCGGCACGGCCATGGGGGGCATGACGGGCCGGGTGGGCATCGGTTTTCTGTCGGAGGCGCTGGGCTGGCGAGCGGGCCTGTGGATCGTGTCCGGCCTGGGCGCTGCGGTGCTGGTGCTGCTGGCCTGGAGCCTGTCCGGTGCGCGGGATCACCATGCGGGTCCGGCCTCTGCCTCACCGCAGGGGGCCGCGTGGCGGTGGATCCACCGACACCCGCGCCTGCCCCGCCTGTTTCTCTGCGGGGGACTGGCTTCGGGCATTTTTGTCACGGCTTACAACTACGCGGGCTTTCGCCTGATGGGGGCGCCGTTTCTGCTGGGAGCGGGACAGATCGGGCTGATCTTCGGCTGCTATCTGTTCGGCGTGGCGTCGTCCAGCCTGAGCGGGGGCTGGGTGAACCGCTGGGGGACGGTGCGGGTGCTGTACGCCTCGTGCGCGTTGACGGCGATGGGTGTGCTGGTGAGCCTGTCCGAACACCTGCCGGTGTTCGTGGCCGGGCTGGCGCTGATGACGGCGGGCTTTTTTGCCATGCATGCGGTCTGCTCCGGCTGGGTCAGCAAGGACGCTGGGGGGCACAAGCCCAAGGCCACCGGGCTGTATCTGCTGTCGTACTACGTGGGGTCCAGCGTGTTCGGTTATGCCGGCGGCTGGCTCTGGGTGCACGGCGGTTGGGGGTTGCTGAGCGGCGGACTGCTGGCCGGTGTGGCGGTGTTCGTGGTGCAGGTGAGGGACATGGGCCGCACGGCAGGGGTGGGGGGGCCGTTGCCGTCCATGCCGTCGAAGTGAGCCCCGGTCGTCATGCGGCGCCGCGGGCCTCCAGCAGCCGTCCCACGTTGTGCTCGATCCAATCCGCCAGGGCCTCTACATGGGCGGCGGCTTCCTGCCCCGGTTCCGTGAGCGAGTACTCCACCTTGGGCGGCACCACCGGGTAGGACACGCGCCGCACCAGGCCGTCGGCTTCGAGCAATTGCAGCGTCTGGGCCAGCATCTTCTCGCTCACGCCGTTGATCTTGCGGCGCAGGTCGCTGAAACGGTGCGTGCCGCCGCGCAGCGCCACCAGCACCAGCACGCCCCAGCGTGAGGTGACGTGCGTGAGCAGGTCGCGTGAGGGGCAGGCTTGGGCAAACACGTCGCCGCGTTGCATGCGTTGCGACAGGGTGATGGGGGGCTCGATGTTCATCACTAACCTTTCTGTGCGTACTTGCAAAAAGATAGCACTAACGAAAAGATAGCGCCATCGTTCATTCACCCACAGGAGAACTCCCCATGATCGTCGTCACCGGCGCTTCCGGCCAACTGGGCCGCCTTGTCATCCAGTCGCTGCTGCGCAGGCAGGTTCCGGCCTCACAGATTGTCGCGGCGGTGCGCACCCCGGCCAAGGCGGCCGACCTGGCCGCGCTGGGCGTGCAGGTCCGCGCAGCCGATTACACGCAGCCCGACACCCTCGACGCGGCTTTGGCCGGCGCCGAAAAGGTGCTGCTGATCTCGTCGAACGAGGTGGGGCAGCGCGCCCCGCAACACCAGAACGTGATCGACGCCGCTCGCCGGGCCGGGGTGAACCTGCTGGCCTACACCAGCCTGCTGCGCGCCGACACCTCGCCGCTGGGCCTGGCCGCCGAGCACGTGGCCACCGAGGAAGCCCTGAAGGCCAGCGGCGTGCCGCACGTGCTGTTGCGCAACGGCTGGTACACCGAGAACTACCTGGCCAGCGTCGCCCCTGCCTTGCAGCACGGCGCCTTCATCGGTTCGGCGGGGGAGGGACGCATTGCCTCGGCCGCCCGCGCCGACTACGCCGAAGCCGCCGCCGCGGCCTTGACGCTACCCGATCAGGCCGGCCGGGTCCACGAACTGGCGGGTGACAGCGCCTACACGCTGGCCGAGCTGGCCGCCGAGCTCAGCCGCCAGTCCGGCAAGACGGTGCCCTACGTGAACCTGCCCGAGGCCGACTACGCCGCGGCTCTGGTGGGGGCCGGGCTGCCGGAGGGTTTTGCCGCGCTGTTGGCCGATTCGGATGTGGGCGCCAGCCGGGGCGCATTGTTCGACGACTCGCACCAGCTCAGCACCCTGATCGGCCGCGCGACGACGCCGCTGGCCGAGCTGATGGCCGTGGCGTTGAAGTGACGTGAACGGGCTGGAGCGGGTGCGCTTCAGCCCATGCTGACGGTGCCGCCGCTGCTCACCGTGACGGTCTGGCCCACCTCGCTGGTGTAGGTGCGTGAGGCCACGGTGTTGACGAAGCGGTACTCCCCCCGGACCGCGTCGGCGGTGAAGGTCATCAGCAGGAAGCCGCGACGGGTGGTGTCGCACCACGTCAGGTCGTTGACCAGGCCCAGGCCGGCGCCCACCGCAGCGTTGCCGAGCTGTGTGCTCAGGGCGCTGCCGTCCAGTGAACCGGCCAGTGCACCCAGGCCGACGCTCTCGAAGCCGGGCGAGGACACCGACGTGCCGGCAAACTCCCAGCCGGCGGTGTCTCCGGCCAGGGTCGTGACTTTGGCGAACCACGCGTTGTGGGAATCGCCCGAGAGTGTGACGAGGCGTTTGCCCGAGGCCTTGACCGTCTGCAGGATCGTTTCGCGCTGGCTGGGGTAGCCGTCCCAGGCGTCCAGGTTGTAGGGCAGCAGCGGGTTGGTGGTGGTGTCGAGCAGGGCGGCCTGTGCAGGGGTCAGCGCCGATGCGCCGGCGGCAAAGCGGGTGGCCTTGGCGGTCAGGTAGGCGGAAACGGCGGTCTGTGTGGCGGCCATGTCGCCCGCCGCCTGGGTCGTCAGCACCGAGGCGGGGAACCACATTCTGGCCATGATGTCCTGGTTGCCCAGCACCTGCCAGGTGGCGGACGAAGCCGTCAGGCCGCTGGTGAGCCAGCTCTGCTGTGTGGCGCTCATCATGCGGCGACCGGCATCGGTGCCGGTGGCCAGGCCCGTGGCGTAGCGGGTCAGGCCGCCGTCGGTGTCGCCGTAGTTGTCGTACTGCCGGTCGCGGCCCTCGATGCGGGTGTCGAGCATGTGCAGCGTCAGGAGGCTGCCGAAGTCGAAGCGGCGGTAGATCTTCAGCAGATCGCTGGTGTCGGGTGTGCGCACGGGCAGCCATTCGTGCCAGACGCGGGCGGCGATGGCCTTGCGGGCGAGCCAGTCGCCCTGAGTGGCGCTGTCGTGGTTCTCGGCGCCGCCCACCCAGGCGTTGTTGGCGAACTCGTGGTCGTCCCACACCACGATCCAGGGCATCTTGGCGTGCAGGGCCTGCAGCTGTGCGTCCGAGCGGTATTGGGCGTAGCGGGTGCGGTAGTCGTCCAGGCTGACCATGTCATTCGCCGGCTGGACGACACGGCCCAGCGCGACCGCGTTGGTGTTGCCGTACTGGGTCGTGCCGGCACCGTATTCGTAGACGTAGTCGCCCAGGTGCACGGCGTACTGGGCGTCGGTCTGGGCCGCGGCCTCGTAGGCGTTGAAAAAGCCGGCCGGATACAGCGCGCACGAGAACACCGCCAGTTTCACGGACGCCACACCCGCTGCGGGCAGCGTGCGGGTGGTGCCCACCGGAGAGGCGGCGCCCGTGTCGTCCACGAAGCGGTAAACGTATGCGGTGCCGGCGGTCAGTCCCGTGGCGTCGACCTTCACCGTGAAGCCGGTGTCGGCGGTGGCGCTGGTGCGCCCGCTGGCCACGACCGTGGCAAAGGTGCTGTCGGTGGCCACCTCCCATTTCAGGGGCACCGAGGCGGTGGAGCCCGTCACCCGCGCATGGGTCCACAGGATGATGCGGTCGCTCAACGGGTCGCCGCTGGCCACACCGAACTGGAAGGTCGCGGGCGAGGAGGTGGTGCTGTTGTCATCGCCACCTCCGCAGGCGGTCAGGGACAGGCCGGTCGAGGCCACGGCCGCCAGGGAGGCGGCCTGGGCGAGGAAGTCACGGCGGGAACTGGCGGACGAGGACGACATGGCGGGCTTTCAGGCGGTGGCGAACCCGACGATGTTGCCTTTGGCGCCGTGACGGGGGGATGAAAGGCGGGGGGCCGTGAACGATCGCCGCCTCCACCGGTGGAGGCGTCTCTAACATTGCCGCCATGACGCCCCCGATGTTTTCCCATGGCTACGGTTTCGACCCCGCCTACGGCCATGACCTGGCCGGGCTGCTGGCGATCCGGCCGCCGGAGCCCCCAGCTGATTTCGCTGCGTTCTGGCGGGCCCGCTTCGACCGGGTGAAGGCGCTGGATCCTCAGCCCCGCTTGAGCGCGACCGGCCAGGTGCGCGGTCGGCACGCGGTGCACGAGCTGTCGTACACCTCCACCGACGGTGTGACGATCCACGGCTGGCTGCTGCTGCCGCAGGACGGCCCCGTCACGCGCGGCATTGTGATCGGCCACGGCTACGGCGGGCGCGACCGCCCGGACGACCCCTTGGCGGTGGAGGGGGCGGCGCTGCTGTTCCCTTGCCTGCGCGGCCTGGGCCGCAGCCGTGTGCCAGGGCTGGCACAGAACCCCAATTTCCACGTGCTGCACCACATCGAGGACCGGGACCGCTACGTCATCGGCGGCTGTGTGGACGATCTCTGGATGGCGGTTTCGGCGCTGGAGGCGCTGGTGCCCCAGGTGTCGGGCGACATCGCCTGCCTGGGCATCAGCTTCGGCGGCGGCATCGGGGCGCTGGCTGTGCCATGGGATGACCGCATCCGCTGCCTGGGCCTGGAAGTGCCGACCTTCGGCCACCAGGCGCTGCGCCTGACGCTGCCATGCACGGGCAGCGGCGAGGCCGTGCGCATCTACCAGCGCCGGCGCGGCTTTCATGTCATGGAAACACTGGCCTATTACGATGCAGCCGTTTCAGCCGGGTTCCTGCAGATCCCGACGCTCGTGGCGGCAGCGCTGTTCGATCCGGCCGTGCCGCCGCCCGGGCAGTTTGCCGTCCACAACGCCGTGCCGGCGCCGTGGCGGCAGCTCTACGTGCTGCAGGCCGGCCATTTTGAGTACCCGGAGATGCAGGCGCAGCGCCGCGAGCTGGACCACACGGTGGCCCGGTTCGTGAGGCGGGAGGGCTGATCCGGGCGGTCCTGGTCACGCCTTTCCTGTCGGTCCTGCGCGATGCAACGTGAGTACCACCGCTGGCACAGCCCTCATCTGGGGCGAGACATGGAACTGCTGGTCTTCGGCCACGCCGGCGCCAAGGTGCTGGTCTTTCCCACCCGAGACGGTCGCTTCTACGAGTACGAGAACCTGCGCCTGGTGGCGTCCTTGGCGGACAAGATCGGCGCGGGGCAACTGCAACTGTGGTGTGTGGACAGCCTGGCCTCGGAGACCTTCTATGGGGGCCCCTGGCGGCCTCCGGTCGACCGCATCCGTCGGCACAACCAGTTCGAGGCCTACATCCTCGATGAAGTGCTGCCGTTCATGGGTCAGCGCAACCCTCACGGTTGCACCATCGCCCATGGCTGCAGTCTGGGCGCCTACCAAGCCGCCGACCTGGCGTTCCGGCATCCGCACCTGTTCCAGAAGCTGGTGGCGTTTTCAGGGCGGTACGACCTGACCTTGCGGGTGGAGTGTTTTGATGACCTGCTCGGCGGCCACTACGACGAGGACGTCTATTTCCACACCCCGAGCCATTTCCTGCCCGGGCTCGACTGCGGGTGGCGTCTGGACCATCTGCGCCGCATGGACATCGTGTTGACCATCGGGGAGGCGGATCCGTTCTTGGAAAACAACCGCCAGTTGAGCGCCGTGCTGGACGGCAAGGGCATCGGGCACCGGCTGCATGTGTGGCAAGGCCGGGCCCACTGCAGCGGTGGGTGGCGGCGGATGGCACCGCTCTACGTGTGAGCGGTGGCCGTCCACACCGTGCAGGGGCTCAGAAGCGGTAGTGCAGGCCGGCGCTCAGGCCGTCGGCGGTTGAACCGTTCTTGTCGTAATAGCGCATGAAGTCGAGCGACACGCCCACGCGGGGTGTGAACTGGTAGGCCGTGCCCACGCCGTAGGCCACGTCGCTGTCGCTGGACTTGGTGCGGGAACTGAAGCCGCCAAACGAGGTTTCGACCTCGTTCTTGAAGTGCACCCAGCCCAGGCGTCCGAACCATTGCCACTGGGGCGTCACCGAAAACTGCGGCTTGACGAACACGCCATAGGCCGAGCTGGCGCCAGTCTGGACCTCCACGCCCGAGATTTGGGCGCTGTCGTCCCGGACCCCCCAGGCCAGCATGCCTTCGACGGACAGATAGGGATTCACCTCCATGCCGACCAGCGCTCGGACCAGGCCCGGGTGGAAGGTGTCCGAGCCGGTGTTGAGCAGGATGTGGGTGTAGCCGATCTCACCGTACAGGGCTGGCGCCACCGTGTTTTGAGCCTGGGCGGCCGAGATGGACAGGAACAGGGCAGTGGTGGCCAGAGCCACGCGGGAAAAACGCTTCATCATGAAAAGCCGATGGGCGGAAAAGAGGTGAGGAAGAAAGTAACGAATTGTCTATCCGATCGTGGTTTTTTCCGGCCCCGCCGTGCGACTTTGTCCGATTTCCCAATTTGTCACGCTCGCGGGGGGTGGTCGGTGTGCCGGGGGCCGGGTCCCACTAGGATGGGTTCCGACACAACGCTGTGCGGAAGCCCCCAGACCATGCCCCAACCCTTCGACAGGCGCCGACTGGCGTGTGCAGTACTCGTGCTGGTGCTGTCGGCATGCTCTGATGAAACCGGGCGCGGGGCGTTGCCTCCCCGCGTGGCGTCGGCACCCGCAGACGGCGCTTCGTGGGTGGCCGTACCCTCGGCGCCCTTGAGCATGGCGCTCCCCGCCTCTGGCCCTCACGTGGCCCCACCGGGCGAAGCGGCCTCGGCCCAATCGCGCCCCCAGCCGCGTGCGGCGGCGGAATCGAGTGCGCCGAGTCGGCCGGTTCTGGTTCAGCACCGGCTGCGCACGGCTTCTGCGGAACACCGCAAGGATGTGGCCCTGACCCTGGACGCCTGCAGCGGCTCGGTCGACATGAACCTGGTGCGGGGCCTGATCGATCTCGAGATCCCCGTGACGGTCTTTGTCACCCGTCGCTGGCTTCAGGCCAATCCCGACGCCATCGACGTCATGTTGCAGCGCCCCGATCTGTTCGAGTTTGAGAACCACGGGGCCCTGCATGTGCCGCCGGTGATCGGCGCGACGGTGTACGGCATCCGCGGGGTCCGCGACGAGGCGGCCTTGCGTGAAGAGGTCAGCGGTGGGACGCAGGCCATGGCGCAGTGGTTGCGCAAGGGCGCCCAGTGGTACCGGGGCGCGACGGCGCATTACGACGAAGCGTCGATGGCCGTGATCGATCGCATGGGCTACCGCATCGCCGGTTTCAGCGTCAATGGCGACGACGGGGCCACGTTGTCGGCACAGGGGGTGGCGCAGCGCATGTCCCGCGTGCGTGCGGGCGACATCGTGCTGGCGCACCTGAACCATCCCCGCGCGGGAACCGGACAAGGGCTGCTGCAGGCCTTGCCCCTGCTCAAGGCCCAGGGGTTGCGTTTTGTGCGGTTGTCGGACGCGGAAGGCGTGGAGTGGGCCGGGGCTGCAGCACCGCGCCACCGCAAGAGCTGAAACCGTTGGCAGGGCCTGACGGCTTGGCCGTTGCCCTGGTCCTCGCGCGCAATTCCATACAAGACGGGACCGGCTGGTGCTTTCAGACTGGGGCCTTCAATGGCACCTGGACGAGGGCGTGGCATGACGAACGTGGGATGGGAAATGGCGTTGTTCACGCTGGTGGGGGCGATCACGCCGGGGCCGGTGAACGTGCTGGCCTTGCGTCATGGGGTGGCCGCCCGCGCAGCGGTTTCTGTGGCCTTTGTGGCCGGTGCAAGCCTGTGCTACGCCGGGGTTGTCGCGTTGATGGGACTGGGGGCTGCGCAGTGGTTGCAACAGCCGGCGTGGGTGAGTACCGCCCGGTGGGCGGGTGGGGCGTACATGCTCTGGCTGGCGTGGCGCATCGCGTTTGCGCCCGTGCAGTCTCTGGACGGCCGCCCCTTGCATGCCGAGATCGTGGCCCCAGGTGAAGGTTTTGTGCAGGGATCGCTCACCCAGGGGCTCAACCCCAAGGCCTGGCTCGTGTCCCTGTCGGGTGTGAGCCTGTTTGTGCTGCCGCAGGTGGACCCCGATGCAGCGCTGGGGCGTTTTGTCCTGACGTCGTTGCTGATGTGCGCGTTGGGTGTGGGTTGCTGGGCCGGGGCCGGCCGATGGTTGGCGCGCGTTCTGGCGGCGCCGGCGCGGCAGCGCGGATTCAACCGGTTGTTGGCGGGGGTGCTGGCCGTGTCGGTGGTGGCCATGTTCTGATTGCGCATGAGCCCGTCCGCCGAACAACACCTCATCCATCGGCACCCTGCGGTCCCATGGGCCGAGCTCCGGGTGAGTGTGAACACGTCGTCCTGTTATCGACCCCACGCACACGCGGAGGTGTCACTGGGGGTGGTGGATGAAGGGCAGGCGGTGTTTCACCACCCGGACGGACCTCACCGGGTGCAGGCCGGTTCGGTGGTGCTGATCGAGCCGGGGGTGGTTCATGCCTGCAATCCGGGGACGTCCCGCCGCTGGTCTTACCGCATGCTGTTTCTGGATGCCGACTGGCTGCATCGGCAGTGGGCCCGGCAAGGGGGCCGCCCCGTGTCCGGGCTGAGCTTTTCCGTGCGTCGGCTGGACGATCCGGTCGTGTACCAGTGGGCCGACCACCTGTGCCGTCCACTGTCGCCATCGAGTCCGGTGGACGAGTGGGCCGAGCAGGTGGTGGCGCGATTGGCCGAGGTGTCGAGCCCTCGGGCTTCAAGTGGCGAGGCCTCGGCCTCCGGGGCCATCGACGCGGCCCTGGCCCTCATGCGCACCCAGCCCGACGCACGCCACACCGTGGCTGCCCTGGCCGAGGCCTGTGGGCTCAGCCCCACCCAGTTCATCCGACGCTTTCAGGCCGCGCAAGGACTGACGCCCGGACGTTGGCTGCAGAACCAGCGGGTCAACGGCGCCCGACGCCTGTTGGCCCAGGGGCTGGCCCTGGCCGATGCAGCGCATGCCATGGGGTTTGTGGATCAGGCCCACATGCACCGCGCCTTCAAGGCGCTTCATGCCATGACGCCCGGTGCCTACCGGACGCCCCCACGCCTGGCGCCCAAAACCTGACGCCTTCTCCGAGACCGACAATGGCGGCGCCGGACCGCGTCGGAGTGGGCGCGGCAGACCTGCACCCCCCACTGGGAGCCCGATCGTGAGTCTGGAATGGTCATCCACCTGCGAAGGGGTGGACTGGGAAGAGCTGGCCGCTGTCTACCGCGCCGCGCCGTTGGGAAACAAGCACGCCGAAGGCCTGCGCACGGCCTACGGCCACAGCATGTTCATGTGTTTCGTGCGAGACGGGGGCCGGTTGGTCGGTGCCGGCCGGGTGCTGGCCGATGGCGTGGACTGCGCCTATCTGTGCGACATCGCGCTGCTGCCCAGTCACCAGGGGCAGGGTCTGGGCGCGCAGATCGTCGAGCGGCTGCTGGCGCTGGCACGTGGACACCGCAAGATCATCCTGTACGCCGTGCCGGGCAAGGAGGACTTCTACCGGCGCTTCGGCTTCCAGCGCATGAGCACGGCGATGGCGATCTTTGCCGACCCGGACGCCGCGCTGGCGGCGGGATACCTGCGCGAGGATTGAACCCCCGCGGCAGATCCTGTGGTGGGGCTCAGGGCTGCGTGATCGTCACGCACAGGCCGGAATCGAGCACGGACTTCACCTTCTGTGCGATCAGCCTGTGGCCGGCCTCGTTGGGATGGATGCCGTCGCCGGTGTCGTAGGCCGTCGCCAGCTTGCCGTCCGAACTGGCCAGGGCGGTCCGCAGGGGCACGAAGCACGCGCCGGTCAGGGCCGACAGGCGGTCGTCGATGTCTTTGAGCTGTGCCATCTGGGCGGTCGACAGATCGCTGCGTGGCTGGCTGGACAGCACGACGACCGGCGTGCCCTGGGCGAGCGCGGCCGCGCGGATGGCCTTCACGTTCGACACCGTTTCGTCCGAGGTGTACCCCAGTGAGGTGTCGTTCGACGGATAGGAGATGAACACCACTTTCGGCTTGTAGCTGAGCGCCTTGTCGATGTTCGCGTCGGGACGCGGCGAGCGGCGGTACGAAGGCACCGTGGCCGTCACGGGCAGGGCCTCGTAGGTGGTCATGCCGTACAGCGCCAGGTTGTGGATCGAGACCGACGCGCTCGCGTAGGCCGTGGTCAGCAGTTGGGCCCAGGACGTCTGAACCCCGTAACCCGCTGCGGACGACGATCCGAGGATGGCCCACTGAGGCACCGCCGCAGCGGCCTCCGCAGCTGCTTTGGCGGCGGCATCTGCGGCGGCCTGCGCAGCGGCTTCTGCAGCGGCCTTGGCGGCCGCCTCCGCTGCCGCTTGGGCCGCAGCCTCTGCCGCGGCTTTGGCTGCCGCTTCTGCAGCCGCTTGTGCGGCGGCTTGCGCGGCTGCCTTGGCTGCAGCCTCCGCAGCCGCTTGGGCCGCAGCTTCTGCCGCGGCTTTGGCTGCCGCTTCAGCCGCAGCCTTTGCGGCGGCTTCCGCAGCCGCCTTGGCGGCGGCATCTGCTGCGGCTTTGGCGGCCGCTTCGGCCGCGGCCTTGGCTGCAGCTTCGGCGGCGGCTTGCGCGGCGGCCTCTGCG
>JACCDS012182039.1_pt1 | contig 18953 bp, 13 predicted proteins | sample 7446441 | NCBI WGS metagenome assembly JACCDS01 (sample SAMN15323445, study PRJNA562643) | freshwater metagenome | isolation source: river surface water | place: USA:Blue River Watershed | collected 2017-08-17
GGAATCGCTGACCGAAGAGACTCACTCAGATCAGAGTGCAGAAGCCGGCATTTACTTGCGTCAGGTGTTGCACTGGCTGGATTCGCTTGCCGAGGGTTTCAAAGAAACGGCCCTTTTGGTTCACGCCGAAGGCCTTAGTCATGCTGAGGCTGCGGCAGTTTTGCAAATAAAGGAATCCACTGTGTCCTGGCGCCTTCACGAAATTCGCAAACAGCTTCAGCAATTCCAACACGGTGATGGAAGCGGGGAGCTTGCCCTATGAAAAAGCAGGATATGAACGAACAAGATATGAACGAACATCAATTGCCAGAAGATCTGCAACAACAGTTGCAGCAACCTATACCTGCGGCAGATGCCAACACCAAAGCACGTCATATTGCTGCAGCTATGGCCGCGTTTAATGCACAGCAGGTACAAACTACTTCAGGCCCCCAGGAAAATCAGGCTAATGAAAACCTGGCAACAGACGCTGCGCAAAATAATTTGCAAAAAAAATCCAATATTCTCCAAGGATTTTTCCAGCGCTTGCGTCCTACCCGTGACATCAACCATCACGGGACCGACTCCATGAACAACGCCATAAACAACACCTCCAACAATTCCAGTTTTGATCACCGTCCGGTTTGGCAAAAACCCGCGCTGATTTCTGCAATTGCGGCCTCCAGCCTCGCCGTGGTGGCGGGCTTAACCTTAACCCAGCATTTTATGATCCACTCCAGCGAGCAACAGCTAGCCGGCGCCATATCGATGGACGCAGCGCGAACACGTGAGCCACTGAACCTAGCTAGCGAACCAAAACTCGCCAAAGAAAAAATTCACGCGGAGCCAGCGGCGGACATGGTGGTTATGCAAGAGTCCGTAGAAGAAGTTGTGGTCAACGCCCCGCAACCTGCGGTGGCCATGCCCGCCCCCATGAACGATAAATTTTCAGGTCAGGAAGCAGAGTTATCCAAATCAATTCACGCTGGACTTGCAGCCGCGCCCGCATTGAAACGCGAAGCCAGCGCAGATATGAGTGCGCAGCCGGCACAAGAATTTCGTGATCGTTTTGAAGATTTCAAAGAAAATTCAGTGACTGCAGTAAGCGCCAATCCGGTATCTACCTTTTCCATTGATGTGGACACAGCATCTTACAGTTTTGCGCGGCGCATGTTGAACACAGGCCAATTGCCGGCGAAAGATGCGGTGCGCACCGAAGAGATGATCAATTATTTTGATTATGCCTACCCTGCCCCGCGCGATAAAAAAACACCTTTCGCCACCCATGTCAGTGTAATGGATTCGCCTTGGAAAAAAGGCAATCAACTCATTCACATCGGCATTCAAGGTTATCAATTACCAGCCAGTGAGATTCCGCAATCCAACCTGGTGTTTTTACTGGATGTATCCGGCTCTATGGACGAACCGAGTAAGTTGCCGTTAGTAAAACAATCCATGAGTTTATTGTTGGATACACTGAAACCCGACGACACCATTGCAATTGCGGTTTACGCAGGAGCTGCGGGTACGGTATTGGAACCAACAAAAGTCAAAGAGAAAACCAAAATTCTCGCCGCATTAAATAATTTGCAAGCGGGTGGCAGCACTGCCGGTGCGGAAGGTATTGCCCTCGCTTACCAATTGGCGGACGCCAACTTTAATGCGAAAGGTGTAAATCGTATTATCCTCGCCACCGACGGTGATTTTAATGTCGGTCAAACCAGCGATGACGCACTGCAAGATTTAATTGAGCGCAAACGCGACAAGGGAATTTATTTATCGGTACTGGGCTTTGGTCAGGGCAACTACCAGGACGCCATGATGCAAACTCTGGCGCAAAATGGAAACGGCACCGCTGCTTATATCGATACGCTCAGCGAAGCACAAAAAGTGCTGGTGAATGAAGCCACCTCAACCTTATTTCCTATCGCGAAGGATGTAAAAATCCAGGTGGAATTTAACCCGGCCACCGTTGCTGAATATCGCCTGATTGGCTACGAGACGCGCGCATTAAATCGCGAGGATTTTAACAACGACAAAGTCGATGCCGGAGAAATTGGTGCAGGCCATAAAGTGACTGCAATTTATGAAATCACGCCCGTAAGTGCCAATAATAAATTGCTGGAACCAAGCCGTTATCAAACCCCAAAAGTGGTAGACAGCAAAACGAATGAATTAGCATTCCTGCGCTTGCGCTACAAATTGCCGAACGAAAATCAATCAAAATTGATAGAAACACCGATCACCAATCAATTGCCGGAAGCAAAGCCCGGATACCAACAAGAAATAAACTTTTCCGTTGCGGTTGCCGGCTTTGCCCAATTGTTACGCGGCAGCAATTACCTTGGCGATTACAGTTACGACAAGGTGATTGAGTTGGCGCAAGCCAACAAAGGGAAGGATGAGTATGGATATCGCACTGAATTTATCCAACTGGTACGCAAAGCAAAAATTGCCCAGCCGTAAATCCATATAAGCCTAAAAAAGCGCGCTGCTTCACACGGAAGTAGCGCGTTGGGCGTTTTCCTGCCACAAGTACGCGGATTGAAATGCGTACTTATAAAGCGCCAGATATTGGAAAAAGATAAATGGTAAAAAAAATACCAAAATCACGGCAAAAGAAATCTGTGAAGCTACGTCCATATCCGGCTCAAGGAATTGCATAGCCGTATAAAACAAATCCCACAGAAATACAACCGGAATAAAAAACCGCCAAAACAGATTCAAAAATATTTTCTTTTGATAGGCCAGACCGAAAATTCCAGAAAGCACAAAGACATAAATAACGCAATCCACCGTTTCCTGCCAACCAATTGACTCTACATCAAAAAGATTGCCGTAAATAAATAGACACTGGAGCGTCAAAAGCACCCAAAAGTATATTTTCCAACCCAACATTTTACGCGGAGCCTGGATCACAGGCTCCAGGTTGGATTCTGGTGCGTCATAGGAATTATTGGTTGGCATTGGGTGCGCCGCTACCGCCGCGACACTCCGGGTTGCGCACACGGTCAGGCATAGAACCACCTAAACAATCCCATTCAATCTGCGCGTCAACTTTTTTCGGTGTCCAGATAATAGTCGGCGACTTTTCGCCGCCAACTGACGTATTGAATGTGACGATCATTTGCGCCCCATCACTCAACCGAATAGATTTTACGTGTTGGCTGCTGACATTCTCGGGAAGCCCTGCGAGAATATTTTCACTGGGAAGAAAATCTTTTTCCAAAATGACTTTTTCTACCTGCGCGCGCGTTTTATCTATTAACGGCATCGCCGCGCTCATTTTGGCTCTTGCTGTGTAATCCTGATACGCAGGTAATGCAACAGCGGCAAGAACTCCGATAAACATAACAAAGAAAATAACTCCAACAACCAGCGCTACTGCCATACCTGCGCCACCACTGGTGACTTGCCCATATTTACGCTCCCAGCGCTCACGCGGGGTAAACCAAAATACCAGTGCCTCAATAAACGCAATTAAGCCGGGAATGCCCGTAATGGCAAATAGCAAATAAAAAACACCCCACCACTGGCCCAAATAAAAACGATGTACGCCCAAACCACCTAGAAAAAATGCCAGAAAGCCTGCGGCAACTTTGCTCTTACTACTGAAACGCGGCTGTTGCGCATAACACTGGGGGCAAGTGGCAACGCCAGCATGAAGGGGCGCGGCGCATTTAAAACAAAAATGGGTGGATGCATTCACATTCGCTTGAGGGGTATCGTACGGCGACGAATGCAAAGCAGTTTCCACCGACGGCGCTGGTGCAACAGTAAATGCCGGTGCAGTTTCTACAGGTGCAACACTTAATGCTGTTGGAGTGGCCGCGGTACTAAGTGCGTCATCCGGAAATAATTGTTCGCCCTGCTCCAGTAATTCACATTGACCGCCGGCTTTGGCGATCGCGGCTTGGTATTTTTTTGCAGTTAACTGATCGACATTGGCTTTGATCAGGCTGCGCGATTTACGCAACATCTTTTCAATAGTGGGAACTTCTTTTTTAAACAGGGCGGCGAGATTGCGCACCAGTGTGGGTCGATCAATACCGGGTTTGGGCTCACCGATTAAGTAGATGTCCCATTTAATATCTGACATGAAGCTGATCCTTGGTGCTATGTGTTCTTGTATTTCCAAGAAATTTAATGAGAGGAATGCAGCCCACTGCTGTCAGGGCAAGAGCGGGCTACTTATTTGCTAGCGCGACATGCTAGCTTTTGTAAGGAAGGTTTCCAAGGTAATCTTTTTTACCCAGATCTACGCCGTTGTGACGCAAAATCGCGTAGGCAGTCGTGGTGTGAAAATAAATATTAGGAATAGCGTGCTGAATCGCAAACTCATAGCCAGTAAGATACTTACCTTCCCAGCGCGGCTGGCTGATATGACGCTCCGCAGCATCAGCAAAATCTGCCGGGGTAATGCTGGCTAGATAATCCAATACCGACTGGATACGCGCTTTTAATTCCGGCAAGGTAGTTTCAGTATCCGGATGCACCGGCACAGAGTCGGTTTTCCCCGTCAAACGTGCCACACCTAACTTGGCGGTATCGCAGGCGATTTGCACCTGGCGAATCAAATTAAACTGGTCCGGCGCCAAACGTGAGTTGAGCAGTACGCTCACATCAAACTTTTTTGCTTCGGCGTAAGCAGCGCCTTTATCCAGAAAGTGGCTGAGGTTGTTGAGCATTTTGCTGAATTGCACAACCGTGAGATCGTAGAACATGGTCCTATCCTCCAAAATTTAACGCAAATTTACATAGCGCGGGTTAGTACCCCAAAATCCCGCAAATGACGGGAATTATTCAAGGTTCAAGCGATTTGGGGCTAGCCCTAAAGGTATTCAATGGCTCCTTATAAAAATCAGTGGGTTGCGCCGGATTATTTTCTGACTTTATAGTCCAGCCTCAATGACAGAGGACAAATCGCCCAATGCCACACAACATCAGCTTGATTACCACTATCGTCGCGGGTCTGGGATTGGCCATGATCCTCGGCTTCCTTGTCACACGCCTGCGCATGCCGCCACTGGTTGGCTATTTGATCGCGGGCATAATTGTTGGCCCTTACACACCCGGTTTTGTGGCGGATATGGAGCTGACCGCCCAACTGGCGGAAATCGGGGTAATGCTGCTGATGTTTGGTGTCGGCCTGCATTTCTCAATCAACGACCTGCTCGCAGTCAAGCGCATCGCCATCCCCGGTGCCATAGTGCAAATCACCGTAGCAACTGCACTGGGTGCCGGTGCCGGCCTTTGGTGGGACTGGAGTTTTGGTGAATCCCTGGTATTTGGACTGGCACTTTCAGTAGCCAGTACTGTAGTGCTGCTCAAAGCACTTGAGGCACGTGGGGTGATCGACAGTATTAACGGCAAGATCGCCGTGGGCTGGCTAGTGGTAGAAGACCTGGTAATGGTGATGGTACTGGTACTCCTGCCAGCATTTGCAGTGTTGCTTGGCGGCCACAGCGCCGCTGAGGGCCATGAGCCAGTGAGCGATAGCATCAGCCTCACGGTGCTAATCACCATCAGCAAAGTAATTGCGTTTATTGCCTTTATGTTGATCGTGGGTAAACGCGTACTCCCAAAATTATTGTGGTGGGTAGCGGGTACAGGTTCACGTGAACTCTTCAGCCTCTGCGTCATCGCCACGGCCGTGGGAGTAGCCTATGGTTCAGCAGCCTTATTCGATGTGTCTTTTGCTTTGGGAGCTTTTTTTGCGGGCATGATGCTGCGCGAATCTGAATTTAGCCATCGCGCTGCCGACGATTCACTGCCGCTGCGCGATGCGTTTGCCGTATTGTTTTTTGTCTCGGTCGGCATGTTGTTTGATTTCCATATCGTTGTTAATGAACCATTCAAAGTGCTCGCAGTAGTTGCCATTATTATGTTTGGTAAAACTATAGTAGCGGTCGCGTTAGTGTTGATGTTTCGTTACCCGCTTAACACCGCATTAACTGTTGGCGCCAGCCTGGCGCAAATTGGTGAATTCTCCTTTATTCTCGCAGGCTTAAGCATGAGCCTTGGGCTGATGGATGCTACCGGGCAGAATCTAATCCTCGCCGGTGCTCTAGCATCCATCGCACTGAATTCGGTGATGTTTGCCAGCCTGGAACCCTTGCAGCGCTGGGCCAAAAAGCATTCTGCTTTCGCACGTCAACTAGAGATGAACGCCGACCCACTGGCGGTATTACCCATGAACACCAGCGAGGCCTTTCTTTCCGGGCATATCGTATTGGTCGGCTACGGCCGCGTTGGTCGTCGGATTGCAGCGATATTGGATGAACAACAAATTCCTTACGTGGTTGTCGATAGCAATCGCGAGATTGTTGAGCAGCTGCGCGCAAAAAATATTCCTGCCGTTTGTGGGGATGCCGCCGATCCCAAGGTGTTGATACAAGCCCATATTGCACACGCAGGCATGCTGGTTGCCGCTACCTCTAATACCTTTCATGTACGTCAAATGATTGATACAGCGCGTCAACTGAATTCGAGCATTGAAACCGTTATTCGTACGCACAATGAAGAAGAAGCCAAGCTGTGGGTGAAAGAAAATATCGGCAAAATTTTCCTGAGCGAACAACAACTCGCCAGTGGCATGGCCACGCATGTGTTGTACAGGATGGGGAAATCACTCAACGAATCACACACGCTTTAATGGGAGTGGTCATTGTGTTACAAAAAAGTTAACAGGGAACACTAAAAAGGGCTGATCATTTCAGCCCTTTTTAGTGTGAGCAAAAGCCATAAGCAATTTATTACTGTGCACTTTGTGCATCAATTGCGTCATCCACTTCTGTGGGCGATAAAATTTTTGGCGAAGGATTACTGAATGGATCAGCACTTTTCATCAAGCTATTACTATCAATTCCAACCCCGCTACCCAGTGCTTCAGCTACCGCTTTTTTCAGCACGATAATCGCAATGCGGCGATTAATCGGTTCATTAGGCTTATCGACCAATAGCGGCGCAGCGGAACCCATACCCTGTACAGTAGCAACTTTGGCCTCGGGGTAGGTTCCTTCCAACAACGCGCGCCGCGCGGCGTTGGCGCGGTCTGCTGACAACTCCCAGTTAGTGTAGGTTGCACCTGCACCGTAGGGTGTTGAATCTGTGTGGCCGGTGATGCTAATTTTGTTTTGCACCTTATTCAGAATAGGGGCAAGCGCATGCAGTACATCAGATGACCAAGGTTGTAGATTTGCGCTACCCACGTCGAACATGGGGCGCTGATCTTTATCCACGATTTGAATACGCAAACCCAGTGCAGTGAAGTCGATAAGAATTTGGTCTTTGATTTGTTGGAACACCGAATCCAGTGAATTAATTTCGGTTTCCAATTGTTTTTTCAACTCTTCCAATTGCTGGGTTTCAATTTTTTCCATTTCCTTTTTGATTTGATCTTCCGACATATCCTTGTCTTGATCTTTATTAGCCTCTTTATCACTGGCTTGATCGTTGTCGGGTTGATCGGATTGGGATTGCTTGAGGGGCTGATCCTGACTGATCAGCCCCAGGTCTGCACCACCTTCACCGACCACATATTCGCTACCCGGGTCCTGAAAATATCCGGCAATGGCTTTTTGCTCTTCAGTGGAGGTACTGCCCAAGAGCCACATTAACAAAAAGAAGGCCATCATCGCCGTCATAAAATCGGCGAGTGCCACCTTCCAGGAACCACCATGGTGCCCATGGCCGTGGCCCTTTTTCTTCTTGATGATTATGGGTTGTTGCGTTGCGCCCTTTTCCATCACTCAAGCCCTTATTTCTTGCTTGCGCGATATTGTTCTTCCAACTCTTTGAAAGTAGGACGAACGCTGTGGAACAACACTTTACGACCGAATTCAACAGCGACTTGCGGAGGAACACCGTTCATGGACGCAACCAACACCGCTTTAATACACTCATACGCACGCGATTCATCGCGCAGCTTGTGATTTAAATAACTGGCGAAGGGGCCGATGATGCCGTAGGCAAACAAAATACCCATCAAGGTCCCCACCAATGCTGCCGCCACCGAGTGCCCCAATTCTGCAGGTGGGCCACCGATCTTACCCATGGTGATTACCACCCCCAGTACCGCCGCAACGATACCGAATCCGGGTAAACCGTCGGCTGCGTTTTGAATCGCCCCCGGCACCAACGATGCCTCCTGGTGATGTCCGTCCAATTCCTGTTCCATCAACGACTCCAGTTCATGGGGCGCCATATTGCCCGCCACCATAATGCGCAGATAGTCGCAGATAAACTCAACGATATGATGGTCTTTCAGAATGTCAGGATAATTCGCAAATATCGGGCTGGAGTCGGGTTCCTCGATATCACCCTCGATGGCCATTAAACCTTCCCGGCGTGTCTTGTTGAGAATGTCATAGAGCAGAGTCAGCATTTCCAGGTAAAAGGACTTTTTAAACTTGGAAGGTGTCATGAGTGCGCCGGCCGACTTCACCACACCGATACTTACGGAGAGCGGGTTTGCAACAATCATCCCCCCCAGTGATGCGCCGCAAATAATCAGAATTTCCGTCGGCTGCCAAATTGCCAGCAAATTACCGCCGTGCAGTATGAATCCGCCGAGCATACAAGCGAAGAGGACGATGATCCCCAAAATAATATTCACGCAAACCCCCAGCGCAGCATAACCGCTTCAAAAAGCGGCAAAAATGTCTAATTATCAAACAATGGAATAAGCGCCAGTCAACCAGCACGAATTGAGTATAGGCAGGATGATTTGAGGTTCAAGGAAGCAAAGACGTTAAGCGCGCAGAATTTACCAAATTTGACCGAGGCCAGCTGATCGCGGACACTGTCCGCCTTTTGCAAACTTGATCAGCTATTTGAAAAGTGAGTTACGGAGCCACCCTATGAAACCTGAAGACCTTTCCCCGGAGCAACAACAAGCATTGGAAGCAGCCACCTTCCGTCGTTTACTCGCGCACCTGGATAGCCGCAAAGATGTACAGAATATTGACCTGATGAACCTTGCCGGCTTTTGTCGCAATTGTCTCAGCAAATGGTATGTCGCCGCCGCCGAAGAGGGAGACATCCAATTAGATTACGAATCTGTACGTGCCCGCGTCTATGGTATGCCCTACCCGGAATGGAAAGATAAATACCAACTGGAAGCTACCAGCGCACAGCTCAATAGCTTCCAGCAAATAATGGACAAGAAAGACTAGCTAAAGTTGTTCGGGAGTAATATCGCGCGATGCCTGCAAATCCAGAGCACCGCTGGCGATTAACGCCGGTAATTTGCCTTCTTGCAACGGATTTTCGGCTGGCGCATCACTCAAACGACTATTGAATCCAACCCAGCAATCGCGCCCGGCCTTTTTAGCAACATAAAGGGCGCGGTCAGCGATATTGACTACCTGCTCCCAGCTCAACGCGTCCGGCTCTTGTTGATAGAACGGATAAATTGCGAATCCCAAGGATACGGTTTTATGCAAATGAATGCCGTCGCCAATATCAAACGAATAATTGGTTACCGCCTGACGAATGCGCTCAGCCATTTCCGGCGCCTCTGCTCGCGAGCAAAAGCGCGCCACAATTAAAAATTCTTCCCCACCCCAGCGCACCAAATAATCTGAATCGCGCAATGCCTCTTCCAATAGACGGCTGAGTTGATCGAGCACCTTGTCCCCAGCAGCATGGCCATAGGTATCATTTACTGTTTTAAAATGATCCACGTCCAACAACAGAAAAATCAGATCATGATCACGCGGTGGTGGCCAGAAAATGGAATCTTCACTGCGCCCATGATTTGAATCATGCCAATTTTTATATTCGCGATCGACCAATGCCAAATCAACACCAATCGATTTGTTAAGGAACCGGCGGTTGTGCAATCCCGTTAACGGATCGGACAAACTCGCCTCCTCCAACTTACGATAAGCGATTTGTAATTCCTGTTGTGCTTGCCGCAACCCTTCATTTTTCTTGCGCAACTCTTCCGTGCGCTCGGCCACTTTTTTATCAAGATACTGAGTAGCACTATAAAGTTGAAGATGCGTATCTACGCGCGCGAGCAACTCTTCTTTTGAAATTGGCTTACTGAGGTAGTCATTCGCGCCCACTTCAAAACCCATTACCAAATCATGGGTCTGATTGCGCGCCGTGAGAAAAATAATTGGCAATTCATAAGCACGATAGGATTCCCGTAACCGCTTACAGGTTTCATAGCCGGACATCTTCGGCATCATGATATCCAGCAACACCAAATCTACATCGCCGAGCTGCTCAACTAATGCGATCGCTTCTTCGCCACTGGAGGCCTCAGTGACACGGAAATTACGTAAGGCCAAATGACTGACAAGTACCCTGCGATTTATCGAGTCATCATCGACTACGAGAATGTGGCCTTGATAAGTTGCATCATCGGTTCGCACCTGAGAATCGGGCTGGTCCAAGACGATTTGTTCTACCAGCTCTGCCGAGGCCTCGGGTGTATTGAGTTCTAGCGATTCGCCCGGCAACTCTAATGACATGGGAAGCATTACACTAAAAACCGACCCCTGCTCCGGGGTCGACTCTACGCTAATAGTCCCGCCATGCAGCTCCACTAATTGTTTGGTGATCGACAGGCCCAAACCTGTACCGCCGTATGCGCGTTCAATGCGACTATCAACCTGATGAAAAGCCTGAAAGATGTCGGACAAATGTTCGCTGGGAATCCCAATGCCCGTATCTGCAATTTGTACGCGAATCTGGTCATCTTTTACTTCGGCAAAAACGTTAACACTACCCTCGTGAGTAAACTTAACCGCGTTGCCAATTAGATTATGCAAAATTTGTAGCAAGCGATCTTCATCGGCGTAAATCGCTGGCAAATCACTGGGAATATAATTGTTAAGTTGAATTTTTTTAACACCGACCAGCGGCCTGGATAGCGTAATTACCACATCAACCAAAACACGCAAGTCAATTGGCTTTTTGTGTAAGGCAATGCTCTGGTTTTTTAATTTTGAAAAATCGAGGATGTCGTTTACCAACGCCGAAAGTCGTTGGCCACTTGCCGCAATCAACCGCAAGCTGTACTGGGCTTGTGAAGGAAGCTGCCCGCTTGCACCATCGAGCAAGGATTCGGCTAAACCAATAATGCCATTCAATGGCGTGCGCAACTCGTGTGAAGTATTTGCAAGGAATTCGTCTTTTAGTTTATCCACTTGTTGCAAACGGCGAACCAACGAGCGCTCTTGCTCTACTTGTTGTCGCTCGTAACGCAACCGCATGCGCTGAATACGTAAAAACCAGAGCAATAGCAGCAACGCGAACAACGCGTAAAGAATATAAGCCCAACCGCTGCGCCAGGGAGGTGGCGACACATGGATCGTCAGACGCGCGCGTTTATCACTCCAAATACCGTCGTTATTCGCGGCCGTAACTTCAAAAATATAGGTGCCTGCATCCAGGTTAGTGTAGGTTGCCGTGCGCTTGTTACCGGCCTGAATCCAATCTGCATCAAATCCAATTAGTCGGTAAGCATATTGGTTTTCTTCGCTCATTTGAAAATTGAGCGCCGCAAATTGGAACGTAATAACTGAATCTTGATGCGTTAAGTGAATTTCCCCCGTGCGATTAAGGGACTTGTTCAAGAGGGAGTTGTCGGGCCCCACTTCCACGGGTTTATTCAACACAAACAGGTCAGTGAGCACGACTGAAGGACGAATTTGATTTGTACTGATAGCCGCGGGGTCAAAGGTCACAAAACCTTTGCTGTTGCCAAAAAATAATTTGCCTGAATTTAATTTCACCGGCGCGTTGCGGTTAAACAGGTTATCGCCGAGCCCGTGGCGCTTATCGAAGTTGCGAAACTGTTTGTTAGTGTAATCAAAGCGCGACAACCCTTTTTGCGTTCCGAGCCAGATGTATCCCTGATCATCTTCGATAATCCCAGCGATTACGTCATCGACTAACCCATCTTTGCTGGTGAGCGTGGTAAATTTTCCAGTATCGCGATCCAACAACCCCAAACCACCTCCGTCACCGCCTACCCAAAAATTTCCGCGACTATCTTCATAGAGGACGAATACAAAATCAGTACCCAAGCTGGAGAGGTCGCCATCTTGATGACGATAGCGTTTAACAAATTGCTCGCTGACCGGATCAAACAAATATAGGCCTGTGATAGTGCCTACCCATACACGATTTTGACGATCAACATACACAACGCGAGAATAGAGTACCTGTGCACCATCCAACATTTCCGACGGCGGCAAGTAATAGCGAAACTTTCCCGTGCGCGGATCGAAGCGATTCAAACCCTCTTCGGTTGCAATCCAGAGATAACCCTGATTGTCGCGCGCCACTGACCAAGGCTCGCGCCCGCGAATGGCATCCGGATTGTTTTTATCAGGCAAGTAATGGGTAAATTTACCGGTAACCAAATCCAGTCGGTTTAACCCTCCGGCAAGAATTCCAAGCCAAAGCGAGTGAGTGGATTCATCCTGTGCCAGCGATAACACAGTGTTGCCATTCAATCCCTGCTGGTTGTTGGGATCGTATTGATAGCGAGTAAACTGTTCGGTGATGGGGTCGAAATGGTTCAACCCATAACCTGCGCCAATCCAAAGCTTGCCCGCCGCATCCTTAACCGCAGAAAGCACCCCGCCCTCGGTGATTGAATTTGGGTTACCAGCGCGATATCGGTAATTATTAAAGACAGACGCGTGACGATCGACCACGTCAACGCCAGACGGAAAAAAGCCGAGCCAAATGTCTCCGGCTGCATCTTCAAACAGCTCGTTGACTACGTAGTTGCCGGGAGACCCCTGCTCGGATTCGTCGTAACTAAAGCGCGCAAAATGAGTTGTACCCGGTGCGCGAACGTAGACTGCACTGCCATCACCGCTCCACAAGTTATGTTGGCGATCTTCCAGTACCGACCAGACCACCGCACTTTTCTCAAGGGTGTCGTGTTTGACTGCTACAAAGCGCTCACGTGCTGTGTCCAGCATAAACAGGCCACCACCATAACTGCCTGCCCAAAGGTTATTTGCAGAATCTACGTGGAGCTCACGAACGTCCAGAAACATCAGACCTTCGTCTTTGCCGTAAGCTCGCATGGTTTCTGATGCAGGATCAAAGCGGATCACCCCGCGCTTTTGGTGCCCGAGCCAGAGCATGCCTTGATTGTCTTTCACCAGGGCGTACACCCAATCGTCTTGGGCATCACCACCAAAGGAATAGCCTTTGAATTGCTGCTGCTGGACATCAAACCGAAAAAAGCCGCCTTGTGTTCCCAACCACAACAAGCCATCGCCGGTTTGCTCTATCTCCATAATGTTATCGGCGTTTACTGCTGTTTGTGCGTCGTGATGCACCTCAAAACGCGTAAAACTATCCGCATCTGCGTCATAGCGGTTAATGCCTTTGCGCGTGGCAATCCAGAGGTTGCCGTCAGCATCCAGGAAAATATCGTTGACGTAACTGTGGCTGAGGCTGCGAGAGTTATCGTCCTCCTTGCGATAGATTCGCACCTGATAACCGTCATAGCGAGCAAGCCCATTCGCCCCGCCAAACCACATAAAACCGTCGGCATCCTGAGCAATTGAATTGATATAGCCGATAGCGGCTACCTGATCGGGGAGTACGTGACTAAATGAATAATGCGGAGTGCTAACGTCTGCGTTTGCCGGCTTCGCGCTTACCCAAGCTGGCACCATCAGCAAAACCACCAAGTTAGCCAACTGGACCCGGCGGAAGATTCCCCCATATAGGGAGAGCACAATAAACATCCAAAAGCTCTGCGAACTCACACGATATTCCTGTATTGCTCTGGTCGATCAACCAGATTAACGGGGCGCAGAGTTAGTCTCGCGCTCCAACTAGCTTAGCCCAGCCGATGAGGGGCGCAATTTTAATCAACACAATCCATTGAGCAAGGGAAGTGCGCAACACTCGGCGCCACTTGCACAACGAAATAAGCCAATGAGAGCAAATACAACCGGGGAAATTTAATAGATAAAAAAATGCCCCCACATGGGGGCACTGATGAAAGGTCAATTTACTGGAGATGGTAGGCAGTAACGGAGTTTTTGAAAAAGTTAGGGACGAATAAGGTGTTGGTTGTTGCATCAAAACCTATATCAGCCGTGTTGATTTTGTCTGCCTGCGAATCGATAAGTAGCTGAATCTTGCCATCGGCATAAACGTAATAAACCAACCCGGGCCAGCAAGACACAATAAATTCACCGCGCTTAGCCATCTCAACCCCGTCAATTCCCTGGGCAAAACCTTTAGCGAGGGTCAAGCGGGCTTTATCTGGACCAAATATTAATAATTCAGATCCTGTGCCGACTAACAAATTCGAACCTATCGCTTTAAGCCCGTTGGCGTTGTTGATATTGTCCAGATAAAGCGTCGCTTCATCTTTTTCAATTCGATAAACCTTATGGGTCCGCGTATCTGATACAAACACCATTCCGGCAGAATTAGCCGTTACATCATTTAAAAATACTGAATTGGCAATGGGGATTTTTTTAAGGATTTTTTGTTTTTTAATATCAATAACCACAACCTCGTTAATATCCGCCACATATAACCGGTTTTTTACAATAGCCATCCCCTTAGGTGCATTGAGACCGGTGATCCAGTCCTTATCTAGCACCGAACCATCTGGCGCCAAGCGGGCAATTCCACCTTTACTGTCTGCAACCGCCCCCTCACCATCAATCAGAGATACTAACAAATAGGGGGACTTTTTATCGGCAACAAACAGTACCGATTCGGGGGTAGGTAAATCAGATGCCATCCACAGAGATGTCAGAGTATGCTGCGCCTGAAGCGCCGCCGAAGAAAAACAAGTTGATAGGAATAACACTAGCGCCGATAGCTTTTTCATGGGATACCTCTTTATTGTTGTAGTAAAAACTCAGCAGGAACAGCCAGGTAAACCAGCGAGACAACCCTGTTACTGATAGCCGAACCGGTTTTTATGGTGCCATTGCCCTTTTAGCCCACGCAAAAGACTTTACAAAACCTTGCGTGATTCAAGAGGTGGTAATTCGGCTGTGAAATGATTGCGCCAATGGCAGCTAAGCTCTACCCTAGACACCATTACAGTCTAGCCAACGCAGCGCAGGCGTCTTGCGCGCTGCAATAAAAATCCATTCACAAAAAGAAAGTTGCCAGAGAATGATGAAGACCAGTGCCGACAAACACGCCCCCAAAGCCAAAGCCACCATTAAAGACGTAGCGAAGCTGGCCGGAGTCTCCTTTAAGACCGTATCGCGCGTTATCAACAAAGAGGGCACTGTTGGCCAGGAGCTACAAGACAAGGTAATGCAGGCAGTGAAAGCCCTGAATTACCAACCCAACCTGTCAGCGCGCCTGTTGCGCGGGGCGGCCTCCTCCATCGGCTTTATCTACGACAACCCCAACAGCAACTACGTGATCGATATGCAAAAGGGGATTCTGGGCGAATGCCGGCGTCAGGGTTACGAACTGGTTATTCACCCCTGCGATTCCAAAGCAGAAGATATTATTGATGAAGTGCTAAATATGGTGGACCGCAGTCAAGTGGGCGGCCTCGTATTAACCCCACCCATGTCGGAAATGCCCGATGTGCTAACCGCACTGGGTAAACGCAAAATTCCGTTTGTGCGCATTCTCTCCGGCGCACAAGCACCCGATAAAAAAGGCCCGTGTATTTTCATCGACGACCGCACGGCCGCTTACAAGATTACCCAATACCTGATCGACCTGGGCCACAAAGCCATCGCCTTTTTGGGCGGTGAAGAAGCGCATAAATCCAGCGGTGAGCGCTTGGAGGGCTACAAGGCCGCACTCAAAGCCAACAAAATTACACTCGACAAGAAACTGATTTTACCGGGCGAATATTCATTTGAATCCGGCGTAAAACGCACTCGCCAATTGCTCGCGTCCAATTTAAAACCCACCGCCGTGTTCGCCTGTAACGACGAAATCGCTGCAGGTACTTTATTTGCCGCGCGTATTCAGGGCGTAGACGTACCGCAACAATTATCCATCGTCGGGTTCGAAGACAGCCCCTTCTCCCGTCAAGCCTGGCCTAATTTAACCACCGCCCAACAACCCAACCCCACTATCGCCGAGCGCGCGACGTTTTTATTAATTGAAACTATACGCGCACAACGCACCGTAGAGAGTGAAGGTTTTTATCCACAACTCATTGTGCGCGATTCTACTTGCCCGGCGCCGAGTAAACGTTGATTTTTTTTATTCGACAAATACATTTGAAAAGCAATTTTATAAAAACGACATTTTATACAAACGAAATAGGATACAAACGAAAAGGCCAGCAATATTTGCTGGCCTTTTCGTTTTTCAGATTTCTCACATTCGAGGAAGTAATTAATCTCGCCCTAAACGCTCAAGCAGCTTTTGGTTTTCCATTTCGATGTGTTTGTAAAAATCTACATCAGCCAACTGCGATGCTGCAGCCTCATCAATCACCAGTACCACATGCTCATGCATTTGCAACGCGGATGCTGGGCAGGCTGCTGTTAACGGGCCTTCTACCGTTGCTTTAATCGCTTCGGCTTTGTTGGCACCAGTTGCCAATAGCACTACTTTTTTGGATTCGAGAATAGTACCAATACCCATGGTGATGGATAAATGCGGCTGATACTCATCAGGGCCAAAGAACCGCGCGTTGTCATCGATAGTGGCGCGAGTCAGGGTTTTAACGCGAGTGCGCGACATCAATGATGACGAAGGTTCGTTAAAACCAATATGCCCGTTACGACCAATACCCAGCAATTGAATATCAATACCGCCTTTTTGCTTGATATTGTGTTCGTACTGCTCGCAGGCTGAAAACGGATCTTCTGCATCCCCTGGTGGCACTGCCGTTTGCGATTTTTCGATGTCGATATGATCAAACAATTGTTGACTCATAAAATAGCGATAGCTTTGTGGATGAGTGCCAGTCAAACCCAGATATTCGTCCAGGTTAAAACTGCTCACATTTTTGAAAGACACGCGACCAGACTGATACGCAGAAATTAATTCTTTATACAAAGCCACCGGCGTAGAACCAGTCGCCAAACCCAATACCGAATCAGGTTTGCGTTTAATTTGTTTGATAAAAATATCAGCGCCGTATTTAGCAACTTCGGCGGCATCTTTCAGGATAACAACTTTCATTAAGCACTCCGGTGAGTGTTGGAACAGAGAAGGAAATTGGTACTCAGATTTGTTGTTCGTTGACTATTGGCAGACTGTCGGAGACAGGGACGTCGACGACAAGCCTACAGGGATGTATTTACGGCGTGTCTGCAAATAGGCAACGGACAACAAATCGGTTTAACTAATTGTGAGTATGCATATCACCCGCAATCCAGGTGCGAGTCACTTTAAAATCGTCAGTAAAATGAACTAAATCAGCGCGATAATTTGCACGAATACGGCCAAGATAATTATCCACCTGCATAAACTCGGCAGGATACAGCGATGCCATACGCAAGCTTTCGGCAAGTTCAACACCCACCCAATGAGTATTCAAACGCACCGCGTCAATCATCCCGATTGCACTGCCCGCCAAACGCCCTTCTGCATTCACCAGGCAACCGTCTTTTTCATAAATGGTCTCGCCGTAAATCTGGAAAGATTTCTCTGGCGATCCAACCGTCGACATAGCATCAGTCACTAAATACATTTTGCCTTTAGGCTTGGCCGCATAAGCAATGCGCGCAGAGGCTGCGTGCACGTGATAAGTATCAATAATAATGCCGCACCAACTATTCGTATCTTCAAGCGCCGCACCAACAACACCCGGTTCACGACCGGTAGTTGGACGCATAGCGTTATACAAATGCGTAAATCCGGAGAGACCTTCTTTTAGGGCAGCAACTACATCATCGTAATGACCATCGGTATGACCTGCACACACCACGACACCCGCAGACGTTAATTGTTTAATTTGCCCGGCATCAGCATGTTCTGGTGCGAGGGTCAGCATGACTTTAAATTCGTGTTGTGCTTTTACAGACGCAACCAGCCAATCAATATCAGCCTGTCCCATTTTTCGAATGTAGCGCTCGTTGTGCGCACCGCGTCGCGCCATATCAAAAAATGGCCCCTCAACATGCACACCTAAAACCCCTTTTATCCCTGCGCCTACCGCATCGGCAACGGCGCGCACACCCGCTTGATGAACTTCACGTGTGTCGCTAATCAAGGTCGGCAAAAACGAAGTGGTACCTGTTGGGCGATGACCATCGAGCATGGTTTGAATGGCATCTACACTGGTGTTGTTGGTAAAAAAAGCACCGCCACCGCCATTCACTTGTAAATCGATAAAGCCCGGTGCCAATACACCGCCGCTTAACTCCACGCGCACAAAATCAGGAGACAAATCACTTGCCGGCACCACTGCCTCAATAGCATCACCATTGATAATTAATGCCTGGTTTTCCAGAAATTCTTCGCCGGTAAAAATTCGTGCACCGACTAACGCTTGTTTCATATCTCGTTCCGCAAGGTAAATCTGTATGATAAGCCGTTATAAACTGATTGGTTAAAGGCTGATAATGATATTGCGCTTATGCAATACCCAGGCAACAAACCAGAGAATAGAAACCATCAGTAAGGCAAACAGGAAAGACGCAAAATAAGGATCAAAAAAGCCCCGGAAAAAACCGTAGAGCGCAGAGTAAGCATTCTCACTACCGACAGGAATTAAATAGAGCGTGGTCGCCAGCAAACCGGACAACACATAAATAAACAGCGGGTTTTTGCCAATAATTTCAAAAAAGTGGTACACAGGACGAGCAACATTAATTGCCGGCGACTGCTCAATTTTTACTAACAAGAGCAACACGAGAATCGCGACACCGCAGGTCAGTAATACAAAGGGACTGGTCCATAAGGATTTATTAATCGGGAATACCGTGTTCCACGCCAATGCCAAGCCAATCAACAAGAGTGCCGATACAAATAATTTACTCAGTGCTTTTTGCTTGTCTTCGCTCGCAAGCAAAACACGCGTTGCCTCA
>JACCDS010750596.1_pt1 | contig 18952 bp, 19 predicted proteins | sample 7446441 | NCBI WGS metagenome assembly JACCDS01 (sample SAMN15323445, study PRJNA562643) | freshwater metagenome | isolation source: river surface water | place: USA:Blue River Watershed | collected 2017-08-17
CCGGCGTGCATGGCCAGGACCATGATGGCGCCGAGCAGGATGAACAGGGCATCAGCGCCCTGCTTTAGTGCGTCCATTGTGAGTTCTCCAGAAAAATGCTTGTGTCTGGTGCAAAAACCAGAATTTTTAAGAAATGCACCAATGACAAGCAAAATCCAGGCCAAGTCGCCCCATGGGAGTGCTGATGACGCACCAAAGCGGGATGAAAGTGGGCGCCAACCGGCTCGGTAGAATCACCCGATGGAAGCCTTTCTGATTTCGACCGGCCTGGTCGCGCTGGCCGAAATGGGCGACAAGACCCAGCTTCTGGCCCTCATCCTCGCCCTGCGTTTTCGCAAACCCTGGCCCATCGTGGCCGGCATCCTGGTCGCCACCCTGGTCAACCATGCCCTGGCCGGCGCGCTCGGCGCCTGGGTTACCACAGTGCTGGGGCCGGTCTGGCTGCGCTGGATCCTGGGCCTGTCCTTCCTGGCCATGGCGGTCTGGATGCTGATCCCCGACAAGATGGATGAGGGAGACACCGGCCAGGCGCCACGTTGGGGGGTGTTTGGCACCACGGTGATCGCCTTCTTCCTGGCCGAGATGGGCGACAAGACCCAGATCGCCACCGTGATGCTGGCCGCGCAATACCCGGCCTGGGTCTGGGTGGTCGCGGGCACCACGCTGGGCATGATGCTGGCCAACGTCCCCGTGGTCTGGCTGGGCGAGCGCATGACCCGCCGCATCCCCATCCGCCTGGTGCACCTGGTCTCAGCGGGGATCTTCGTGGTGCTGGGCCTGGCGGTCTTGTTCGGCTGGGGCGCTTAGAGCCTGTCAGCCCAAATCCGGCTGGCGCCGGTAGATCACGTGGTACGCCAGGCCCACCAGCACACTGCCGCCAACCAGATTGCCGGCGATCACGGGCAGCAGGTTGCCCAGCATGCCGCCCCAGGTGACCGGGGGCATGGCGCCCAGCGGACCGAAATGCTGCAAGAGCATGGCCAGCGGCATCAGGTACATATTGGCGATGCTGTGCTCGAAGCCGGCAGCGACAAAGGCCATGATGGGCGGCACCACGGCCACCGCCTTGTCCACCACGCTGCGCCCGGCCATGGCCATCCAGACGGCCATGCAGACCAGCACATTGCACAGCACGCCGCGAAAGAAAGCTTGAACCGGTGAGAGGTCCTGCTTGGCCAGGGCGATCTTCACCACCTGCTGCCCGATGGCGCCGCCGTTCAGATCGGTATGCCCGCTGGCGTACACCAGCACGGCCAGGCCGGCCGCGCCGACGAAGTTGGCCGCGCACACCAGCACCCAGTTGCGCAGCACGTCAGCGCTGCCGATGCGGCCATCGGCCCAGGCCATGGCCAGCAGGTTGTTGCCGGTGAAGAGTTCGGCGCCCGCCACGACCACCAGCAACAGGCCCAGCGAGAACACCAGGCCGCCGCCTATGGCCGTCGCGGCAAAACCCAGCGTGGCATCGGACTTCACCAGCACGAAAAGCATGGCCCCCAGACCGATGAAGGCACCGGCCAGCACGCCCAGCATCAGCAGGGGCAGCGTGGCCAACCTGGCCTTGGTTACGCCCACCGATTCGATGCGCTGGGCGATTTCGTTCGGGGCGTAGGCGTCGGATCCATACAGCTCGGACATGGCTTACTCCGGTATCGAGGGGTGAAGACTTGGACTTATACTAATCCTCAGCGCCGATTTGAACCCGATTGCGGGCGCCGAAGCCGATGAGCTTCGAAGTTCAGCTAAAGAGGCAGGGTGTTCCCATCATCTGAGACCCGGCCTAGCTGAATGCTATGCCGGGCTTTGTTTTTTGAGCCACAGATGTTGATCGCCCAGCCACAGTCGATGACCTTTGATGCCGCCCTGCCCCTGCAGAGCGGCGCGAGCATCCGCGGCTACACCCTGGCCTACGAGACCTACGGCAGACTCAATGCCGGCAAGTCCAACGCCGTGCTGATCTGCCATGCGCTCAACGCCTCGCACCACGTGGCCGGCGTCTACGAAGGCCAGCCCAAAAGCGAGGGCTGGTGGGACAACATGATCGGCCCGGGCAAGCCCGTGGATACCGACAAGTTTTTCGTCATCGGCGTCAACAACCTGGGTTCCTGCTTCGGCTCCACCGGACCCATGCACGTCAACCCCGACACCGGCAAGGTCTATGGCGCCGATTTCCCGGTGGTGACGGTGGAAGACTGGGTCGACGCCCAGGCGCGCCTGCTCGATGCCCTGGGCATCCAGACCCTGGCCGCGGTCATGGGCGGCAGCCTGGGCGGCATGCAGGCCCTGTCCTGGACCCTGCAGTATACGGGGCGGGTGCGTCATGCCGTGGTGGTGGCCAGCGCGCCCAATCTCAACGCCGAGAACATCACCTTCAACGAAGTGGCGCGCCGCGCCATCGTGACCGACCCCGATTTCCACGGCGGGCATTTCTATGAGCACGGCGTGATCCCCAAGCGCGGCCTGCGCATCGCCCGCATGATCGGCCACATCACCTACCTGAGCGACGACGTCATGAACGAGAAGTTCGGACGCGAGCTGAGAAGTGCTGTGGCCGGCACCGTGCGTGAGGACTACCAATACACCACGCAAGACGTCGAGTTCCAGATCGAAAGCTACCTGCGCTACCAGGGCGACAAGTTCAGCGAGTACTTCGACGCCAACACCTATCTGCTGATCACCCGGGCGCTGGACTACTTCGATCCGGCGCGCGCGCACGACGGCAACCTGACCCGCGCACTGGCCGCGGCCCGTTGCAAATTCCTGCTGGTGAGCTTCAGCACCGATTGGCGTTTTTCGCCCCGACGCAGCCGCGAGATCGCCAAGGCCCTGCTGGACAACCATCACGAGCTCAGTTATGCCGAGATCGATGCCCCGCACGGACACGATGCTTTCCTGCTCGACGATGCGCGCTACATGAAGCTGGTGCGCTCCTACTTCCAGGGCATCGCCGGGGAGTTCACGCCATGAGCGATCGTCTGACCCTGGAAACCATCGCCAGCCTGGTGCCGCAGGGCGCCCGCGTGCTGGACCTGGGCTGCGGCGACGGCGCCCTGCTGGCGCACTTGCAGGCCACGCGCGGCTGCACGGGCTATGGCATCGAGATCGCGGACGCCAACGTGCTGGCCTGCGTGCAGCGCGGTGTCAACGTCATCCAGCTCAACCTGGACGAGGGCCTGACCCTGTTCGGCGACCAGAGCTTCGACGTGGTGCTGCAGATCGATACCCTGCAGCATCTGCGCAATGCCGAGACCGTGCTGCGCGAAACCGCGCGGGTGGGGCGCACCGGCATCGTGGCCTTTCCCAATTTCGCGCACTGGCCCAACCGTCTCAGCGTGCTGGGCGGGCGCATGCCCGTGACGCGCCGCCTGCCCTACCAGTGGTACGACACGCCCAACATCCGCGTCGGCACGCATGCGGACCTGGAGGTGCTGGCCCAGCGCAACGGCCTGCAGATCCTGGACAGCTTCGGCCTGCACAACGGCCGCCTGCGGCGCTTCCTGCCCAATCTGCTGGCCAGCACGGCGGTGCTGAAGTTTTCGCGCTGAACCCCGCCGTAGAACGGAGCCTTGCCCCATGGCCGTGAACCCGGAGATGAGTAGCCAGGACCACGCCGCCAGGGCCCGTGCCTTGCTGGCCGGGGCCACCGAGGTGTTTGACGCCGCCGCCGTGCAAACCGCGATGGACCGCATGGCCGCGCAGATCAACGCCCGTTTTGACACCGACGGTGCCCCCGCCTTCCCGCTGGTGCTGGGGGTGATGGGCGGGGCCGTGGTCTTTGCCGGCCAGATCCTGACGCGTTTCACCTTCCCCCTGGAGTTTGACTACATCCACGTCACCCGTTATGGCGCCAAGGATCAGGGTGGTCGGGTCGAGTGGAAGGTGGAGCCGCGCGCCGAGGTGCGCGGGCGGACCGTGATCGTCCTGGACGACATCCTGGACGAGGGTGAGACCCTGGCCCATGTGAAAAAACGCCTGCTGGACATGGGCGCGGCCGAGGTGCTGCTGGCAGTGTTTGCCGACAAGGACATCGGCAAGACCAAACCCGCACGGCCGGATTACGTGGGCCTGGTGCTGCCCAACAGATTCGTGGTCGGTGTCGGCATGGACGCCTACGGCTACTGGCGCAACCTGCCCGGCATCTGGGCGCTCGACATCTGAGTGGATGCGCCACCGCGGGGCGTGGCGCATCAAGCGCCGTAGCCCATGGTCCGGGGTAGCCAGAGCACGATCTCGGGGAAGACGGTCATGGCCACCAGCAGCCCCAGCAGCATGAGCAGGAAGAGCCAGCCCTCGCGCATCATCTCGCCGATGGGGATGCCGGTCAGGGCCTTGGTGACGAAAAGCAGCATGCCAAAGGGCGGATGGATCAGGCCGATCATCATATTGAGCACCACCAGCACGCCGAAGTGGACCAGGTCCACGCCCAGCAGCTTGGCCGCGGGCAGCAGCATGGGCACGAAGACCAGCAGCAGGACCGAGACGTCGAGGAAACAACCCAGCACCAGGAACAGGGCGTTCACCATGAACAGGAACTGCAGGCGGCTCAGGTGCAGGCCGTCGACCCAAGCCGCGATGGCCTGGGGCACGCCTTCGGCTGTGAACGCATAGTTCAGCATGAAGGAGCCGGCGAGGATGATGGTGATCACGGCGCTGGAACGGGTGGATTCGAGCACCACGCCCCAGAAGGAGCGCCAGCTCAGCGCGCGGAACACCACCGCCGCCAGGACCAGCGCGTGCAGCGCTGCGACGGCCGCGGCCTCGGTGGGCGTGAAGGCGCCGGAGTAGATGCCGCCCAGCAGGACGATGGGCATGGACAGCGGTAGCGCGCCGCGGAACAGGATGCCCGGCCATTCTTTCAGTGGCACCGGGGCCTCGCGCGGCATCTGGCGCTTGTGGGCGATGTAGTGGACGACGCCCATCATGAGCAGCGTCATGCACACCCCCGGCACCACACCGCCCAGAAACAGCGCGCCGACCGAGGCACCCGACACCAGGGCGTAGATCACCATGGGGATGGAGGGCGGGATGATGGGCCCCAGGGTGGCGCTGGCCACCACCACGGCACCCGCGAAGCCGCGGCTGTACTCGGGCTTCTTGAGCATCTGCTTGATGGTCACCAGGCCCGGCCCGGCTGCATCGGCAATCGCGCTGCCGCTCATGCCCGAGAAGATCACGCTGACCAGGATGTCCACCTGCGCCAGGCCCCCGCGCATGCGGCCCACCAGGATGCGGCAGAAGTCGAAGATGCGTTCGCTGACCGTGCCCGCGTTCATGATGTTGGCCGCGAAGACGAAAAGCGGCACGGCCAGCAGTACGTAGCTGTTGTACAGGCCGTTGCTGACCTGCTCGGCCACCAGGCCCAGATCCTGGCCCTTGACCAGCAGGTAGGCCACCCCGGCCATCAGCATGGAAAAACCGATGGGCATGCGCAGCAGCATGCCGGCCAGCACCACGCCCACCAGGGCCCACAGGGCCAGGCTCATGGTGCCGGCTCCCGGCCTTCCAGGCCCCGGCCGCACCAGGCGTCCCGGATGCCCCAGAGGCTGCGCAGCACCAAGGCCAGCAACAGCAGCAGGAAGGGCAGGAACACCCATTCAAAAGACAGGCCCAGGACCGGCGTGCTCTCGCGCGCCATGAAATGCACATAGTCCGAGCTGGCCGGGAGCGCCAGCGCCGCCAGACCGCCGATCATGAGGTGGCCGATGATCCGCATCCAGCGCTGCACGCGCGGGCTGACGCTGTTCCACACGAGATCGAACACCACGTGCTCGCGTTCCGGCACCATGAAGGCCGAGGCCCAGAGAATGACCCACAGGTACAGCACCACCGCCAGCTCATCGGTCCAGGACATCGGCCGGTTGAAACCGAAGCGGGCCGTGATCTGCACGAGGAAGACCCCGAACAGGCACAGGAACATCAGTCCGCCCAGCGTCTGGGCAGTCTTGCGCAGCAGGCCCATGGATCAGCGGGTGGTGTTGATGCGCTCGAGCAGGCCGGCCGGCCAGACCTTGGCGTAGTCCGAGCGGGCGTAGGCATCCTGGACCGATGTGCGGAAGGCCTCGACATCGGGCGTGCTGACCTGCAAGCCCTGCTGTTTGAAGAAGTCCACGAGCTGGCCCTCCTCCTTGATCCGGTTGTCGTTGTTGAACTGCGCAGCGGCACGCGCAGCGGCTTGCACGTTCTGCTTCTGCGCCGGCGTCAGGCTGTTCCAGCTCTTGTTGGAGATGGTGATGAAGAGGCTGTCGACCAGGTGCTGCGTCAGCACCAGCTGTTTGGTCACCTCGTAGAACTTGGCGGCCCGCGCCGTGGGCAGCGGGTTGTCCTGGCCGTCGATGGTGCCGGTCTTCAGGCCCAGATAGACCTCACCGAAGGCCAGCGGCGTGGCGGTGGCGCCCAGCGCCTCGCCCAGGAACAGCCACTCCTTGGTGCCGGGCATGCGCAGCTTCACGCCCTTGAGGTCGGCCGGCGTGCGCACCGTTCGGGCCTCGCGCAGATTGAGCTGGCGCGTGCCCAGGTAGACCGTGGCGAGCACCGTGATGTCCATCTTGTCGGACACGGCCTTGAACAGCTCGGTGCCGATCGGGCCGTTGAAGACCTTCTGCTGGTGCAGCGGGTCCCGGATCACATAACCGGCGGTGAAGATCGAGAAGGCGGGCACCTGCTTGGCGAAGTCGAAAGCCGAGATCGAGGCCAGTTCCAGGTTGCCACGCGCCATGGCGGTCGGCTCGGTGCCCTGCTTGAACAGCGAGGCGTTGAGGTTGATCTGCACGTCGAACTGGTTCGGAGCGGATTTCTCCAGCGCATCCTTGAACACGGTCCACATTTTTGCGTGCCAGTCGTCGGGCACGGCGGGGGAGGAGATGCGCAGGGGAGTCTTGGCCTGGGCCACGGCCGGCTGGGCCAGGCCGCAAAGAGCCGTGGCGCAGGCGAGCAGCAGGCCGCGGCGCAGGGGGGAGGCTGTAGTCACGGGGATCTCCTGATAGTTTTGAGAGTGTAAGCAGGCCGGGGGTGAATATACTGGCAGCGGTTCAGCATTTCGGCAAGGATGCTCATGAATACCCGTGCACCCCAATCCGTCCTCGATACCGCTCGGGCGCTGGAGGAGATCAGCCGCGCCTGGGACGGCGATATCGTGCGCCAGCTCAGCGACTACATCGCCATCCCGGCCAAGTCGCCCCTGTTCGACCCGCAGTGGGCCCAGCACGGTTTTATCGACACCGTGGTGCGCCAGGCGGCGGCCTGGGTCGAGGCGCAGAAGGTCGAAGGCCTGAAGCTGGAGGTGATCCGGCTCGAAGGCCGCACCCCTGTGATTTTCTTCGAGCTGCCCGCCAGCCGCGGCGAGCGCGACGCGCCGGTGTCGGCGCAGACGGTGCTCATGTACGGCCACCTGGACAAACAGCCCGAGTTCAGCGGCTGGCGCCAGGACCTGGGGCCCTGGACTCCGAAGTACGAAGACGGCAAGCTCTACGGCCGCGGTGGCGCCGACGACGGCTACGCCGTCTACGCCAGCATCGCGGCCATCGCCGCGTTGAAAAGCCAGAAACTCGCGCATCCCCGCATCGTCGGCCTGATCGAGACCTGCGAGGAAAGCGGCTCCTACGACCTGCTGCCCTATGTCGATGCCCTGCGCACGCGCCTGGGCGATGTCGGCCTGGTGGTCTGCCTGGATTCCGGCGCCGGCAACTACGAGCAGCTCTGGCTCACCACCAGCCTGCGCGGCATGGCCAGTGGCGTGCTGAAAGTCGAGATTCTGACGGAAGGGGTGCATTCGGGCGACGCCAGCGGTGTCGTGCCCTCGAGTTTTCGCATCCTGCGCCAGGTGCTGGACCGGTTGGAGGACAGCAAGACCGGTCGCCTGCTCCCCGCAAGTTTCCACTGCGAGGTGCCCGCCGAGCGCATGGACCAGGCGCGCGCCACGGCCGCCATCCTGGGCGAGGCGCTCTACACGCGTTTCCCCTGGGTGCACTACGACTGCGAGGGTGACACACGCATGTCCCTGCCCATGAGCACCGACCCCTTGCAGGCCCTGCTCCATCGCACCTGGACGCCGACCTTGAGTGTGACGGGCGCCGAAGGCCTGCCGGACCTGCAGAACGCCGGCAACGTGCTGCGTCCCTACACCGCCTTCAAGCTCTCCTTGCGACTGCCACCCCTGGTCGAGGCGGCCAGCGCCGTGCAGGAACTCAAGGCCCTGCTGGAAGACAATGCGCCCTACCAGGCGCGCGTGACTTTCGAGGGCCTGGGTTCGGCCACCGGCTGGAATGCGCCGGCCACGGCGTCCTGGTTCGAGCGGGCGCTGGACGGGGCCTCGCGCAACTTCTATGGCGCGCCTTGCGGTTACATCGGCCAGGGCGGCACCATTCCGCTCATGAATATGCTGTCGCGCGGTTTCCCACGGGCGCAGATGATGGTCTGCGGCGTGCTGGGCCCGAAAAGCAATGCCCATGGCCCCAACGAGTTCCTGCACGTGCCCTATGCCCGCCGCCTGACCGCGGCGGTGGCGCAGGTCATCGCCCGGATGGCCTGACTGAGCCGCATGCAGGAATCCACCTTGACCACCTACGTCGCCGTCGACGGCGACAACCTGGCCATCCAGGATTGGCCGCTTGATCCGGCCATCCCGCTGCGTGGCGTGGTGCTGCTGGTGCACGGCCTGGGCGAACATGCCGGCCGCTACGAAGAACTGGCGCGCCGGCTCAACAGCTGGGGGTTTGCCGTGCGTGGTTACGACCATTACGGTCATGGTGAGTCAGGTGGTGTGCGCGGGGGGCTGCCCTCGGACAACCGTCTGGTCGAGGACCTGGCCGATGTGATCGGCAGCACGCGCAAGCGCATGAGCGCGGGCACGCCGCTGATCCTGCTGGGCCACAGCATGGGCGGCCTGGTGGCGGCCCGCCTGGTGGCGCTGGGTCTGGCGCGGGTGGACGGCCTGGTGCTGTCCTCGCCGGCCTTTGACCCCGGGCTCAACGCCTTGCAGCGCGTCCTGCTGGCGGTCTTGCCGGCCATCGCGCCGGACTTGCGCGTGCGCAACGGCCTGGATCCGAAATGGATTTCGCATGACCCGAAGGTGGTGCAGGCCTACCGGCAGGACCCGCTGATCCACGACCGCATTTCGGGGCGTCTGGCGCGTTTCATCGCCGAAGGCGGCGCCGCCACGCTGGCGGCGGCGGCGAAGTGGGAGGTGCCCACCCTGCTGCTTTATGCGGGTGCGGACAAGCTGGTCAGTCCGCGCGGCAGCGCGGCGTTTGCAAGAGCCGCTCCGCAACGGGCCATGACAGCCCACTGCTTTGAAAATCTCTACCATGAGATTTTCAACGAACTCGACCGCGAACCGGTCTACAACCGCCTTGCCCAGTGGCTGGTCCGCTGGTTTACCTAGCAGCCGCTGAACGCTGAACCCTGCGCCCGCTGACGCAGGGCCAGCCAGATCAGCGCGAAGCCGGTCAGCGCCACCGGCAGCAGGGAGCCGACGTTGAGCAGCCACCAGCCCTGCGTGGTGACCAGCGCACCCGAGGCGAAAGAGGTCAGCGCCATGACGGCGAAGACGCAGAAGTTGATGGCGGCCTGGGCGCGGTCCTTTTCCTCGGGCCGGTAGGCCTGCAGGGCGAGCATGGTGCTGCCGGTGAAGAGGAAATTCCAGCCCACGCCCAGCAGGAACAGGGCAATGAGGAACTGGTGCAGCTCCACGCCGGTGAGTGCAATGGCGATGCAAAGGAAATTCAGCAGCACGCCCACGCCCATGATGGTCAGCGTGCCGTAACGCTTGATCAGGTGCCCGGTGAAAAACCCCGGTGCGAACATGCCGATCACGTGCCATTCCAGCACGAGGGCTGTGTCGTCGAAGGGGAAGCCGCAGACCTGCATGGCCAGCGGCGTGGCCGCCATCAGCAGGTTCATGACGCCGAAGCCCAGAGCGGCGCCAACGATGGCCACCAAGAACAGGGGCTGGCGCGCGAGCTCCCAGATCGAACGTCCGCCCGAGGCCCCCGCGGCCAGGGGCGGCACCGGCGGGAACTTCACGAAAGCCATGACCAGCAGGCCCAGCAGGGCCACGCCGGCCAGGGCCAGGTAGGCGCCGGCAAAAGGCGTGGTCAGCAGGTTCCTGGTGTACTTGGCGAGGTTGGGGCCGGCAATGGCGCCGATCAGGCCGCCGGCCATCACCAGCGAGACGGCCTTCTCGCGGTAATCCGCCGTGCTCAGCTCAGCCGCAGCAAAACGGTAGAGCTGACCATTGGCGCTGTAGTAACCGGCGACCACGGTGGCCACGACCAGCAGCCAGAAGTTGCGGCTCCAGGCGGCATAGGCGCAGAGCAGGGCCGACAGCAGGGCCACCACCAGACCGATCTGGAAGGAGGTCTGGCGGCCCCAGCGCGCCTGCGAACGCGCCACCAGGCCGGTGCTCAGAGCCCCGCCCACCACATAACCCATGACAGGCAGTGTGGCCATCCAGCCCAGCGGTGCCAGGCTCAGGCCGACCAGGCCGTTGATGGCGATGAAGACGACGTTGTTGGTGAGGAACAGGCCCTGGCAGACGGCCAGCAGCAGCAGGCGTGGGTTCATGAACCCAGTGTAAGCGCGGCCAGCGCCGCCAAGGGCGCGGTCTCGGCGCGCAGCGTGCGCGTGCCCAGGCTGACCGGCACGAAACCCTGGCTGCGTGCGGCCCGCTCTTCGGCCGCGCTCAAGCCGCCTTCGGGACCAGAGAGGAAGAGCACCGCTCCGGCGTCCAGGGTGGCGAGGTGCCGCGTCAGCGGCACGCTGTCGGCTTGCAGGGACAGCAGCAGACGATGGCCCGCAGGGGCGGCCGACAGCCAGGCCGGCAACGCCAGGATGGGGTACACAGGCGGGACGCGATTGCGCCCGCACTGCTCGCAGGCTGCAATGGCCACGCCTTGCCAGTGGCTGCGCTTCTTTTCGGCGCGCTCGCCGGCCAGGCGCAGCACGCTGCGTTCGGCCTGCAGGGGCTGCAGGCTGGCCACGCCCAGTTCGGTGGCTTTCTCGACCAGCCAGTCCATGCGCTCGTTGGCCGGCATGCCCAGGGCCAGGTGCACCGCGCGTGACGCTTCACGCTCGATGGCCTGGTGCAAGCTCACCTGCACTTCGACCGTGCTGCGGCCCATGCGGGTGACGCTGGCCAGGCACTCGCCGCCCTCATCGTTGAAGAGCGTGATCTCGCTGCCGGGCTGCAGGCGCAGCACCTGCACATGGCGCGCGGCACTGTCGGGCAATTCCAGCGTGGCGCCGAGGGGCAGCGGCGTGGGGCAGTGAAAGCGCGGCATCAAAGTTGCCGTCAGACCCGACCGAAGGCGTAGCCGCCGGCTTCGCTGATGCCTTCGACTTCGTCTACCAGGCGCAGCAGGGGCTTGAGTTCGATGTAGCGCGCGCAGGTGGCGCGGATGTAGGCGATGAAACGCGGTGTGTCGGCCAGGTACTGCGGCTTGCCGTCGCGCAGGGTCAGGCGGGCAAAGATGCCGGCCACCTTGAGATGGCGCTGCAGGCCCATCCACTCCACCCCGCGGTAGAACTCGCCGAAATCATCGCCGACCGGCAGGCCTGCGGCGCGTGCCTTTTGCCAGTAGCGGATGGTGACGTCCAGCACGAAGTCCTCTTCCCAGCTCAGGAAGGCGTCGCGCATCAGGCTGGCGATGTCGTAGGTGATGGGGCCATAAACAGCATCCTGGAAATCCAGCACGCCCAGGCGGGGCTCGGCCGCATCGCCGGGGATCATGAGGTTGCGCGGCATGAAGTCGCGGTGCACATAGACCCGGGACCAGGCCAGGTTGCGTTCGATGATGAGCGCGAACATCTTGTCCAGCGTCTCGCGCAGCTTGCCTTCGACCGCGACGCCGCGATGGCGCGCCAGGTACCACTCGGGAAAGAGTTCCAATTCGCGTCGCAGCAGCGCCGTGTCATAGGGGGGCAGCACGTCCGGCCGCGAGGCCTTCTGCCATTCGACCAGGGCGTCCACCGCCTTCAGGTACAGCAGCAGATGGGCGACGGCGTTTTGCGGGGCCATCACCTGCATCATGGTCTGGCCGCCGAGATCGGACAGCAGCATGAAACCCTGCGGCTCGTCCCAGGCCAGGACCTGCGGCACGTTCAGGCCGGCCTGTGCCATCAGGCCGGCAACCTGCACAAAAGGCCGGCAGTCTTCCTTGTCCGGCGGGGCGTCCATGATGATGCGGCTGCCCAGGCCACTGTCGATGCGCAGGTAGCGCCGGAAGCTGGCGTCGGCCGAGGCCGGGCGCAAGCTGGCGGGCACCAGCTGCTGGGGACCGGTCAGATCGGTGAGCCAGCGTTCGAAAGCGGCGGCACGGGCCGGATGAGACCAGGCCACGGAAGGCGTGGAATTGCCCATGGTGATGGGGTCGATGGGGCGGGAAGTGGGTAGGCTCATGGATAATCCATTCTACAAACCCTGCTTCGCCTGAGCTTCCCTGTTTTGTCCATCCATTTTCGTCCCGTGTTGAAACCACTGGCACTGCTGGCCTGTGTGCTGTGGCAGGGCGGCGGGGCGCATGCCCAGGAGGCAGCGGTTGCACCCGCGCCCCTGTCGTTGCGCATGAGCCCGCAGCTGCAGGAGCGCATCCTGCCGGAGCAGCGTAACGCCTCCCCCACCTTTGTCACCGGCCAGCAGCTGTCCGCCCAGAGCGACAGCCAGCTGGTTCTGGAGGGCCAGGTTGAGTTGCGGCGTGCCGACCTGGTGATCCGGGCGGAACGCCTGGAGTACGACCAGGCCCGCGATCTGGCACGCGCGCGCGGGAATGTGCGCATCAACCAGGCGGGCAATGTGTTCGAGGGCTCGTCCCTGGAGCTCAAGATCGATGCCTTCGAAGGCTTCGTCGATCAGGCGAATTACAAGCTCCGCTCCAACGATGCACATGGCCAGGCCGAGCGCATCGACTTTCTCGACGACAAGCGCAGCGTGGTTCGCAATGCCACCTACACGACCTGTCAGCGTTTGCCCGGACCGGACTGGATGCCCGACTGGCTGCTGCGCGCGGCCACCTTGCGCTTCGACAGCGAGGAGGAGACGGCCGAGGGCGAGGATGTCACGCTGACCTTCCAGGACGTGCGATTGCTGGGCCTGTCCTCGCTCACCTTTCCCTTGACGGAAAAGCGCCAGTCGGGCTTTCTGCCGCCGACCTTGGGGGCGGACAATATCAGCGGCACGGAAGTGACCGTGCCCTATTACTGGAACATCGCGCCCAACCGCGACGCCACCTTCTACCCCACGGTCATGAGCAAGCGTGGCGTGAATTACGGCGGCGAATTCCGCTACCTGGAAGAGGGGTATCGCGGGCGTCTGCGTGTCGACTATCTGCCCGACGACCAGCTGCGCAGCCGTGACCGCTGGGGGCGGTCCTACCAGCACTTCGGTGTGATCGACAACGGCCTGGCAGGTCAGCTGGGCCTGAACCTGAACCTGAACCGCGTCAGTGATGACAATTTCTGGCGCGACTTTCCGCGTGGCACGACTTCGCTGACGCAGCGCCTGCTGGCCAACGACATTTCCCTGAACTGGAGCCGTGACGCCTATTCGGCGAGCCTGCGCACGCTCAAGTGGCAGACCCTGCAAGACCCGCTGGCCCCCATCACGCCGCCCTATGACCGTCTGCCCCAGCTCGTGGCCCGCTACCAGCAGCCCGATGCCGCGGGCTTCGATGTCGGGCTGGAGGCCGACTACACCGACTTTCAGGCCAATTCCCTGCTGACAGGGCAACCCAACGCCCAACGCAGCGTGCTGAAGGGACAACTCAGTTATCCCATGCTGGGCTCGGCGGGTTTCATCGTGCCCAAGATGGCCGTGCACTCGGTGAACTACAACTTCGACACGGCCTTGACCACGGGCCAGCAACAGGCGGGACGCACCGCGCCGACCTACAGCCTGGACAGCGGTCTGATTTTCGAACGGGATGCCGGCTACTTTGGCAACAGCTTTCGTCAGACCCTGGAGCCGCGTCTGTTCTACACCTATACGCCTTACGTTGCGCAGAACCACCTGCCCAATTACGATTCGGGCGCGCTGGACTTCAACTTCGCCAGCATCTATGCGGAAAACGCCTTCGTGGGCAATGACCGCATTGCCGACAACAATCTGCTGACGGCCGGCCTGTCCAGCCGCCTGCTCGACCCCGATACCGGGGCCGAGATCCTGCGTCTGGGCATCGCCCAGCGCCTGCGCTTCGAGGACCAGCGTGTCACCCTGCCCGGTGGCACGCCTTCACCCAGGGGCATCAGCGACATCCTGCTGGGGGCGGGCCTGACGATCGATCCGCGCTGGTACGTCGATACCACGGTGCAGTACAACCGGGAGACCGGCGAGTCGGAGCGCGCCACGGTCGGCGCCCGCTACAACCCCAGCAACTACCGGGTCGTGAACATGGCCTACCGCTTCCAGCGCGATCTCAGCGAACTGGTGGACGTGGGCTGGCAGTGGCCGATCAACGACTTGTGGGGTGACGAGGGAGAAGACCTGGGCCGGGGCAGAGGCCAGGGTCCGGGGCGCTGGTACAGCGTGGGACGCCTGAACTACAGTTTGCAGGACCGCAAGCTCGTCGATTCCATACTGGGACTCGAGTACGATGCGGGCTGTTGGCTGGGCCGTGTCGTCTTCGAGCGCCTGCAGACGGGCCTGGTGACGAGTACCCAGCGCATCATGTTCCAGCTGGAGTTCGTGGGCTTCTCGCGCTTGGGCATTGATCCCCTCCAGACCTTGCAAAAGAACATCCCGCGCTACCAGTTCCTGCGTGAACAGGTGACGGTCCCCAGCCGGTTCAGCCATTACGATTGATGCCATGACGCGTTTCCGATCCACGGCCCTGCTCCTGGCGGGCATGACCTGCCTGCCCGTCTGCTCCCAGGGCTTGCGTGCCCCGGGCGCCCCGGCGGCCTCGCCCACGGCAGCCCCCCTGGTTGCAGCGGTACCGGTGTCGGGCGTGCGCTCAGCCGACTTCATCGTCGCCGTGGTGAACGCAGAACCCATTACCAATCTGCAGGTCAGCGCCGAAGTCGAGCGCATTCGCCGCCAGTTGACGGCACAGCGGCAGACCCTGCCCGATGCAGGTGAGTTGGCACGCCGGGTGCTGGACCAGTTGATCAGTGAGCGAGTGCAGTTGCAATTGGCGCGCGAACAGGGCATCAAGGTCGACGAGCCCTCGATCGACCAGGCCGAGCAGTCCTTGGCCAGCCAGAACCAGCTGACGGTCGAGCAACTGCGGCGCCAGCTCGAGCGCGAAGGCATCGATCCCTTGCGGTTTCGCGATCAGTTGCGCGATCAGCTGCTGCTGACCCGTCTGCGCGAACGCGAGGTGGACCCGCGCGTGCGTGTGAGCGATGCCGAGGTGGATCAATACCTGACCGAGCAGCAGGAGCGCGGCAATGATCCAGCCAGCCAGCTGATCAACATGGCGCATCTGCTGGTGGCCGTGCCCGAGGGTGTCGGCGAACAGCAGCTGGCGGAGCTGCAAGCCAAGGCGCAGCGTGCCTTGCAACGCGCGCGCGCGGGTGAAGACTTTGCGGCCTTGGCGCGTGAATTTTCCGATGCGGCCGATCGCGCCAGTGGCGGCCAGCTGGGTCTGCGCACGGGGGACCGCTACCCTCCCCTGTTTCTGGAAGCCACGCGCACGCTGACCCCGGGTGATGTGACCGGGCCGGCGCGCTCGGGGGCTGGTTTCCACATCATCAAGCTGATCGAGCGGCGTCAACCCGGTCTGCCGCCGGTCATCGTGACGCAAAGCCGTGCGCGTCACATCCTTCTGGTGCCCAGCACCCAGCTGAGCGAGGCCCAGGCGCGCGACAAGCTCCATGATTTCCGCCGGCGCATCGTGGCGGGTGAGACCGATTTCGCCGCGCTGGCGCGCCAATATTCGCAGGACGGCAGCGCAGCCCAGGGCGGTGAACTGGGGTGGGCCAACCCGGGCATGTTCGTGCCTGAATTCGAGCGGGCCATGGACCCGCTGGCGCCGGGCCAGATCAGCCAGCCCCTGATCTCCCGCTTCGGCGTGCATCTGATCCAGTTGCTGGAGCGTCGTGACGCCACGCTGAGCATGCGCGAGCAGCGCGAACTGGTGCGCAACATGCTGCGCGAGAAAAAATACGGCGAGGTTTATGACAACTGGGCGCGGGACGCGCGCGCGCGCGCCTACGTGGAGCTGCGCGAAGCGCCGCAATGAAGCACATCCCGCGCAAGCGTTTCGGCCAGCATTTCCTGACCGACGACGGCATCATCGATGGCATCGTGCGGGCCATCGATCCCCGTCCCGGCCAGTCCGTGGTCGAGATCGGGCCTGGCCTGGCCGCCTTGACCCAGCCGCTGGTGGAGCGGCTGGGCCGCTTGATCGTCATCGAGCTGGACCGGGATCTGGCCGCGCGCCTGCGCACCCGTGCGCAGCTTGAAGTCGTCGAGGCCGACGTGCTGAAGGTCGATTTCACGGCGCTGGCGCAGTCGGTGCAGGCCAGAGCCCGCTTGAGCGCCGCCGGGCCGCAAGGCGCGAGGGCCCCCTCGGAGGGCAGCGAGGACACGCCAGTGCCGAGCGTGGGGGCATTGAAACTTCGCGTTGTCGGCAATCTGCCCTACAACATCTCCACGCCCATCCTGTTCCATCTGCTCGAGCACGTGGCCGTGGTCGAAGACCAGCACTTCATGCTGCAGAAGGAAGTCATCGACCGCATGGTGGCTGTCCCGGCGACGTCCGATTACGGCCGCCTCAGTGTCATGCTGCAGTGGCGCTATGCCATGGAAAACGTGCTTTTTGTGCCGCCCGGGAGTTTCGACCCGCCGCCACGCGTGGACAGCGCCGTCGTGCGCATGGTGCCGCATGCGCAGCCGCCGGCGCTCGATGCGAGGCGTCTGGAAGAGCTGGTGCAGGTGGCGTTCAGCCAGCGGCGCAAGATCCTGCGCCACACGCTGGGGCGCTGGCTGGAGGAAAAAGGCATGGCCGGCAACTTCGACCTGCAGCGCCGCGCCGAGGAGGTGCCGGTGGCCGAGTACGTGGCACTGGCGCAAGCCCCGACGGCATGAAAAAAGCCACGACCAGGGTCGTGGCTTAGTTCGAGGGCACCCGCGGAACTGGCTTTGCCAGGCCGCTGGGTGCGTCCCCCGCCACCGAAGGATGAGCGGGGGAAGGCGCGTAGCGCCTCAGGGGGTTTACCTGCTTACGCTGCCGCGAGCCAGTAGCCCGCGTTGAAGGGACTGCTCATGCGCAGCGCCAGCGGCGACACGTCGAGCAGCTTGTCGGTCGGCATCTTCTCGCCGCCCTCTTCACCCAGTTCTATTCCTGCGGGGGCGGCGTCGCTGGCGACACCTTCCGCTTTAGCCTCGTTCGCCCGTTCTGCTTGGCTGGTTTGTGCAGAACGGGCTACAGAAAAGAATAGAAGCACCGGAATGGGACCTTGCGGTCGCTCCAGTAATCCGCGGCGTCGCGGAAGATGTCGAGCAATTGCTCCCGCGCCTCCTTGTCGAACTTGGCATTGGCCGGGATGTGCTCCAGCACGGCAATGAAGCCCGGCTGGGGCCCCGACTTGTGCAGCGGGTCCGTCAGGCAGTCGTAGAGTGCGTCGAAGTTCTTGCCCACGTTGGCCGGCAGCATGAACTGCTGCGCGATCAGGTCCAGCACATCCTGTTTGGATTGTGCTTCCGCCAGATTGGCGTACAGGAAGTGATGACCCAGGCCCTGGGCAGCCTCCTGCAGATCCGATACCCGGAAGGCACGGATCGACTGAACGATATTGGTTCTTACAGAACGAAGTGGTGTATCCATCCCCGCGTCACTTTCTTGGCTAAAACACAGATCCAGGTCAGGGCACGATCTTGCGAAAGCTCGCATAGTGATCGGCCGTGTAATAACAGGCTTCCGGTGCCTTCGGCGCGCCGCCGCACACAATCCGGCGCATGCCCCGATTGCGTGCGCCAGGCGTGGGCACGGTGTATTCGCGGTAATAACCACGCTTGTGGGCCGGGAGCAAGCGCTCGCGGTTGCCAAATACCGTACCGTCCTTTTCGTACGGAAACGGGCCACCCTGGAAAATCAGGCGGTAGGTTTCCGCACCCTGGCGTGGCAGTTCTGCCGTCGACACCGTCATGGACGCGTCCACTGGTGCCGGGCTTCGGGCCCTGACGCCGGTGGACACACAGGCTAACGCAAGCAAAAAGCCAGTAAGTACCAACTTGATGCCAGAGCTGCGTGCCATGAGTCGATTTTCTTATTACTCTCCGGGTAAACCCGGAAGATTCAAGCCCGAGAGTGTCGCCGATCTGGCCTGAAAAAGCAAGGGCCTGCCCAATAATTGGGCAGGCCCTTGCTGAAGGAAAAAGAAGAGTTGGTGCTCGCTCTTGCTCTGAATCAGCGCGAGGCGTTGGCGTCGGCCACGGTCAATGCGGTCATGTTGACGATGCGGCGCACCGTGGTGCTGGCCGTCAGGATATGCACCGGCTGGGCGGCCCCCAGCAGCACCGGGCCAATCGCGATATTGCCGCCGGCGGCCGTCTTGAGCAGGTTGTAGGCGATGTTGGCCGCATCGATATTGGGCATGACCAGCAGATTGGCCTCACCGCTGAGCGCGCTGCTGGGCATGATGCCCTGGCGGGCCGCGGCGTCCAGGGCCACGTCACCGTGCATCTCGCCGTCCACTTCCAGCCAGGGCGCCTGCACGCGCAGCAGGTCCAGGGTCTGGCGCATCTTGATGGCGCTGGGCTGGTTGCTGCTGCCGAAATTGGAGTGGCTCAGCAGGGCGGCCTTGGGGCGCAGGCCGAAGCGCATCATTTCCTCGGCGGCCATGATGGTGATCTCGGCCAGCTGCTCGGCATTGGGGTCGTAGTTGACGTGGGTGTCGACGATGAAGACCTGGCGGTCGGGCAGCAGCAGGCCGTTCATGCAGGCGTAGGTGTTGACGCCGGCGCGCTTGCCGATGACCTGGTCGATGTACTGCAGGTGCATGGGGTTGGTGCCCCATGTGC
>JACCDS010776602.1_pt1 | contig 18947 bp, 15 predicted proteins | sample 7446441 | NCBI WGS metagenome assembly JACCDS01 (sample SAMN15323445, study PRJNA562643) | freshwater metagenome | isolation source: river surface water | place: USA:Blue River Watershed | collected 2017-08-17
ATCGTGGCCAGTGCGTCGATGAACTTGTTGACCGTGGAGCCCGTGCCCACGCCGACGATCTCGCCGGGAGAGAGGTATTGGAGGGCGGCCTGGCCCACCCGGGCTTTGCGTTCGTCCTGGGTCATGGTGCTGGGGTCTGAGACAATTGGGAAAAGACCCGCGATTATCCAAGATGTCCCTGATCCCCTACGCCCTCGTCCGCCCTTTCCTGTTCCGCATGGACCCCGAAGAGGCCCATGAGCTGACGCTCGATGGCCTGGCGCGCACCCAGAACACCCCGCTGGACCGCTTCTACCGTCAGCCTTTTGTGTCCAACCCGGTCACGCTGGCGGGGCTCACTTTCCCTAACCGTGTCGGCCTGGCCGCGGGTCTGGACAAGAACGCCCGCTGCATCGACGGTCTGGGCGCCATGGGTTTCGGCTTTGTGGAGGTTGGCACCGTCACGCCCAAGGCGCAGCCGGGCAACCCCAAGCCGCGCATGTTCCGGCTGCCCGAGGCGCAAGCGCTGATCAACCGCCTGGGCTTCAACAACGACGGGCTGGACGCCTTCATCGCCAACGTGAAGCGCTCGCACTTTCGCCACCAGGGGCGCCTGCTGGGCCTGAACATCGGTAAAAACGCTGCCACCCCGATCGAAAACGCGACTGACGATTACCTGATCGCGCTGGCCGGTGTCTACCCGCACGCCGACTATGTGACGGTGAACATCTCCAGCCCCAACACCAAGAACCTGCGCGCCCTGCAAAGCGACGAGGCACTGGACGGCCTGCTCGGTGCGCTGACGGCGCGCCGCGAAGAACTGGCCACCGAGCACGGCCGCCGCGTGCCCATGTTCCTCAAGATCGCCCCCGATCTGGACGAAACGCAGGTGGGTGTGATTGCGGCCACCCTGCAAAAGCACGGCATGGACGGCGTGATCGCCACCAACACCACGCTGGCCCGTGATGCCGTGAGCGGCCTGCCCCATGCCGAGGAAACCGGCGGCCTGTCAGGCGCGCCGGTGCGCGATGGCTCCAACCGCGTCATCCGTTTGCTGCGCGAAGCCCTGGGCCCGCATTTCCCGATCATCGGCGTGGGCGGCATCCTCAGCGGCCACGACGCGATCGAGAAGATCCGCGCGGGCGCCGACGTGGTGCAGGTCTACAGCGGCCTGATCTACAAAGGCCCGGCCCTGGTGACCGAAGTGGCCAGCGCACTGCAGCAAATGCGCCAGCGCTGAAAGTCCGACCGGGACGGGGCTGACCGGTCACGGGGCTCCTCATGCTGTGGGTACACAGAAATCGTCACCCCATGACCGATCAGCCCCGTCCCTCCCCTCAATCCTTGAAATAAACCAGCTGGTGGGTGCTGGCCAACAGATGGCCTTCGTGGCTCCAGAGCTCGCCGGTCTGGTCGAAGTAGCCATGCCGGTAATTGAGCGCCTTGGCCACGCCCAGCACATGACGTGAACCCACCTCGGCCAGCAAGGCGCTGTCGGCATGGAAATAGGTGGTCAGGGTCACAGTGCCGATCATCGAGCGACGGCGACGGCGCACATAGATGCGTGGAAAGAAGCTGTCGCTGATCGCCGCAAGAGCGGCAAAGTCCATGGGCCTGGCAGGTTCGTCGCGCACCCACAGGCATGAGCGCGAATGGGTCTGCTCCTGCTCGTCAAAGGCCGGAAAAGCGCCCTCGATGAAGCGCATGTCGTAACGCTGTGGCCAGGCCGGCAGGCCTTTTGTTGGCATGCGCTCCAACGCATCGGCACAGGGCAGGCCCTGGGGCATGACCGCCTCGCTGGCCGACCAGGTCTCACGCCGCACGGCAAACACCGCGGTGGCCGTGGCCACGGTTTCATCGCCCTGCCGGGCTTCCATGATCCAGTGCTGGGTGGAGCGGTTGGTGCGTGCTGCACGCGCCTGAAAGATGATCTCCCCCTCAGCCACAGGCGCCGCAAAGTTCACGGTCAGTGCCACAGGTTCGCCCAGGCGATCCGGGTGCAGCCAGGCGGCCTGCAACAGCTGAGCGGCCGTTGTACCGCCGAAAGGGCCAACCATGTTGGCGTAGGCTGGGTGGGTCGCCCCCCTGTATTGACCGGGGGCGGCCAGTTTGAGATCAATGGCTTCATCCAATGGGTGCATTCGCAGTCCTACCCTAATACCGATGCAGGTCATGATAGGAGCGCCCGGGCGCCATGGCCTGTCCCGCAAGCGATCTGTCCGCGCTCAAAACAGCTGCGCACGCACCTCGGCGGCAATCGCCAGTGCACTGGTGAGCCCGGGTGATTCGATGCCCATCAAGTTGATCAGCCCAGCAACACCATGCTGCGCTGGCCCCTGAATCATGAAATCGGCCGCCGCTTCGTGCGGCCCGTTGATCTTGGGGCGCATGCCCGCATAACCCGCCAGCAAGGCGCCATCCGGCAAAGCGGGCCAGTACTTGCGGACCTCGGCATAAAAGGCGTCGCCGCGGCGCGGGTCCACCACCAGATCGTTCGGGTCATCGACCCACTGCACATCGGGCCCGAACTTGGCCTGCCCGCCCAGGTCCAACGTGAGGTGCACACCCAGCCCGGCATGCTCGGGCACGGGATAAATCAGGTGCGAGAACGGCGCCTTGCCCGCCAGCGTGAAGTAATTGCCCTTGGCGTACGAGGCCCGGGGCAGCAGGGTTTTGTCCAGGCCGTCCACCTTGTGGGCGATGGCCACAGCGTTCAGGCCCGCTGCATTGACCACGAAGCGTGCGGCCAATTCGGTGCCGTCTTGCGTGCTTACACGCAGCGGGTGGCTGGCCGTGCCCTGCCCCACCCCGATGCTTTGCACGGGCGAGAGCAAAGCCAGCAGACCGCCCGCGCTTTCCATGTCCCCCTGCAGCGCCAGCATGAGGCCGTGGCTGTCGACAATGCCGGTGCTGGGCGAGAGCAATGCCGCATCGCACTGCAGGGCAGGCTCCATGGCCTGGGCCTCGGCAGCGCTGATCTGGCGCAGGTCGTGCACACCGTTGGCAGCGGCCTTGGCCGCAATGCCCGCGAGCTGCGTCACTTGATCCGCGCTGGTCGCCACGATGAGTTTGCCCAGTCGCTGGTGGGCCACGCCCCGCTCGGCGCAGTAGGCGTAGAGCAGCGCCTTGCCTTGCACGCACAGGCGGGCCTTGAGTGAGCCTGCCGGGTAGTAGATGCCCGCATGGATGACTTCGCTGTTGCGCGAACTGGTGCCGGTGCCAATGGCGTTTTCAGATTCCAGCACCATGACTTCGAGGCCTTGCAAGGCCAGCTCACGCCCCACAGCCAGACCCACCACACCCGCGCCAATCACCACGGCATCGATTTGTTCCACGATTCGTCTCTCTTGTTGGATGGCGCTGATTTTTGCACGGCTTTTTTATGCCACATCGGGCACCGCCAGAGGGTTTGGGGTGCGCCGCGCTCCTCATGATGCGGGTACGCATAAATCCTCGCACGGCGCACCCCAAACCCTCCGGCTCCTTGGTCAACCCACCAGAAGCGCCACCTTGTCCGTTGGGGGTGTGGGGCAGTGGTTATGGCCGATTTCTGCGTACCCCCGCAGCATGAGGCCATGGCCACTGCCCCACACCCCCAATGGACAAACCCGCAAACACCCAAAATCTGACGCCCAAAAGACAGACAACACAAGGGAGAGCCAACACACTTTCAGCCACACACAAAGGAGTCAACAAGCATGTCCCTGTTCGACCTGAAAGACAAAGTCGCCATCGTCACCGGCTCCAGCCGTGGCATCGGGCGGTCCATCGCCCATCAGCTGGCCAAGGCCGGGGCCAAAGTCGTGGTGTCCAGCCGCAAACTGGATGCCTGCGAAAAAGTCGTGGAAGAAATCCGCGCTGCGGGTGGACAGGCCATGGCGATGGCCGCCAGCATCTCCAGCAAGGAACAGCTGCAAGCCATGGTCGCGCAAACCCGCGCCGCCTGGGGCCCCATCGACATCCTGGTCTGCAATGCCGCCACCAACCCCTACTACGGCCCCACCACCGGCATGGGCGATGATGTGTTCGACAAGGTCATGCGCAACAACGTGTTGTCCAACACCTGGCTGTGCAACATGGTCTATCCGGACATGAAAGCGAAAAAGGACGGCGCCATCGTCATCGTTTCTTCCATTGGCGGCTTGCACGGCTCGGCCGTGATCGGGGCCTACAACATCTCCAAGGCGGCCGACATGCAGCTCGCGCGCAATCTGGCGGTCGAATGGGGACCGGACAACATCCGCATCAACTGCATCGCCCCGGGGCTGATCAAGACCGACTTTGCGCGCGCCTTGCACGAAGATCCGGTGCTGAGCGCCAAGTACAACAACGAGACCCCTTTGCGGCGCATGGGCGAGCCCGATGACATCGGTGGCGTGGCCGTGTTCCTGGCCAGCCCGGCAGGGCGCTATGTGACCGGACAGACCATCGTTGCCGACGGCGGGATGATGATCCGCTGACCGCTGGCCTGACGCACAATGCGGGCATGGACAGCACGCAAAACATCAAGGACACCGCCCTGCCCAGCGCCTGGGCAGAGTTGTTTGGCCACGAAGACCCGTCGGCCCTGCTCGAGCCCCAGGCCTACCGGCTCGCCTTTGCCGATCCGGAGTTCCTGCTGCGGCGGGAGACGCGGGGCATCCGCTTCCAGCTCGAATTGCTCAAGCCGGACCTGGCCCAGCAGGAAGCGGGCATTGACCACACGGTGGTCGTCTACGGCAGTGCCCGTTTTGTCAGCATGGACGCTGCCCAGGCCCAACTCCAGACGGCACAGGGCAGTGACGCGCTCACCTTGCGGCGTGCCCAGCAGGCGGTGCGCAACGCGGTGTATTACGAACAGGCGCGCCAATTTGCGCGACTGGTCAGCGAGCATTGCAGCTGCATGCCCGACCATGAGCGGTTGTACATCTGCACTGGGGGCGGCCCCGGCATCATGGAAGCGGCCAACCGGGGGGCCTTCGAAGCAGGCGTGCCATCGATCGCCATGAACATCGTGCTGCCGCACGAGCAACAAGCCAACCCTTACGTCACCCCCGAGTTGTGCTTCAAGTTCCACTACTTTGCCCTGCGCAAGATGCACTTCATGATGCGCGCCAAGGCGCTGGTGGCCTTTCCGGGGGGCTTTGGCACGCTCGATGAGCTGTTTGAAGTGCTGACGCTGGTGCAGACGCGCAAGGCACGGCCTGTGCCCATCCTGCTGTACGGATCGGATTACTGGAAACGCCTGTTCAACCCGCACGCACTGGTGGAAGACGGCACGATTTCAGAGGAGGATCTGGAACTGTTCCAGTACGTGGACAGCCCGACGCAGGCCTGGCAGCAGATTTGCGATTTCTACAAGCTGCCGCCCGCCAGGGATCACTGACGGCGACGGGGCCGCAGGCGCCAGGCACTGGGCGCCCCCAGGCCGACCGAAACGCCGACCACCCAGAACACGGGTGACACGCCTGCCACGGCACCCGCCGCGCCAAACAGGGTCGGCATGAGCACACTGGACGCGTTGATGCTCATGAGCCGCAGGCCCAGGGCTTCGCCCTGACGGTGCTCGGGCGTGATCTGGTGCAGCGTGCTCATGATCATGGGCTGCACCGAACCGAGCACCAGCCCCAGCAGCACCGAACATCCGCCCATGGCCCAGGCATTGGGCATGAAGGGATAGATGACGAAAAGCAGCGCCGTTGCCGCCATGGCGCTGGCAATGATCTGGTGCTCCTGCACATGGCGGGAGATCCAGGGCAGGCACACCCGAATGAAGGCCGCAGACGCGGCAAAGGCGCCCAGAATGGTGCCGATGACCGAGGCACTGAGTTCGCGCTCATGCCCCAGCACCGGCACCACAAAGGTGTGGACGTCCCAGCAGGACGACAGCAGCCAGTTGACTGCCAGCAGGCGGCGCATGAGGGGCTCGCGCAGCAGGTCGAATGCACGGCGCTCGCCCTGCTCTGAGGGCGCCTTGCCAGGGGCGTGCTCGTGCACGCGGCGGATGATGGACCAGCCCAGCAGGGGCAGCGCCGCCATCAGGGCAAAAGCGGCGCGAAAGCCCCAGACATCGGCAGGCTGCGGGCCCGCATGGTCGATCAGCAAGCCCGCGAGCACGGGCCCCAGAAAGTTGGAAATCGCCGGGCCGATCGACAGCCAGCTGAAGGCCTGTTTGAGTTCCTGCGGATCGGAGGCCAGACGCCCCACATGCCGCTGCAGCGCGATCACGGTCAGGCCGGTGGCGCCGCCCGTGGCCAGCGCGCTCAGGCACAACATCGGAAAGATCGGCCACAGCACCGACAACGAGGCGCCGACCGTGGCAATGGCCACCGACCAGGCCACCGGCCTGCGCAGACCGACACGGTCGGTGTAACGCCCGGCAGGCACCGCAATGAAGACCTGGGTGAGTGCAAACAAGGAAAGCAAGCCGCCTACCGCCATGGCGCTGTAGCCCAGCTTGAGGGCCAGCAGCGGCGTGGCCATCCGCATGCCCGCCATGCAGGCGTGCAGAAAGATCTGGCCTGCGATCAGCCGGGTCAGGGCACGCTTCACTCGCCCCCTTCGCCACCCCCGGGCAGCAGGCTCTGGGCCTGCTCATCGGGCAACGCGTCCACCTGGCGCAGGGCGCGGTTCATGACGTTGGTGCGCGTCTGGGCCTGGTCGAGGGTGTTGAGCACGGTCTGGGTCTGGTTGCGCACCTTGGCCAGCACGTCACCAAACTTGCCGAACTCGGTCTTGACCGCGCCCAGCACCTGCCAGACCTCGCTGGAGCGTTTTTCCAAAGCCAGGGTGCGAAAGCCCATCTGCAGGGAATTGAGCATGGCCATCAGCGTGGTCGGGCCAGCGAGCGTGACGCGGTGTTCGCGCTGCAGCAGCTCCATCAGGCCGGGGCGGCGCAGCACTTCGGCGTACAGGCCCTCGGTGGGCAGGAACATGACCGCAAAGTCGGTGGTGTGCGGTGGCTCCAGGTACTTGTCGGCAATCGATTTGGCTTCGAGCTTGATGCGGGCTTCCAGAGCACGGGCGGCCAGCTCGGCAGCCGCAGCGTCTGCCCTGCCCTGCGCGTCCAGCAGGCGCTCGTAGTCTTCGTTCGGGAACTTGGCGTCGATCGGCAGCCAGACCGGCGTGCCGTCGTCGCTGCGGCCAGGCAGGCGGATCGCAAAGTCCACGCGGTTCTTGTCGCCCGGGCGGGTGGCCACCTGAGCGGCGTATTGTTCGGGGGCCAGCACCTGCTCGAGCAAAGCGCCGAGCTGCGCCTCGCCAAACATGCCGCGGGTCTTGACGTTGGTCAGCAGGTGCTTGAGGTCGCCCACGCCTTGCGCCAGCGTGTGCATTTCGCCCAGGCCCTTGTGCACCTGCTCCAGCCGCTCGGCCACCTGCTTGAAGCTCTCGCCCAGGCGCGCCTGCAGCGTGGCCTGCAGTTTCTCGTCCACCGTCTGGCGCATTTCATCGAGCTTGGCGGCGTTGCTTTGCTGCAGCTGGGCCAGCTGGGTTTCCATGGTGCCGCGCATCTCGGCCAGGCGACGTGCATTGGCTTCGGACAGGCCCTGCACCTGCAGCGCCAGGCTGTCGGTCAGGCTTTTCTGCAGCAGGGCCAGCTGCTGGGCCAGCGCGTCGATCTGCTGGTTTTGCGTGCGGGTCGCCTCGGCGCTTTGCTGCAGCAGGCTTTGCTGGAACAGGGTGAGCGTCTGCATGCTCTCCTGGCGGGCCTGCACGGCGGTCTGGCTGACCTCGTTGCGCAGCTCGCGCTCCAGGCGTTCGTTCTGGCTTTGCAGCTGGCTCAGTTGCTGCTGCAGGGCTTCGAATTCGGTCGAATGGTCGCGCGCGGGGCTTCTGCGCAGCAAAAGCACCAGACCTGCGATGACCAGCAGCCACAGGACCAGGAGCAGACCCGAACCGAGGGCGCCCATGCCCTCCATCATCCCAAGACCTCGGGGTTGATCGGCGTGCGGGTCTGGCCGCGCAGCAGGTAATCCATCAGGTTGTCAGCCGCCAGCTGGGCCATGGCCATGCGGGTCTTGACGGTGGCGCTGGCGATGTGCGGCGTGAGCACGACGTTGGGCACCGTCAGCAGATCGGGGTGAACCTTGGGCTCGCCCTCGAACACATCCAGCCCGGCGGCGGCGATGCGGCGGTCCTTGAGCGCCTGCGCCAGCGCTGCGTCATCGACGATGCCACCACGGGCAATGTTGATCAGCGTGGCGGTCGGCTTCATCTGCGCCAGTTCGCTGGCACCGATGGTGTGGTGCGAGGCGGCCGAGTACGGCACCACCAGCACCACATGGTCGGCTTCGCGCAGCAAGGTGCCCTTGTCCACGTAGCGGGCCTTGCATTCGGCTTCCAGCTCAGGCGCCAGGCGCGAACGGTTGTGGTAGAGCACCTGCATGCCAAAGCCGTGCGCCGCGCGGCGGGCAATGCCCTGGCCAATGCGGCCCATGCCGATGATGCCCACCGTGCTGCCGTGCACCTCGGCCCCGGCAAACATGTCGTAACTCCATTTGGTCCACTTTCCGGCGCGCAGGAAGTGCTCGCTTTCGGTCACGCGGCGGGCCGTGGCCATGAGCAGCGCAAAGCCGAAGTCGGCGGTGGTTTCGGTCAGCACATCGGGCGTGTTGGTGGCGAGCACCCTCGCCTGCGTCATGGCATCCACATCGAAGTTGTTGTAGCCCACGGCCATGTTGGCCACGATTTTCAGGCCCGGGCAGGCGTTCAGCAGCGGGCCGTCGATGCGTTCGCTGCCGGTGGTCAGCGCCCCCGCCTTGCCCTGCATGCGGGCGTGCAGTTCGGCAGGGCTCATCACCACGTCGTCCTGGTTGTGGTCCACATCAAACACCTGCTGGAGCTGGGCCAGCACTTCGGGAAAGATGGCTCGCGCCACGAGGATGGAGGGTTTGGACATCAGCGGAACCAGATGAATGACATGACGATGAAAAGGGGAATCAGCACCGCGCCAGACCAGGCCATGTAGCCGAAGAAGCTGGGCATCTTCACACCACGGTCTTCCGCAATGGCTTTCACCATGAGGTTGGGCGCATTGCCGATGTAGCTGTTGGCGCCCATGAACACCGCACCGGCGGAAATGGCGGCCAGGGTGGGGGCCAATGTGGTCATCAACACTTGCGGGTCACCCCCTGCGGTGTTGAAAAACACCAGATAGGTCGGGGCGTTGTCCAGGAAGGAGCTCAAGGCACCGGTGATCCAGAAGTACATGGTGACATCGGGGCTGCCGTCAGGCCGGGTCACGGCCGACACCACGGCACCAAAGGGGCCATTGACGCCCGCCTTGAGCATGGCAATGACGGGGATGATGGTCAGGAAGATGCCCGCAAACAGCTTGGCGACTTCCTGCATCGGGCCCCAGCCGAACTGGTTGTCCTGATGGACCTTGGCAGGCGTGAGCTTGAGCGAAGCCAGCGTGATGAGCACCAGCCCCAGGTCGCGCACGATGCCGGGCAGGCCCACCTCGGTGCCTGCGATGTTGAAGCTGACCGGCGATTTCCAGATACCACTCATCAGCACCAGGGCCACCACGCCCGCCAGCAAGGCGAAGTTGATGCTGCCGTCAAAGCCGATGTTGCGGCTGTCCGGGGTCGGGTCCATGGGCAAGAGTTCTTCGCGCTTGTGGTAGTAATACCAGTCCAGCGCATAAAAAATGGCCAGCAGACTGCCCACCAGGAACAGCGTTTCGGGGAAGATGGTCTTGACGGTCCAGAAGAAATCCACGCCCTTGAGGAAGCCCAGGAACAGCGGCGGATCGCCCAGCGGTGTGAGCGAGCCACCGGCGTTGGAGACGATGAAGATGAAAAACACCACCACATGGGCCACATGGCGTCGGTTGTCGTTGGCGCGAATCAGCGGACGGATCAGCAGCATGGAGGCGCCCGTGGTGCCCATGAAACTGGCCAGCACCGCGCCAATGGCCAGGATGCTGGTGTTCAGGCCCGGGCTGCCGTGCAGGTTGCCCCGGATGTAAATGCCGCCCGAAACGGTGAACAGTGCGGTCAGCAAAACGATAAAGGGGATGTACTCGGCCAGCAGGGCATGGACCAGGTTGCCGCCTGCAGCACCCGCGCCAAAGACGGCGGCAAACGGCAGCAGAAAGGCCAGAGCCCAGGCCGCAGCCACCTTGCCGAAGTGGTGATGCCAGAACTGCGGCGCCAGCAAAGGCATCAGGGCAATGGACAGCAAGATGCCCGCGAACGGGACACCCCAGGCAACAGAGAGCTGGCTGCCGTCGAGCTCGGCGGCCTGGGCCAGGCCGGTCAGCAGGCTGGCACCCAGCACCAGGGCTCGGGGCAGCCAGCGCAAGAGTCGGCTGTGGGACGTTGGGACAAGGTGGTGCATGGTGGACATCACGGGGTCTGGTTGGATTCGATTTCAAAAACCTGCTTGAGGTAAGCCAGGTATTTTTCGTCGTCGCACATGCCTTTGCCAGGCGTGTCGGACAACTTGGCGACAGGCTGGCCGTTGCAGCGGGTCATCTTGATGACGATTTGCAGCGGCTCGTACCCCAGGTCGTTGGTCAGGTTGGTGCCCACGCCAAAGGCCAGCTGACAGCGCCCTGCAAACTGCTGGTAGAGCTCGACGGTGCGGGGAATCGTCAGGCTGTCGCTGAAGATCAGCGTTTTGGTTTTGGGATCGACCCGGTTGCGGCTGTAGTGGTCGATCATGCGCTCGCCCCATTTGAACGGGTCGCCGCTGTCGTGCCGCGCCCCGTCAAACAGCTTGCAAAAGAACATGTCGAAGTCACGCAAGAAGGCATTGAGCCCGTACACATCGCTCAGCGCAATGCCCAGATCCCCGCGGTACTCGCGCGCCCACGATTCGAAAGCAAACACCTGGCTGTCGCGCAGGCGCGGGCCCAGTGCCTGACAGGCCTGCAGGTACTCGTGCGCCATGGTGCCCAGCGGGGTCAGCCCCAGCAGATGGGCAAAGTAGACATTGCTGGTGCCCGCGAACTGGCCCTGTGGCCCTGTGCCCAGACGGGCCGCAAGCACGCGCAGCACTTCCTCGTGCCAGGCGCGCGAAAAGCGGCGACGGGTGCCGTAGTCGGCAATCTTGAGCGCCTGCAGGCCATCGGACTGCAGTTGGGCGATCTTCACGTCCAGACGGCGGCGGCCTTCCATCAGGTCCGGCACGCGCTGGGTGTTGCGGAAATAGACCTCATTGACGATGGCCAGCACCGGGATTTCGAACAGGATGGTGTGCAGCCAGGGACCCGAGATCGTGATGTCGATTTCGCCGCTGGGAAGGGGCGTGACCTGGATGTACTTCTCGTTCAGGCGAAACAGGTCCAGAAAGTCCACGAAGTCGCTCTTGATGAAGCGCAGGCTACGCAGGTACCTCAGCTCGGACTCCTTGAACTTGAGGCTGCACAGGGAGCGGATCTCGCTGCGGATTTCCTCGACAAAGGGCGCCAGCTGCACACCCGGGTTGCGGCACTTGAACTTGTATTCGACCTGCGCCCCCGGAAACTGGTGCAGCACCACCTGCATCATGGTGAACTTGTAGAGGTCGGTGTCCAGAAGACTGGTGATGATCATGGCGGGTGTGCACCATCCCGACGGACGGGATGGCCCATAAAGCAGTGGATGCAATGGGGTCGATGTTAACCAGATCCGGGACCGGCACCGCAATCCACCATGATGGCCTGCGGGTGTTGCCCCACAGGGGCGCAACAGGTGTGTGCGATGGTCGGGCCGCCAAGTGGCCTTTGGAACTGGGGGCTGCCCAGTTCGCACAGCCACGGTCTCACGATGCGTCAGACAAATTCAGCCTTGTACTGCTCTCGCAGCAGGTTTTTCTGCACCTTGCCCATGGTGTTGCGCGGCAGCTCGGCCACCACATAGCACTTCTTGGGAATCTTGAAGTTCGCCAGCTTGGCCTTGAGCTCGGCGATGATGGTCTCGGGCTGCAGGCTTGCGCCTGGCTTGGCGATCACGACCGCCACACCCACTTCACCAAAATCGGGGTGCGGCACCCCCACCAAGGCGCTCTCGGCCACGCCTTTCATTTCGTTGATATAGCCTTCGATTTCGGCCGGATAGACGTTGTAGCCGCCAGAGATGATCAGGTCCTTGCTGCGCCCCACAATCGTCACGTAGCCGCGCTCGTCGACCTTGCCCACATCGCCGGTCTTGAAGAAACCATCTGCGGTGAACTCCTCGGCCGTCTTTTCGGGCATGCGCCAGTAGCCCTTGAACACATTGGGTCCCTTGACCTGAATACCGCCAATGTCACCGACCGGCAGGTCCTGACCGTCATCGCCACGCACGCGCAGCTGAACCCCTGGCAGCGGGAAACCCACGGTGCCGCCACGGCGTTCGCTCTGTTGGCCGTAGCGGCTGTCGGGGCTGTAGGGGTTGGAGGTCAGCATGACCGTTTCGCTCATGCCGTAGCGCTCCAGAATGGTGTGGCCTGTGCGGGCGATCCAGTCGTTGAAGGTCTCTATCAGCAAAGGCGCTGAACCTGCAATGAACAGGCGCATCTTGCTGCAGGCTTCGCGGGTGAGTGCAGGCTCGGCCAGCATGCGCACGTAAAGCGTGGGCACCCCCATGAAGACGGTTGCATCGGGCAAGCGCGCGATCACGCGCTTCGGATCGAACTTGGCCATCCAGATCATCTTGCTGCCATTGATCAGCGCGCCGTGGATGGCGACGAACAGGCCGTGCACATGGAAGATCGGCAGGGCGTGGATCAACACGTCGCCCTTTTTCCAGCCCCAGTAGTCCTTGAGCATGGTGGCATTGGACAGCATGTTGCCGTGCGTGAGCATGGCGCCCTTGCTGCGGCCGGTCGTGCCACTGGTGTAGAGGATGGCCGCCAGATCGTCGGCTTGCTTGACCGCCGCCTGGTGCTGATCGCTGTGATGGGCGGCACGTTCAAGCAGGCTGCCCGTGCGGTCATCGCCCAGGGTGAACACATGCCGGGTGCCCGCCTTGAAAGCGATCTTGCTGACCCAGCCGAAATTGGCCGGGCTGCACACCACCACCGCAGGTTCGGCATTGCCGATGAAGTACTCAATCTCGCCGCTCTGGTAAGCGGTGTTGAGCGGCAAAAACACATACCCGGCGCGCAAAGTGGCCAGGTACAGCATCATGGCTTCCACCGATTTTTCGACCTGCACCGCAACTCGGCTGCCTGCGGGCAAATCCAGTGAATCGAGCAGATTGGCCATCATGGCCGTGGCTCGATCCAGGTCGCGCCAGCTGTAGTTCAGGCCCTCATCGGTCTCGACCGCGACGGCATCCAGGTTGGACGGGAAGGCGGCGCGCAGCGCCGAAAAAAGGTTCTGAGAGCTCATGAATGGCAACAGGAAAACGGCTTGTAAAACGTGAAAAGGGCCCTGCCCGCGGCGTCAATCGAGTTTGGCCCCGGAAGCCTTGACGACCTGGGACCATTTGGCCAGCTCCTTCTTGATGAAGGCATCGAACTGGGCGCCGGTCAGGTTGGGGAATTCAGCCCCCTGCCCCGCCCAGACCGCCTTGGCTTCGTCGGTCTGACAGGCTTTGCGGATCTCTTCGACGGCGCGGGACTGTGCGTCGGCGGGCGTGCCCTTGGGGGCCCAGACGCCATACCAGGTGGACACCGTGTAATCGGGCATGCCCAGCTCGGCGGAGCACGGCACATCCGGAAAGGCCGGGCTGCGCTTGCTGCCAGAGACCATCAGCGCCTTGACGCGACCGGCCTTGATGTGCTGCGCCGACGAGCCCAGGCCATCGAACATCATGTCCACATTGCCCGCGATCAGGTCCTGCAGCGCAGGACCTGCACCGCGGTAGGGAATGTGGGTGATGAAGGTCTTGGTCTGGAGTTTGAACAGTTCACCCGCCAGGTGATGGGAGGTACCGCCACCTGCCGAGCCGTAGTTCAGACGCGCCGGATTTTTCTTCACAAAGTCCAGGAAGCCCTTGAAATCCGGTGCCGTCACGTTTTTCGGGTTGACCACCAGCACCTGAGGCACGTTGGCCACCAGGATCAGCGGCACCAGATCGCGCTCCAGATCGTAATCGAGCCTGGGGTACATGAAAGGCGCGATGGTGTGGTGCACCGCCCCCATGAACAGGGTGTAGCCATCAGGCGCTGCCTTGGCCGCGATACCGGCGCCGAGGGTGCCGCCCGCCCCCCCGCGGTTGTCGATCACCAGCTGCTTGCCCGTGAGGCGCGAGAACTGGGCCGACAGCGGCCGCGCAAAAGCGTCGGTACCGCCACCCGCCGGAAAAGGCACGACCATGGTCACCGGCTTGGTGGGCCAGCCGCTCTGCGCCCAAGACCAAAGCGGTGCGCTGGCCCCTGCGGCCACCAGGCTTTGAAGGATTTGACGGCGTGAAAAAGCGTCTTTCAAATGGGTCATGGCACATGTCTCCGGTTTTTGTGTGCGCAGATCATAGGGACAGATCGCTCACTTCGCCAGAAACAGGTATTTTTCCCTCACGCAGCATCTTGCGGTGGCGATCGAGTTTTTTCAGGTCGTACAGGTAGTTGACCATCAGGCCCCAGGATTGGTGCATGCCTTTGGCCGAGGGATCGGCCAGCCAGTGGATGTGCTCGACGCGCGCGCCATTGCCCAGGTGGAAACGGGCGACAGGATCGATGGGGCGGCCTTGCTCGAGTTCATGGCCAAGGTAGCGGCTGGCACAGTGCAGCATCCAGCGCGCACCTGGGCACTTGGCGTCCGGGTGAGGCCCCTGATCGAGCCAGGTCTGGATGTGCTCGACCGTGACCGGCTCAAAACCGATGTAGCGGCCCAGCGTTCGGCGGTGCTTGTCTGGCAGTTCTTCGAGCAAGCGTGCCGCATTTTTACGGTACCAGGCCCGAAAACCGGGAATGGGCGAGAGCGTGGCAAAGGTCTTGAGCTGCGGGAAATCGGCCTTGAGGGTCTCGACCACGCGCTTGATCAGGGAGTCGCCAAAACTGATGCCTTTGAGGCCAGTCTGGGTGTTGCTGATCGAGTAGAAGATGGCGGTTGTGGCCTTGCTGAGGTCGACTGCTTCGGCGGTTTCATCGAGCAGCGGCACGATGTTGGAGGCAATCTCGCGCGTGAAGGCCACTTCAACAAAAATCAGTGGTTCGTCGGGCAACCTGGCGTGAAAAAACCCGTAGCAACGGCGGTCCGAGTCGAGCCGGTTTTTCACATCGGCCCAGCTCTTGATGTCGTGCACCGCTTCGTACTGAATGAGTTTTTCCACCAGTGAGGCCGGGGAATCCCAGCTGATGCGGCGCAACTCCAGAAAAGCGACATCGAACCAGGTGCTGAACAAGCCCTCCAGCTCGGCCTCAAGGGCCAGCAAGCGCTTGTCGGTTTTCAACTGCGGCAGGAGCTCGGTCCGCAGATCCACCAGAAAGCGCATGCCCTGGGGAAACACGGCAAAGCGCTGCAGCAGGCGCGTGCGGTCGGAATACAGGGCCTTGCGCAGACGGATCTCGGCCACGCCCTCTTCCGGGGTGCCAACGGCGGCTTCATAGGCTTCGCGCGCCTGCCGGATGCGCTGCGGGTCGGGCGCGAAGCGCTCGCTCATCAGGATGCAGGCCTGGCGACGCTCCTGCGCGCTGGCCGAGGCATACCACTGGGCAAATGCACGGGCGCGTCGCCCGCCCTCGACCTCGCTGACGGTGCTGTCGGCCACGGCCTGTAAAGGCTTGAGCATCTTGCGAACGACAGCGGGATCGAGCGCTTCAAGCTGCCGAGTGGCAGCCGGTTTGTGAGGTGCAGGCACAGCCTCCGACTTGCCCTCTGGCTTGTCTGCCGGGCTCGCGCCAGCCGCCTTGCCTTTGGGCAACCAGTCCGAAACCTTTTGTCCCCACCACGATGCCGGATTCATCAGACCCCCAGAAGTTGCAACGCCTTGTCATAGGAAGCTGCAGGATCACGCACATCGAAATGCACGGTCTGCAGACCACAACGCAGCGCCCCCTCAATGTTACGCAATTGGTCGTCCACAAACACCGCATTGGCAGCATCCACCCCCAGTTCGGTCAGGCAACTCTCATAGGCGCGGGGATCGGGCTTCAGGATGCCGGTGTAGGTCGCATCCACGATGACGTTGAACAAGCTCAGCAAAGGCAGGCGCTGGCGAAAGTCCGCACCATAAAACAGGTCCAGCTCATTGGACAGCACGGCCAGCTTGCAACCCGCTGCCCTGGCCAGCGCTATGGCGGCCACGGCCTCGGGGCGGATCACCGCCTCCACATCGGCACCTCTTGCGCGTTTGACGAAGGTCTGCATGTCCTGCCAGTCCTCGCCCACCAGGCAGCCCACTTCGCGGGTGCGCGTCGTCCAGTAATCGCGCTCGGAAATCTCGTTGGCCTGCATGGCCCGCCACAAGGGGTCGGTGGACGGATCAAACGGCCCGCGCCAAGTCAGTGTGCCAGGCGACAAACCCAAAGCGGCTTCGCTCAGGTCATGCGTCTCGAACAAGGTGCGGCTGATCACACCGCCAAAGTCGAGGATCAGGGCTTTGGAAGCGGCATCAGCCATGGGCACTGCTCCTGATCACGCCCTGCGCGCACCACTGGTCAAACACAGCGAGCACATGCGCGGCAAATTCGGCATCGTTGATGTGTGCCTCCAGCGTCTGCACCTGGGCGCCGCCACAATCGGCCGCCCGCAGCTCGCTCATGAAGGTCTGCAAGCCCGGTGCATCGTGCAAGGGCGCGCCCTCCCGGTCCCACTCCTCGATGCCGTGCAGGGGCAAGGCCAGATGCACCGCCCCCTTGGCGCGCCGCAGGCGGGCCGCGATTTCGCGGGCCACCTCGCGGCGCATGTCGGCATCGATCACCACCGAGGCGATCAGGCGGTTGTGCTCGTGCGCGGGCAGATCGGCAAAGCGCTGGGGCTTGTGGCCCCAGGCGGGGTAGTCCACCATGTCGGTCGCCCCTGGCGCCACGATCATCGGCACCCCGGCGCGCGCCGCGCCCAGCAGGCGGTCCGGTCCGGCACTCACCACCGAACCCGCCATCTGGTTGACCAGCTCCTGCAAGCTGAAGTCCATCACGCAGGCAAAGCGGCCCTGCGCAGCCAAAGACTCAAAGGCCCGCCCGCCCATGCCGGTGGTGTGGAACACCGCCAGCTCGAAACCGCGTTTTTCCAGCTCGGGCTTCAGGTGGACCATGTACTTCAGTGCGCTCGATCCCAGCGAGGTCATGCCCACCACCGGACGGTCAAAGCGCGGCGCATGGGCCACGCGGCAAGCGCCGACCACCGCCCCCGCGGCCTGGGCCAGTGCCGAGCGGCACAGGCTGTTGAGGCCGTACAGCCCCCCGGCCCAGAGCACCATCATCAAATCCGGCGGCAGCCGCTCTGGCGGCAGCAAAGGCGAAAACGACACCGTGGACAACACCACCTTGGGCACGCCCAGAGGCAGGCTGCTGGCCACGTCCAGCGACAGGTCGGTGCCCATGGTGCCACCCAGGCACAGCAGGCCGTCGATACGCCCTGCCGCATGCCACTGCACGGCCAGAGCGCTGGCGCCCTGGGCCATCAAGGCCATGGCGCTGTTCTCGTCGCCGCTGTCCATGACCTGCTGCAGCGTCACCCCTGCCGCCGCAGCCACCTCGGTGTTGGCAATGTCGGGCTGGATGCGGCCCTTGGCCAACACACCCACGTCCATCACCAGCGCCTGGCCACCGGCGGCCGCCACCTGCTCGGCCATGAAGCCGATCTCGTCGCTCTTGGTGTCGACCGTGCCGACGATCAGGATACGCGGTGCGCTCATGCCCTGCCCTCCTGCACGGCGGCAAAGGCGCCTTCGAGCACGTCGCACATGAAGTTCACCTCTTCATGGGTGATGACCAGTGGTGGCGACAGGATCAGGTTGGGGCCGGAGATGCGCACCATCAGGCCTGCCTTGTAGGCTGCCTTGGCCACACGGGCCGGGATGTCGCTGGTGCGGGCCATGGGCGTGCGCTGGGCCTTGTCGCTCACCATCTCGATGCCCAGCATCAGGCCCACGCCGCGCACATCGCCCACAAAGCTGCAGGTGTCCAGCAGCTTGCGCAGGCGGGTTTGCAGGTGTGCGCCCACGCGGGCTGCGTTGCCCGGAATGTCCAGCGCCTCGATCTGGTCGAGCGTGGCCAGCGCGGCAGCCGCTGCGATCGGGTGGGCGCTGTAGGTGTAACCGTGCGCCACCGAAGCCGTGCCCGTGGTGTCGGCGTCAAACACCTCGGCGATGCGGCGGTTGATGGCCGTGGCGCCGAGCGGGATATAGCCCGAAGAAATGCCCTTGGCCAGGCACCACATGTCGGCGTTCACACCCCACAGGCGGGTGCCAAACAGCTCGCCGCTGCGGCCAAAGCCGGTCACCACCTCGTCGGCGATCAAGAGCACGCCGTACTTGTCGCAAATCTGGCGCACCAGCGGCCAGTAGTTCGGCGGTGGCACGATCACGCCACCCGCGCCTTGCACCGGCTCGGCAATGAAGGCGGCCACCGTGTCCGGGCCCTGGAACACGATTTCGCGCTCGAGCAGTTCGGCACAGATCTCGCCCAGACGGATCGGGTCGTCGGTGTAGGGGTTGTGGTACGCCCAAGGCGTGTCGATGTGGATGCAGCCAGGCAACAGGGGTTCGTAGGCGCGGCGGAAATTGGTGTTGCCGTTCACGCTCATGCCGCCAAAGTGCACGCCATGGTAGCCCTGGCGCAGGCTGATGAATTTGAAGCGATCCGCCTGGCCCTTGAGCTTCCAGTACTGGCGGGCCACCTTGAGCGCGCCTTCCACCGCGTCCGAGCCGCCATTGGAGAACATCACCGTGGCCACGTCTTCGGGCTGCATCATCTGCACCAGGCGCTTGGACAGCTCGATCGCCCGCACATGGGTGGTGCCGCGAAACACGTTGTAAAACGGCAGCTCGTCCATCTGCGCCACGATGGCGTCGCGCACCGGCTTGTTGCTGTGGCCCAGGTTGCAGGCCCACAGGCCGCCCACGCCGTCGAGCATCTTGTGGCCGTCCACGTCCCAGATCCAGCAGCCCTCGCCTTTGGCAATGATGTCG
>JACCDS010018000.1_pt1 | contig 18946 bp, 13 predicted proteins | sample 7446441 | NCBI WGS metagenome assembly JACCDS01 (sample SAMN15323445, study PRJNA562643) | freshwater metagenome | isolation source: river surface water | place: USA:Blue River Watershed | collected 2017-08-17
CATCGTCGAGTTGGCGGGCAACCCTGGCGCTAGATATGGTGTTGCTACATTAAGCCAGAATATTCCGGCGTTGGACTCATTGCTCACTATTATTCAGCATCCCAATGGTCGCCCAAAGGTCATTGAGGCGGGACGGTATAGTGGGCAGAATGCTAGCGGTTACGCGAGATATATTAATCTGGATACAGAAGGGGGAAGTTCGGGTTCTGGTATTCTTGCTGAAAATGGAACGCTTGTTGGTGTTCATACTAATGCGGGATGTTCCGCGAATGGGACTGGCTCCAATCATGGGATTTTAATTAATTCAATAGTAAGTTTTTCTCCAATAGTTGATGGAATAATTTTTCAGCCATCAATGGAATTTGAGGTATCTTCAAGAAAGGTTATTGAAGGTGAAACGATTACCAGAACATGGGCTTCGCGCAATACGGATTATTGCTTAAGTAAAACCGGGCAGCGTTTAGCGACCTCCGGAGCTTGGGTTACAGCACCACTGACTGCTTCAAACGAATTCGAAATTTCATGTCATGGGTCAAGAGGCGCTGTGAAAAAATCGATCTATGTTGAAGTTATTCCAAAGCCCAAAATGACTTTTGATGTTTCGCCGCGCAAAGTAATTGAAGGGCAAACGGTTACCAGAATATGGTCCTCAACTAACGCCGATTATTGTTTGAGCAAAACTGGTATGCGTTTGGCAACCTCGGGCGTGTGGGAAACAACACCATTGAGCGCATCGAATGATTTTGAAATTTCTTGTTATGGTCCAGGAGGGGCGGTAAAGCAGTCTATCTATGTTGAAGTGGTTCCAGCGCCGACGATGAGTTTCAGTGTATCGCCAACGGTCGTAAAAGCGGGAGAAGCTGTTGTTCGAACCTGGACATCACAGAATACTGATTATTGCCTTAGTAAAACAGGTGTGAGATTGGGAACTTCTGGTGTTTGGCCAACATCGCCTCTTGGCGCGTCTAATCTATTTGAGATTAGCTGTTATGGGGCTGGTGGCTCAGTAACTAAATCGCAATATGTGACGGTTCTAAATTAATTTAGTGGGCCTTGAGAGGAAACGCCGACAAAAAATGTCGGCGTTTTTTATTGATAACAAAAAATCACACCGGTGCCTGTCACACCGGTTGCGAAATCACTCCATTACAAATCGGGGCAAATGCGGTGATCTTATCCAGTGCGGCGGCGTTGCCCAGGCTGTTGCCGGGGAAGAGGGTGCCGAATTGGTTTTGTTGTCCATGCAGAGCGAGGTAGTTGAGGATAACTGTCTCTACCAACGAGTTGACGTTGTTGGCAGCGCCCACGCCTGAGCCGGTTTCCACATCGCCGCTGGGGCGCATTTGGCCGAGCTGTTGGTGCATACGCTGCACATCGCTGATGGCGGCCGGGTCGGTGGCGGAGCCGCCTACCAATACCGCGCGCCGCGCCGGGTTGTACACGAGGAAGAAGGCGGCGCCGGTCTGCTGGTCGTCGCCGGTCCAGACACCTTTGCCGCCGCCCATGGCGGAGTCGTCGATCATGCCGTTGCTGAATACCGAGCCGTCGCTGAATACATAAATCATCACCGGCATGCCTTTCTTGGCGGCGTATTCGAGGCAGGCGCCGATACAGCGGCCAGCGCGCAGGTCGCGCGATTCGCCGGTGGATCTATCGCCGGTGTGATAGTCGTAGCCGCCCATGGTGATGGTGCCGGCACCGGCATAGCCATTGACCACCAGCTTGGCGACCGAGGCGGTTTTACGGAATTCGCCGTCGCTATCAAATTCGGCCTGACTGAAGACGCCGGTGGCGCCCACCAGATCGGTATCTGCGACCGGATCTATCGCGGAGGGATTGCCGAAGCGATCGGCCAGATCCGCGCTTTTTACATAGCCGCAGCGCACCATGTCTTTGATCACGGCATCGTTCAAGGTGCCGGTATTCACCTGCCCGAGTTTCTTATCGCTGATGCGGTAAATGGATTCCATTACCGCCACTGTGTCCTGCTGATCCAGCAGGCTCACCAGATCGCCCACATCTACCAGGCCGGTTACATCGTTAGGGTTGTCCACCTTGGTGGGGCGCACCTCGGGGTTGATCATCATCGCTGGGGCCATGGAGTTGCCGCCGGAATCGCTGGCGCGCGAGCCGATTAAGGCTAACAGCGAACCATTGGCGCCGGCGCGATTAATGCCATACATGGGGTTGTGCGGGTTGTTGCCGGTATCGTTTTCCGAACGTGCCGGAACCACCGCGCCATTGGTTAGGGCGCGATTGCCCAAGGTCACTTTTTCCAGAATGCCGCGCAGCATGGCGCTGGTGGAATGGAAGGCGAGACCGAGTTCGGTGTTGATCAATGGATTGGCGGCGGTGGATGCCGCCGGGCTCATGGCCGCTGGTAACCCAAGCTTGCTGTAACCGCCGGCACTGAGGAAATCCAACTGGCCGCCACGTTGGCCGATCAGCACATTGGAACCGGCGATATTGGCGCCGCCGGCCAGATCGAAGCATATAAACGGAATCTTGCCCGCTCCCTGCGCGGCAATGCCGCAGGCGCTACGCATGGCAATCAAGTCAGCGGACAGTGCTGCCTCGGCCTCACGTGGGTTGGCAAACAAGCTGAAAATCGATCCGCCGAGTACCGTGGCGGTACCCGCGCGAAAGCCCTGTGCCACCAGCTCGCGGCGGGTGACTGGGCGGCGGTGGTTGTTGAGCAGGAGCGGGGCATCGGGATGCAAACTTGTCTTTTTGGTCATGATGGTTCCCCTTACTGCAACAACATAATGGCGCTGCCCATGGCGGCGGCGCAGGTGGCTTTGACGGTGATGGCAGTGCGGTTGCTGGCACAGCTGCTACCGCAGGCGGTCATACGGTCGATCAGCTGGCTCAGCTCGGCGCGAATCGCAGCAGGGTCGGCTTGGTTATTCAGCTTGCCGCCGGAGGCAATATCGCCTGCCAGCAGGTTTTTCATCAGTGGGTCGATAATCTGGTTGCGCCCGCTGCCGGCAAAGGCGGTAGCGGCGCCGGCGCCAAAGTTAAAGCCACTGAAGTAGCTGGCGCGCAGGCTGGTGTCATCCACCAGCGCATTGCAGTAAGACACCGCCAACTGGGTGATGCCCATCTGCTGCGCCGCGAGGAAGCCTTCAATATTGGTCAGTGTTGGCAACTGCTGCTCCACCTTGGTGTAGGTGGAGCGCACGGCTGCCTGGGTTTTGCTCACGCCCGTCAGGGCCGACAGAGTCGCGTTGATTTCCGCAAAATTGCGCAGGCCGATATGGGCCTGGCCGGGAATATCGGCCGGGGTTGCCGGGGGCGGCACTACCACCTCGGTACGACTGTAGGTGTTAGAGCCAATCTGGTCGAAGGTGAGGAAAAACTGATCCTGATCCGGCCCCTGTTTCATTTCCACAATGGTGCCGAGCGTAGATAGCGTCTGGCGACCATCGACCAGTTTTGCGGCGTCTATCTGGGTATCCAAATGGGCGAATACCTGGCCAACCGGTGCTTCCACCCCATTCACGCCAATGCGTAGGCCCTTGAGTGGAATATTTCCGGTCGCCTTCTGCTCGCCCAGATTGGTAAAGAAAGGCGAGCTGAACAGGTAGGAATAGTCGTCAAATTGCTGCACATCAAACACGATAAAACTCAGCGGCGTGCCCACCAGTTCCGAGACATTAAACAGCAGCAGATATTTCGCGCCCACGCCCACGTTGAAGTTGGTTTTGATATCCGCCTCGCTCATGGAGCGCTTGTGAATCGCGAGGAAGCGGATGCTGCCTGCCCAGGGGCGATTGTTGGAGACATCGTTGCCGATGGCCAACGCAAAGCTCGGGTCCCAATCTTTCAGCACTGCGCCGGCATCCTGGTCCATATCGCCGGTGAATTCGCCGTTGACGTAGATGCGGCGGCCGCGAATCGGATCAAAGGTCACTACCACATGTTGCAGGCTGGCTTGCAGCACTTCTTTGTTGGCCGCAGTCGCCAGTTCGTCCAGGCCATTAGCATCGCTGGCCGAGGTGCGGTTCATGAAACTGTAGTTGTACTCGTATTGGCCGAGGGTGAAGTTGCGGGTGGTGGCGCTGCCGGAGTAGGTGACTATTCGGGCCGGGTTGTTGTCGTTATCGCCTTGCACCACGTTATCCGGAATCACCCAGGCTTCAATGGAATACTCGCCCGCAGCGCGCAGCAAATCGTGGAATTTACGGCTGTCGGCGGTCGCGGCTTGGGCCTTGCCGGTGTCTTTAAATTTCAGGCCCCAGGCGCTGCTCCAGCCGACATTGCCAATCAGGTTGAGGTTGGCGACCGGGTCTACGCCCGAGGTGTCGTAGGCGATGCTGCCCTTGCCGGTTTTGAATTCGTATTTGGCGATGATATCGGTATCGATACGGCCACCGCTGGTGACTACAAAGGCATCGCCCAGGCCCACTGCCTTACTAACCACCAACTCGGGGTCGACCGTGACCGGGGTAATGCTGTTGGCAAATTCGGTGATCGCGGCCTGCATTTCGGCCGCGTTTTGGCTGCAATTACTCCAGCAGTTGTGGGCATCGCCCGAAAGGCGCAGGACAAAACGCGAGGCAGCGGGGTTGTCCAGACGCATACGTGCCTTGGCGGCCTCGTAAGCGGCCTCGACCCGGCTACTGGCAAAATAGGGTTGCTGGCGGGTAAGTGCGCTTTCACTGTGGCATTGCGAACAGTACTCGGTTAGCAGCGGATAAACCGTGGTGGAGAAGCTGCTCGGGCTATCGGGAAAGGTTTTGCTGCTGCTGATATCTTTCTCGGCCGGTGGAGTGAGCTCCACACTGTTGGCAGTGGTGCCCGAGGTGCCCGCCCAAGCGGTGATCCAAGTGGTCATGATATCGCCGCAGGCGACCGGGTCGGCCAACCAGCAGTTGTGGCCGGCGGCCACCTTGGTGACCAACCGCGATTTGGACGGATTACCCAGACTCACCAGGCCGTTATCGATTACGGCGGCATAGGCGAGGTTAATGTCATCGCCGCGCGCAAATTCCGGCGCTTGCTTACCCTGAATATGGCAGCCCCCGCAGCGGTTTTCGCGCGCGATGTTGATCCACAAGCTGTTCTGGAATTTCGTGATGTCGGCGGTGGAGGCGGGCTTTTCGCCCTTGTAGCTAAAGTCTTCGCCGTTGCCATTGCCGGGGTTGGTATTGGGCTTGGGTTCGGTTTTAGCGCCGGAACCTGAGCCGCAGCCGATCAGGGTGGACAAGACCAGGCTCAGCAGAAGCAGACCAGGGCGCAACGGCCATTTGATCATCGTAAATGTCATCATGGTCATTCCCCTTATTGGCCTTTGCAGTAGTTGGCGGTATCGATAAATACCTGCTTCAACTGATAGTTATTGGCGGCAAAGTTCTGGGTAAATTCCTCGATTTTGGCGCGGTCGGTAACATCGCCCGGTTTGCGCAGGCACACGTTCTGGAACACTTTTTCTACCTGACAACTGGCAAAAGCTTTGGAGTGGGCCAGTTCCATATTCATGGATTTGGCGCCGCTGCCGCTGCCAGTAAGCGTGGGTGAATTCCAGCCCCAGCCTAAATAGCTGTTTTGGCCCTTGCGCCAGTAGTTGAGCCAATCGTCATTGGTAGTGACATAGCCGGGCTTAAAGGTGGAACTGTTGATACGGTACTTTTTCTCCACGCGCGAATTGGTGTCCGCGTCGAGAGTGCCTTCGCCGTTGTAGTGAATGGCGCCGTTGATGCCATCCGGATCGCCGTTGATATCGAATTCGTAATCGTAATAGGCGTAGGCTTTGGCCATTGGGTCCATGCCGTTGTGACAGCCGATACAGTTATTGAGGAAAACGCGGCTATCGCCCCCGGGGCTGCGGCTCACGTCCTGGCGGATAAAGTCTGGCACCAGCGAAGTATCGTGCACCTGCTCCAGATCGCGGCACAGGTGGTTGAGCAGGGTGAAGCGAAACATGGCGCGGTTGGTGCCGGCGATAAAAAACGCCTTGGCCGCTGCACGGCTGGTGATTACGCCAGCGGTGGCGTCGGCCGGTAGACCATTCAGGCTGGATTGGGTGCGGCGTACCAGAGTGTCTTTCAAGCTCACACCCTGGTTTTCAATGGCTTCGTAGTGGCTATTGTTGCTGATGGAATAGGCGGGCAAACCCGAGGCGTTGCTGGTGTAAATTACATCGTCGTAAAGCAGGGTACGGAAATCGGCATTGTCACGCACCAGACCAATAACGGTTGCCACATAGTCATTGAGTGGGGCAAAGACTGTTTGGTCGCGGTTGGTCCAGGGGGTCGCCATATTCTTGAGGGTCACACTGTAAAACCCTTCGTTATTCATGGCGATCCTGACCGCTTCGGCGGTCTGGTCGGCATCGATTTGCGCGGCCATTTGCAGCAGCACGGCTTCGGTCGGCGGAACTCCGGCAACGCGGTTGTGGATTTGCAGTGCCTGTTCGCGCGAGCCGGCATTGGCATCGGTTGCTGCCAGTGTGAGTGCGAGCAATCCGACAGGCAGATACTGGGTCAGCCTGCTTAGCAGGCGGGTAGAGGGAATAATCACGGTAGCTCCCGGCTTGTGCCTTGTTAGTGGCAACATTGGATATTCAATTCGATTTTTTAGGGGGCGTTATGCAGCGAGTATGCCGAACGACGGCAGTAAAAATGGCTTTGGGCTAGCAGCTTTCCAGAATTAGAATCAGTTCTCTGTTCTCCTTCCGGGAGGCGTCTCTTATCACTCTATAAGTGAGAATTCTAGCGCTTTTGCGGGAATTCGGACTTGCCGTTAATCGGATTGTCATGTGCAGAAAATGTGGCACAAATTGTCACTTTGGGTTGCGGATCGGCAAGATGTGAACTGGTTCATGTGAGGTGGATCTGGTGTTAACTCCAAGGTAAACGAAAAGAATGCGCGACGCGGTTCACATTGCGTTTCGCAGAATCAGATGGATGTCGCGTCCTTGACTAAAATTTGCGGGGCAAATCCTGATTGGTGCGGGTTGCGGTTTGATTGGCGTAGCTTTTGAATAGACTCGACGAATCGCTATTTTACAATTTTCGGCAGTGGCTTATGAAACGCGAATTGGGTTGTTTTCTACCCCGTATGAAGGACTTTTTATCGCTCTGCAGTGCAGGTGCGCGGGTATCCGGTGCACTGGTTGCTGCCAGCTTGGCTGCGGGTTTATTGGCCGGATGTGGTGGTGGAGGTGGGGGCAGCGCTGATGGTGGGCAAAAGCCCGACCCGGTGGTGGTGGATTTGCCTATCGCCTATGTGGAGCGCCCCATTCCCATCGACGAAAATGATAATCCGGTATTTCCCGATGTGTTCGAGCCGGACGCGTTTAACCCCGGTGCCAAACTTATCCTCAAAGATCGTGCTACTGCGCAAGCAGCCCCGGTCGATATCACCTCGGCGGCATTTCCGAAAGAGAACTATCCTCTCGACGACTACCCTGATGGCCCGCTGTACGATGTAAAAGATGTCTCGGTCCACCCCGATGGCAATCGCTTGGTATTTGCCATGCGCGCGCCGGAAATTCCCGATGCTGACGATGAGGATCAACCCACCTGGAATATCTGGGAATACCATCTGCAATCCAAAGTGCTGCGCCGCATTATCAGTACTGACATAGTGGCTGAAGCTGGCCAGGATGTCGCACCACGTTATTTACCTGACGGTCGTATCCTGTTTGCGTCCACACGCCAATCGCGCAGCAAGGCGATATTGCTGGACGATGGCAAGCCACAGTATTCCGCCGGCACTGAAGACAATCGCAATCGCCCCGCCTATGTGCTGCACACCATGAAGGATGATGGGACTGACATCCAGCAGATTACCTACAACCAAAGTCACGATATCCAGCCCGGGCTGTTACCGGATGGTCGGGTGTTCTACTCGCGCTGGGATCATATGGGTAACCACGACAACCTGAGCTTCTATACCGTGAACCCGGACGGCACCAATAGCCAGATCTACTACGGCTACAACAGCCTGAATGGCGAACCGGAAGATGCCACTCAAAGTACCCCGCGCTTGTTCCATCTCAACCCCATGCCCGACGGCCGTATTGCTGGCATCCTTAAACCCAGCGGGGCATTGCTTGGGGGTGATATGGTGGTGATCGACGGTGCTCACTTCAGTGAGGCTAATCGCGCTGTGCCCGGTGCCACCGGGGGGGATGCAGCCGGCCAGAGCCGCATCTCCATACTGCCGGTGAATATTCGCGAAGGTGAAAACGAAATCTCGGAACATGGTCGTTTTGCCTCCCTTTATCCGCTTTACGACGGCACCAATCGGCTGCTGGTGAGTTGGAGTCAGTGTCGCCTGGAAGAGCCGGTAACGCTCAAACTACTACCCTGTACGGCAACGAATATGGCAATTACCGGCATTCGTGAGGCTGCTCCTTTCTACGGGATTTGGATCTACAACATAGCCGCGCAAACCCAGCAGCCAGTTGTACTGGCCAAAGACGGTTTTATCTTTACTGATGTGGTTTCGCTGGAGAAAGTCACCCCACCCGCCTATTTCCGTTCAACCCTGGATGCGGACCTGGCGCGCGAGGCCGTGGGCGTGTTGCATATCCGCAGTGTCTACGATATGGACGGCAGTTTTGTTCGCTATGGCGCAAATCCAGCGCTCTCTGACTTGGGGGCTATGGCGGCTGCACCCGCTAGCCAACGCCCAGCGCGCTTCTTGCGCCTGATTAAAGCTGTGTCTATGCCCGATAACGACACCCTGAATTTTCAAAGGTTCGCCTTTGGTGTCAGTGGGGGGGTGATGCGCGAAATTCTGGGTTACGCACCTATCGAGCCGGATGGTTCGGTCAAAGTAAAAGTGCCTGCCGATGTAGCTTTTACCATCGAGGTGTTGGATGCCAATGGTCGCCGTATCAGCCCGGTACACAATAATTGGCTGCAATTGCGCCCGGGTGAGGTGCGCGAGTGCAATGGCTGTCACAATAATCAGAATGATGTCGCCCATGGGCGCGCCGGCGCAGAAGCAGTGGCACTAAACCAGGGGGCGGCGACTAGCGGGCTCGCCTTCCGCAACACACTGCGTTTCGATGCTCTGGGTACGCCTATCACTCCGACTATGGGTGAAACCATGGCTGAGTTTGCCGCGCGCTCGGCGTTTTGCCTGACGCCCGGGAATGCCGCCAGTTGTGCGCCAGTGGCCCTGCGTGCGCCCAGTGTGGATATCGTTTTTAATGATGAGTGGACAGATCCAGCGGTGCGTGCCCGCGAAACCAGTTTTGAATACCGCTACTCCAGTTTGGCGGATGATCCTGCACAAACCAGTGCACCAACCTCGGAAGCCTGCATGGAGCCAGACGGCTGGAACAGCTTATGCCGAGTCATTATCAATTACGAAACCCATATCCAGCCACTGTGGGAACGCAGCCGCATGGTTAACGCGGTTGAGCGTCGCTGCACCGGCTGCCATAGTCGCGATGGTGTGGATAACAACGGCAATACGCTTGTACAGATTCCTGCCGGTCAGCTAGAGTTGACCAGTCAGGCCTCGGAAGTGAATAACAATCACATTGCCTCCTACCACGAATTGCTGACTGACGATTTCCGCCAAGTGTTAACGGAAGACGGTGCAGGCCTTACCGATAATATTCCCGTGTGTGAATTCGACGTAGATGAAGATTCGATACCTGAATGCGTAGTTACGCTGGATACCGAGGGTAAACCAACCTGTGAAGGCGTGGCCGATTGTCCTTTTGTGCAACAGGACATCACTAACTCGCAGGGACAAGTGGAAACCGTATTGGTGTTGGATAGCACTGGTAATCCTATCCCGCTCACCTTCCGGGAGGGCGTTGACTCAAGCATGTCGGTGGGTGGCGCGCGCGCCAGTGCAAGATTTTTTGGTCGGTTTAATTCTTTCAACGCAGCGGACGAAACTGTCGATCACCGGGGCTTTTTAAATGCAAGCGAATTGAAATTGTTATCCGAATGGCTGGATATACGCGCGGCGTATTACAACAATCCTTTTGACTCGGTAGATTGATTATCAATGACGATTTTCGGCGCATCACAACAACAAAAACGCCCGGGTTTTTACCGAATTATTTTCTGCTGCCTCTTGTTGTGCAGCCATCCTGCCTGGGCGCAAAACTGGTTCACTAACTGGTTTGCTGCGGATGAACCATTGCAGGTCAGTGTGGACGATGCTTTTATCAATGTGTATTCGGGGCCCGGGCGCGGCTATCCGATTTTTCATGTGGTCGAGCGCGAAGAAATTATCACCCTGTTAAAAAGCCGTACCGAGTGGATCAAAATTAAAACCCGACGCGGGATTGTGGGTTGGATCAAGCGCGACGACATGCAATTTACTCTGGCGCTGGATGGCAGCAAACCAGAGTTTCCAGACAGCAAACAGGCAGATTATCTGGTTAATCGCTTTGAAATGGGCGCCGCCTATGGCGATTTTGCCGGGGCCGACAGTTTGACGTTGAACCTTGGTTATCGCTTTACCAAAAACTTATCCGCGGAGCTGCGCTTTGCCGATAACACCGGAAAGTTTTCCGATAGTCAAATCATCGGTGGTGCGCTGCTGTTTCAGCCTTTTCCTGAACTGCGCGGCTCGCCGTTTTTTAGCATTGGTGGCGGTAAAATAAAAACGTTTCCCAGTTCTACACTGGTGCAATCCGAAGATCGCGAAGACAATCTACTCCAAGCAAGTCTGGGTGCTTATGTTCATCTCACCGGCCGGTTCTTTATGCGCGTGGAATATGTCAACCACTACGTACTTACCAGCCGCAATACCAACGAAGAGGTTAATGAATGGAAACTCGGTTTCAACGTCTTTTTCTGATCGGCCTGCTGGCGAGCCTGATAGGTTTTGCCGGTCAGGCTGTTGCGCAGGAAGATGACGAACAAGAAGATGATGAGCTGGAGCAAATTATTACTCCGGATATCAAACGTCGCACCATTAAAGAAGATGATCTGGACAGTGAAGATTTTGAAATGGGTGCGTTTTTCGGTTTGCTTAGTGTGGAAGATTTTGGCACTAACGATGTGCAGGGGATTACCTTTGCCTATCACATCACAGAAGATTTTTTTGTCGAGGCTGCGTATGCGGTCAGCAAAACAGAAAAAACCAGTTATGAATTATTGAGCGGTGGCGTGGAGTTGCTGACCGAGGATCAGCGCGATATTCAGTACTACAATCTTGCACTCGGCTACAACTTTTTACACGGTCAGGTGTATATCTCGGACAAGTGGGCGTTTAACAATCACTTTTACATTATGCTCGGTGGCGGCAACACAGATTTTGCTGCAAAAGATTATTTCACCACCAGCATAGGGGCAGGGTTGCGCTTTTATGCCACTGATTGGTTGGCGTTGGATTTAAGCATGCGGGGCCACAGTTTTGAGCATGAATTATTTGGTGAAAGCAAGCGCGTAACCAATCTGGAATCGCGCCTTGGATTGTCATTGTTTTTCTAATCTATTAAGTGTGATGGTGGTGTGAGCATGAGATATTTTTTGAGGGTTTTTGCAGTCTGTGCGTTGGCTTCCGCATCATTGATTGCCAGTGCGGATGCCGCACCGGATTTCACCTTGCCAAGCAGTAAGGGTGACAATGTGCGCCTGGCGGAACAGCGCGGTCAGGTGGTGATGTTGAATTTTTGGGCGTCATGGTGCGGACCCTGCCGGAAAGAAATGCCGTTACTGGATGCTATGTACCAGCGCTATTCCAGTGCCGGCTTTGTGCTCTACGGCGTAAATGTAGAAGAAGATAATACCGACGCGAAAAAGCTGCTGAAAGAGTTGGGCGTTACCTTCCCGGTGTTGTTCGACTCGGAAAGCAAAGCGAGCAGCTTGTACAACGTAGATGCAATGCCAACCACAGTGGTGATCGACAAAAAAGGTCAGGTACGTTTCGTCAATCGTGGCTACAAAGCCGGCGACGAAAATAAATACCGCGACCAAATTCGCGAGTTGATTAAAGAATGATTGTTCGCCTGTTTGCGCTCTTGGTGCTGCTTGTCAGCATCACTGCCTGTAGCTCCATCAAGCCATGGGTAAAGCCCTATGAGCGGCAAAAAATTGCAGATGAAATTATGAGTTTTGAGCGCGACCCCGTGGCCGATTCCTATCTGCACCATGTCTATGATGCGCGCGAAGCGGCGCGCGGTGGCGATGGTGCATCGGGAGGTGGCTGTGGCTGTAATTAATCGCTGGTTGGTTTTCGTTGCTGCGTTGTTGGCAACATCATCCTTCGCTGCCGTACTGCCAGACGAGCGTATCGATGTGCTTTATCACGGCTACGATGGCGGTGGGGCGCAAATTGACGGGCCTTCTATTTTAGTGCGCAAAAATATCGGCGCCTCTGTTTCGGTGTCGGCCAATTATTACGTGGATATGGTGAGCAGTGCCTCGATCGATGTACAGGCAACTGCCAGCCCTTACAGCGAAGAGCGCAAAGAGTCAGGTTTTAGTGGCCAGTTCATGCTGGATCGATCCACCATTAAATTGGGTTACACCGGCAGTAAAGAAAATGATTACGATGCTACAACCTACAGTTTTGGTATTGATCAAAGTTTTTTTGGTGATTTAACCACCCTGGGTTTTGGTGTTAGTTTTGGTGAGGATGTGGTTGGGCAAAATACTGACCCGACCTATCAGCGCGATTTGCAGCGGCGCAAATACAGTGTCAATGCGTCGCAAATTGTCACCAAAAATTTATTGGCATCGCTCAGTTTTGATAGCGCGACTGACCAGTGTTTAAATCTCACCGACGAAGAAAGCTGTTTAAATAATCCCTATCGCTCGGTGCGCTATTTAAGTGGCACCGGTGGTTATCTCTATCAAGGGGAGCGCTACCCGCATACGCGCAACAGTGACGCTTTCGGTGTGCGTGCGATTTATTATTTACCTTATCGCGCTTCCATTCGTGCAGAGTTGCGTACCTTTTCCGATAGCTGGGGTGTTGAGGCGGATAATGCGGAATTGCGTTACTTGCATCCCTATGGCGAACGCTTCTTGTTCGAAGTGAAATACCGTATTTATGATCAAACCGGAGCTGAGTTTTATGCCGATTTATTTCCCTACCGCGATGCGCAAAATTTTCTCGCGCGCGATAAAGAATTAAGTCCGTTTTCATCAACCACGGTTGGCGTGGGCGTCACCTACAAGATTCCACCCGGTTTTATTCCCTGGTTCGATAAAAGCACGGCGAACCTTTACTGGGATCATTTCAATATCGACTACGACGACTTCCGCGATGCACGTGTATCCCCGGAAGAATTCGCCGCTGGCGATGAGCCTCTCTACAGTTTGCAAGCGGATGTGATTCGGTTGTATTTTTCGTTTTGGTTTTGACTTAATAAAAACGCGGCGAATGCCGCGTTTACCTACGCTATTTCTTTGTGCCCCACATCCAGCGCAAAATTTCCGGCAATAACACCCCGCCATGTTTATCTGAGTGATCGCCATCACCCCAAATATGCCGCACTTCATAGCGTGCACCCGGGATATTTTTTTCGTCGGCATTTTTATTGGCATAGGTCAGTGCAGCGAGCATTTGTTGATTCGCTAAAAACCAATTGCCGTGTTCGTTATCGATATCGTTGCTGCCGTCTTGCAGAAAAATTTTTAGCGGACGAATTGGGGACTTGCGAATTAGACCGGGGTAGAGATCGCCGCCGGGTGTCATGGGGCTTTCGGCAGTGGCGGGCGCATAACCAATAGACGTGTAGCTGCCGATAATGCTGATAACATTGCGGAACGCATCGGGCTTATGCCATGCCACAGTAAACGCACAAATAGCACCACTACTGGTGCCGCCAATAATTCGATCTTGCGGGTTGCTGCTGATCGCGTAGGTTTTTTCCAGTTGCGGCAATAATTCTTCCAGCAACATGCGCGCGTAGTTATCGTTGAGGGCATCGTATTCCTGTGCGCGATGATCGGGGTTGGACATGCCTAAATTGTCGGGATAAGTCTCGCTTACATTGCCAGGGGTGATAAATAAACCAATGGTCGGTGGAATATTTTTTTTGTGGATTAAATTATCCAGCACTTCGGGAACGCGCAATGAACCGGTGGGGTTGGTGGCGCGTTGACCGTCCTGAAACACAAGGAGGTTTAGTGGTTTTTGATGAAGGGTTTCATAATTGGCTGGTAAATAAACCCAGTAGCGTCGAACGGTATTTTTAAAAATCTTGCTATGAAATTCGTAGGGGCCTTTTAATGTGCCGCTGGGGACACTGGGTTGTTCCAATGAATCAGGGGTAAATTGGTAGTCACCTGGTTTGCGTGCATATTCCGCGAGTGCAGGTGTGCAGAACAGGGATAGGCTTAGCGCGCAGACAATCAGACAGGATGTTTTATTCATTCTTATTGTTTCTCGTGAGTGGTGGTGTTTAGCAAAACGTAGAACGTATAGACCCTAAAAAAACAAAGCCTCCATTTTTAGGTGGAGGCTGTGAGGTTAACGGGTAATGGGGCGATATTCATCGATATCGCCATGCGGCATGTCTAGCCAGTTATCTGCCGGTAGCGGCGGAATTGGCGCCGGGTTTTCCAGTTTGGGATGTTCAACAGCAAGTAGTGCATCCAAATGTACCAATACTGGATCTTCAATCGCCTCGCTTGGGCAGACCAAAATGTTGTGTTCGCGTGTACTGCGCCCCAAGTCGAGACTTGAGGAGTAGCGCACCAGCGCCGCGCCCATGATCAATCCGGTGATGACTGGAATTAACCACCAGAAAAAAACGGGTGCGTATTGATAGGTTACCCAGCCCCAGATAATTGCAGCTGTGGTCATTTTAGAGGTGCGCGCGATACATTCACCCCAAGGCAGTAAACGGCCCTCACGGTCTTGCGAGTCCCAGTTCACTTTGAAACCTAGCAATACGGAAATTACAAAGTACGCGTGGTACACCATCATGATTGGCGCAATCAGTACTGCGAAAATAGTTTCAACCACGGCGCCTTTGATAATTGCAAATCCGCCGCCAAATTGTTTGCGACGATGGACTAAAGTAACGATTACACCGAGAAACTTGGGGCCCATCAATAGCACAGTGGTTAACAGTATCAGCGCGACAATAAGCTCGGTTTTCGCAATCGGCCAATTGGGGTAAAGCTGATAAGCTTCTGTGAAATAGACATTGGAATTAATAGCCCGTACCACCGCGTCAGCGGTGCTCAGTACCAACATTAACAGCCAGATTAATGAAGTGATATACGCCGTCGCACCGAGTAAAAAATGCATACGGCTGATCGGGTGAAGCCCCTTCAGGCCCAAAATACCCAGATGCTGGATATTGCCTTGTACCCAACGACGGTCGCGCTTGGCGTAGTCAATAATATTGCAGGGTACTTCCTCGTAACTACCTTCCAGATCCGACAGCAGAAATACGTCCCATCCGGCGCGGCGAAGCAACGCGGCTTCTACGAAATCGTGACTAAGGATATCCCCGCCAAAGGGGGCCTTGCCGGACAAAGTAGGTAGCCCGCAGTGATCCATAAATGCACGCATACGGATGATCGCGTTGTGGCCCCAGTAGTTGGCTGCATCGGTTTGCCAGAAGGCAATACCTGTCGCGAGCATCGGGCTGTAGAGTACGGCAGCAAATTGTACGAAGCGACCAAAGAACGTGGTTTGGCGCACGGGAATTGGAATGGTTTGGATCAGGCCAGTGCGCGGGTTGGCTTGCATGGCGCGCACCATTTTCACCAGGCACTCACCCGTCATAATGGAGTCGGCATCCAGCACTAGCAGGTGCTCGTAGTTGGCACCCCAGCGCTGGCAAAATTCAGCCAGGTTGCCGACCTTGCGACTGATATTTTTTTCGCGACGGCGATAAAACACCTGCTTGCCCAAATCGCCCAAGCGCTCTTGCAATTGCTGCCAGGCATCGCGCTCGGCCTGAGCAATAGTGAGATTGGTGGTATCACTGAGCAGGAAGAAATCGAAATTGGCCATTTCGCCGGTCTTTTCCAGCGAGTGCAAGGTCGCCTCAAACCCGGCAATAACGCGGTGGGTATCCTCGTTGTACACCGGCATGACTACCGCTGTGCGGGTAGTGATGGGCGATTGGTCTGCCAGCAGGTTCTTGGTGGATTTCAAAGTGAGCGGGTCAATGCGCAGCATCTGCAAAACAAAACCAAATAGCCCGCTCCAAAATGCGAGGCTTAGCCAGGTAAAACTTATTCCAAAGAGCACCAGAATAACGGCTTCCAGTGCAGTCAGATCATTAGCGCGCAAGATATCAAACATAATGTAAACACCGCTTACCGCAGTGATCACACTCAGAATGACATAAATGTACCGGCGTAATGATTTGGCTGGAATTCGTATTGCATCCAGAGGGGCTGAGCTGAGGTCAGCCACGGGGCGGCTGACCGGGGGAACAGGCGAGTGCATCTGCGTCATATTAAATTGCGTCCGGGTACCAGACATAGCTCCAGACTTCGCTTAAGCGCTGGTCGCGCAATTTCAGGTACAGTCTCATATCGGCAACTTTATCGCCTTCGGGTTCCAATTTAAATGAAGCGCGCCACGTGCGGCCATCAGGTAGCTGGCGGACTACCAGTTCGCTGACATTGCCAGCGGATTTTTGCATTTCCGCTACCAGCGGTGCATCAGCAGAGAGGTTGTCCAGTTCGCCACCGCGGAAGTCGATGACAAATTTGCGCTTGGACGCTGGGGGCGGGTTAGCCTGGCCGGGGTTGGCGCCCCAACCGATACGGGTGCGGATAACTTTGGCACCGGTGTTCTCGATGACATGGTCATCCATGGCGCGTAAGCGATATTTATAGGTGGCGTTAGAGCCGGCTTTCATGGCTTTTGACGGTACCCAATAGGCAACGATGTTGTCATTGGTCTCGCTGTCGCTCGGGATTTCCACCAGTTCGGCGCGACCTTTGCCCCAGTTGCCCTCGGGGATTACCCACATACTCGGGCGTTTTTCGTAGCGCGCTTCCATATCCATGTAATGGTCGAAATCGCGATCGCGCTGCAGCAAACCGAAGCCGCGCGGATTTTCATCCAGCATGGAAGAAACACGCAGTTGGCGATGATTGCTGATCGGGCGCCAGATCCACTCACCATTGGAAGCGGCCATTAGCAGGCCGTCGGAATCGTGCACTTCAGGGCGGAAGTCATCCACGAAGCGCGTGTGGTTCTCGCCCCACATATACATACTGGTTAAAGGCGCTATGCCGACTTTGAGGATATCCTTACGGGCGAAAATGCGGGCTTCGACCGCCATTTCAGTAGGGGCGCCCGGCATGATTTCAAAACGGTAAGCGCCGGTGATCGAAGGGCTGTCCAGCAGCGCATACATCACCATCCGGGTGTCGGTGGGGTTGGGTTTCACCAGCCAGAACTCGCGGAATACCGGGAATTCCTCGCCCTTGGGTTCGGCGGTATCTATTGCCAACCCGCGCGCCGACAAACCGTAGGCCAAACCTGGGCCAACCATGCGAAAGTAAGACGCACCCTGGAAAACCACAAACTCATCTTTGTATTCATTGCTGTTGAGCGGGTAGTGAATACGGAAGCCGGCAAAGCCGATGTTATTGGGAGCTACGCCGGCGAGCGGTGCAGCCGGGCCATCGTAATTGAAATACTCTTGCTTGAATTGCACGAACGAATCCGGGCCATCGGTGGCCATATGCAGGACAACAGGTTCGCGGTAGAGAAACCCGGGGTGGAACAATTGCAGTTCAAATAGGGATTCGTTGTGCCACAGGGACGCTTCCGGGCGGAAACGGATCGAACGGTACTGGTCATAATTCATATTGGCCAGTGCTTCGGGAATATTTGCCTGGAGCGGTTTGTATTCGCGTTTGGCGAGCAATTTTGCACGTGAGGCTATGGCATCAAAGAGGGCGGGTTGGGCAATCTCAGTTGCAGAGGCGGGCGCAACGGCGGGTTGTGCTGGTGCCTGGGCTTGGGCGCCAATCCCTAAAGCGCAGCTCAGGGCAATGGCCGTCAGGCTGCAGCGGCGGATTAATCTGGCGCTTGCCTTGCTCGTGCTTTCAAACCTGGTGTTGTTAAACAACATGCTCATCCAATTGTCTCCGCGTCGGATTAAGGTGTCTCGTTAAATAAAAAAAGCGTCCCGATGTTTCGGGTCAGCATTGATTGTAGTCGTTGAATTTCCGTATTTTTAAAGGTGGCTGGTTCCCGGGCTTATGTGCCTGTTGCACCTTGGTTCTGAACTATTCCCCTTGTTTGGCGACTGCGATTTGCGCGCACACGAATAACCCTGGCGGCATTTATCCTGCTCATACAAAAATACAAGTGGGGTAATAATTGTCTGAAGATGTCCTGCCGCACGCTTGTGCTTGCACAAGGCTTGCCAGAAAGCAGCGGGAGGCGCACGCATTGTAATACATCTGCCAGCAAAAAATAGCTTGTTTCACCAACACTTGGGAGGGTTTTTTTAGGCGGATTCTGTCTTTTCATTTGCGGCGCGAGGCAGTTTAAAAAAATCCGTTTATTCCCAAACAGTCTTGGCGAAAGAAGGGGGATCGTCTTAACTCAAATCATGAGACGACAAGGAGATTTATATGCAACGATCTGCATCTACAACCCATCCCACTCCCCACAAAATTTTGCCTGTGGTCACCCGCGTAATTGAACAGTTGGATAAGGTGTTTCTTGAGCGGTCCGGCGCCGGCGGGCAAGCCCGATTGGAGATGGTTTTTCAGCGGTGGTTGAGCTCGGGCAAAACCAGTCCTTCGGGGTTGCGGCATTACGTCAACGCGTTAGCGGAGCAGCTGGACGAGCGCGAGCGAAAAGAATTCTCAGTCCGCGCCGAGCGTATCTTGCTGCACCTGCAATCCGGTTACGTCAGTTAGCGACTGATTTGGTGAGTTGTTAATGTACCTGCGCGAATTGTCATAAGTAGAGTCGTTTTTGCTGCTACACTCAGGGCATCCTGTCATTTCATTTTGTATTTTGCTGTGGTTTGCCGAGATGCCCAACCTGAGACGCTACATGCGTGAAAATCCGA
>JACCDS010051499.1_pt1 | contig 18946 bp, 12 predicted proteins | sample 7446441 | NCBI WGS metagenome assembly JACCDS01 (sample SAMN15323445, study PRJNA562643) | freshwater metagenome | isolation source: river surface water | place: USA:Blue River Watershed | collected 2017-08-17
TATTTGCCTGTAACGATGAGATTGCAGCAGGTACTTTATTTGCCGCACGTATTCAAGGAGTGGAAGTGCCGCAGCAACTGTCTATTGTCGGCTTTGAAGACAGCCCCTTCTCACGTCAAGCCTGGCCCAACCTGACAACAGCACAACAGCCGAATACCACTATTGCTGAACGCGCCACCGGATTGTTAATTGATACTATTCGCGCGCATCGCGATGTGGAAAGCGAAGGCTTTTACCCACAATTAATTGTGCGCGACTCAACCTGCCCCGCTCCGTCAAAGCGTTAATTACAACCGACCACACCAAAAAAACAAAGCCGGGAAAATCCCGGCTTTTTTATATCATACTCAACACAATTCCGTTTACACGCGACCTAAACGCTCGAGCAACTTCTGATTCTCCGCTTCGATATGTTTGTAAAAATCCACATCCGATAAGTGTGATGCAGCGGCCTCATCGATCACTAGCACCACTTGCTCATGCAGCTGCAACGCCGATGCTGGGCACGCTGCCGTTAAGGGGCCTTCTACAGTGGCTTTGATCGCCTCAGCCTTGTTTTCACCCGTGGCTAACAGCACTACTTTTTTCGATTCGAGAATAGTGCCAATGCCCATAGTAATCGACAAATGCGGTTGGTATTCATCAGGCCCAAAAAAGCGGGCATTATCGTCGATGGTGGCGCGGGTCAGGGTTTTTACCCTGGTGCGAGATTTCAACGACGATGAAGGTTCATTAAACCCGATATGCCCATTGCGCCCAATGCCAAGCAACTGGATATCAATGCCGCCTTTTTGTTTGATATTTTTTTCATACGCCTCACAGGCGGCAAAAGGATCTTCTGCATCACCTGCAGGTACATGGGTTTGTGTTTTATCGATATCCACATGGTCAAACAATTGTTGATTCATAAAATAGCGATAACTTTGGGGATGGGTTGATGGCAACCCCAGGTATTCATCCAGATTAAAACTGCTCACATTTTTAAATGAAACGCGGCCAGTTTCATAAGCGGCAATTAACTCTTTATACAGTGCAACCGGTGTTGAGCCTGTTGCCAAGCCCAACACGGAATCAGGTTTTTGATTAATGTGGTTGATAAAAATATCCGCGCCATAACGTGCAACAGCAGCGGCGTCTTTCAAAATAACAACTTTCATTGAACACTCCGGTGAGTGGTATTAACTAACCATTAAATATGTAGCACTAGAGCCGGGTAGCAGTTTCTATTTATCAAATATGCGTGCAAGGCTGACCGGCCACCCAGGTGTGGGTTACACGGTAGTCATCAGTAAAATGTACTAAATCCGCACGATAACCACTGACAATACGCCCCAAATAATTATCTGCCTGCATAAACTGGGCGGGGTAAAGTGATGCCATACGCAGGCTCTCTGCCAATTCCACACCAACCCAATTGGTATTTAAACGCACCGCATCAATCATACCGATGGCACTACCGGCCAAACGCCCTTCTGCGTTCACCAAGCAGCCGTCTTTTTCATAAATAGTTTCACCATAAATTTGGAAAGATTTTTCTGGTGAACCAACGGTCGACATAGCATCCGTTACCAAATACATTTTGCCTTTGGGTTTTGCAGCATAAGCAATACGCGCGGACGCGGCGTGTACGTGGTATGTATCAATAATAATACCGCACCAACTATTGCCATCTTCCAGCGCCGCGCCGACTACGCCAGGCTCGCGCCCAGTTGTAGGCCGCATGGCGTTATACAAATGGGTAAACCCACTCAACCCTTCATTGAGGGCCGCAGTAACATCTTCATAATGACCATCCGTATGGCCAGCACAAACCACCACGCCGGCTGATGTTAATTGTTTGATTTGACCGGGTGCCGCATGTTCCGGCGCAAGTGTGAGCATCACTTTAAAATCATGCTGCGCCTTTACCGAAGCCACCAACCAATCAATATCGGCTTGCTCCATGGTGCGGATGTAGCGTTCATTGTGCGCCCCACGGCGCGCCATATCAAAAAATGGCCCTTCTACATGAACACCCAATACCCCTTTGATCCCTGCCGCCACTGCATCTGCAACGGCTTTTACACCAGCTTGATGCACTTCACGCGTATCGCTAATCAAAGTAGGTAATAATGAGGTTGTTCCGGTTGGGCGATGACCATCCAGCATGGTTTGGATCGCACTTACACTGGTATCGTTGGTAAAAAATGCACCGCCACCGCCATTCACTTGCAGGTCAATAAACCCTGGCGCCAGCACACCGCCCGCTAAAGGTGTTTGGAGAATTGATGAATCCAATTGTGCACGCGGCACTAGCACTTCAATTTTTTCACCGGCAATCACCAGCGCATAATTATCCAGAAATTCTTCGCCGGTAAAAATTCGCGCACCGACCAGAGCTTGTTTCATAAAAATACCTGTAAGACTTTTTACACCCAAGGTGAAAAAACAAACTGTTTAGAGGCTGATAATGATATTGCGTTTATGTAATAGCCATGCCACAACCCACAAGATCAACACCATCAACAAGGCAAACAACAATGACGCCAAATAAGGATCTGCAAACTGGCAAAACGCTGCATAGAGCGCAACATAAGCTGCTTGATTGCCGATGGGGATCAAATATAAGGTAGTTGCCAACAAGCCCGACAACACATAAATAAACAACGGATTTTTGCCGATAATTTCAAACACATGATAGACAGGTTTAATCGCCGGTGCGGCAGCCGACTGCTCAAGCTTAACCAGCAATAACAACATCAAAATAGCAACACCGCAGGTCAAAAGGACAAAGGAACTGGTCCAGAGCGATTTGTTAATCGGGAACCATAAATTCCATACCAACGCGGCACCAATGAATAAGAGTGAAGCCACAAACAACTGACTTAATGCTTTGGTTTTATTTTCACTGGCAAGTAATACTCGTGTTGCTTCAAAACCGATAATGACATTAACAATAGAGGGAAAGGTGCTCAGAATACCTTCCGGGTCAAATGCTATGCCTTTGCCTTGCCACAAATGATTCGCACCCAATACTGCCACATCAAATTGACGCACCAGATTGTGCTCAAGGCTATATGGATCTGCAGAGAATTGCAGTAACGCCCAGTACCCCACCAACAAAGCCGCACTGATCAAGACTCGCCCGGTAAATCCGAAATACAAAATAATGAACGCCGCAAAACCGTAGGCAATCGCGATGCGCTGCAAGACGCCCATAACACGCCAGTTTTCAATACTGGTAGTAAATGGATACGCCGACAGCAACACACCAATCACAAACAAGAGCAACACACGACGCAGGATTTTTTTGGTTTGTGTCGCAGGAGCCAATTGCCGCAATCCACGCATCGCAAAATACATGGAGGAACCGACAATAAACATGAAGAAGGGAAAGACAAAATCAGTGGGTGTGGCGCCATGCCAATCCGCATGCAGCAGTGGGCCGTATACATAGCTCCACGAACCGGGTGTGTTGACCAAAATCATCAACGCGAGGGTCAAACCACGCATCACATCCAAAGCTTGAAAACGTTGTTTGAGCACCAAACACCTCGCAGATGATAAAAATATTTCCAGTCAATAATTCGCGATGAATTATTTCCAGCTGCGCAGTTTGTATCCTTTAGCTGCGTAAAACAGAATAAACAAATAGCACGGAGTCATGACGATATAAGCCGTTTGGCGGTCAACAATAGTAGATGCGGCCCCCAGTATGACGGGAACAACCGCACCACCGGCAATTGCCATAATTAGCAGCGCAGAACCCGTCGCGGTATATTTACCCAAACCGCTCAATGCCAAGGGCCAAATAGCTGGCCATACAATGGCGTTGGCCAAGCCGAGCAGTGCAATACATAAAATAGTATTGGGAATGGCAGGCACCCCCAGAAATGCAAAGGCAGAAGAAATAGAGGTTGATTCATTGCTACCAAACACAATGGCCAAACTAATTAACACACCCAATGCCGCTGAAACCAACAACATATTTTGCTGTGAAATAACTCGCGGAATTAACACTATGCCCAGAATGTAACCAAACACCATACACGCCATAGTGATAGAGGTCAGGATTGAAAAATTGGTGTAGCCAATACTGCGTCCATAGGAGCCGATGGTATCGCCCGCAATGACCTCTACACCCACATACAAGAACAATGCAATAACACCCAACACTAAATTAGGGAATTGAAACACTTCACGCAGTGGTAATTTTTCTTCTTTACTTTCTTCCAGTTCCAATTCTGGCAGCGATGAAACCCTTACTAAAAAAGCGACAACGCCAATCACCAGCGCCATGTAGATGTAGGGTAATACCAGATTGCTCGCCAGTTGCTCAATCTCTTCAGGGCTTGGGGTTTTGGATGTAGCACCGCTCATACCGCCAAGAATTAATGCGGTAAATACCAGCGGCGCCACAATGCCAGCAGATTTATTCAGAATTCCCATAATACTGATACGACGCGCAGCCGATTCCTCTGGCCCCATTTTGACAACATAGGGATTCACCGCCGTTTGCACCAATGTTTGTCCCGCACCCATCATAAATTGCGCAACCAAAAACAATAGGAACCAATGGGATTTTGCCGCCGGGATGTACAACAAGGCCGCCAATGCCATCACCGCCAAACCGAGGGCCATACCATTTTTATATCCGACTTTGCGAATTACCCAGGATGAAGGCAATGCAAAAACAGTTACCGCGATATAAAACGAAAACAAAATAAACGATGCCTGAAAAGGTGTCAGTGTTAATACCAACTCCAAATAGGGCATCAGGGATCCATTAAGCCAGGTTACAAAGCCAAAAATAAAAAACAAACCTGCAATCATCGCCAAAGGAATAATGCTCGATGATTGCTTGGGTACCGCTATAGTTTCGACTGACATAGTAAGTAACCTGCACTAGTGGATTTACATTGAACTCTTATGTTTTTAGGTAATGCTGATGGAACTGACCGAATGTAATTTTTTTGAAACACAGATTGAATAACGAAATCACGAACAGCGACACAACCGCCATGAAAAACAGCAATCACTATCGCTTGGATTGCTGCTTGGCAAAATACACCGCGCCAAATTCTGGCTGGTACAAGGCTGGCGAAAGGTTGTCAGCCATGTCCTTATCCATCCAGGGAATCAAGCGCGGCGCCAAACCGCCAATAATCGACATACGCCCAGGTTGGGTAGCCCACAACCGACGAGCAACCGCACTCATATAGGCTGCACCTTCCTTCACAATACTGATGGCAACTTCATCGCCCGCATCAGCAGCATCCACCACAAAAATGGCGAACTTGGCGTAATCACTAGATTTTGCACCAAACATTTTGTCCACAATCATCACGCCCTCTGCCTGCAAAAAGTGGCTGATGCTATGACTGAGCATGGTGGCAGGGCCAAGGTTATCGGAATCGAGCAAAACGGCTTGTATGGCTTCAAGCCCCATCCAGGCACCGCTGCCTTTATCCCCAATAGGAAAACCGTGTCCGCCCAAAAACAGCGATGCATTGTTTACGTACGAATAACCGCAGGAACCCGTACCGGCAATCATCACGGCACCTTCGTCGCGGTTGTGCGCGCCGAGGCAAGCAATATGCAAGTCGGTTGTAAGAAACATTTGTTTGAAGGGATGCTGCCAATCGCTCATTACGTCATACAGGCTAGGCACATTCACCCCCGCCAAGCCAGCGCCTGCAATTAATTGCCCCATGGTTGCAGGAGGCAGCCCGGCATCAATCAATGCCAGCTCGGCTGCTGTACGTATGGAATCTTTTGCTTGCTGTACACCATGGAACGGATTAGCGGGGCCACCAACGCCAGTGCCTAGCACCTGTAAATCTTCAGTCATGATGCTGGCACGACACTTGGTGCCTCCGCCATCAATCCCGATATACAAGGTCTGCTCGCCAAGCGGCATTTTCACCATGATCTACCTCTTTATTTTTAGCGCAAATACCTGACTTTCCAGTGATTGAGTCAGCTATTCAAAAAATCTGATCGTTCTCGTGTGGGAGGTGATAATAGCAGAGAGTTAAAAAAGGTTAGTGCCCCATAGGACACTAACCACAAGACCACTACTACAGCTCTAGAGAACTCATGCCCTCTGACATCAAGCAGGATATGGAGAGCTATCCCGCAAGCGTTTCATCATCGGACAGACTTAGATTACGCCGACAGGACAACGTTGTCAAACAAATATCAAAAGATTCTGGTTTTAGCAATCGACCAGCAGTAGAATTCATTATGGCATGTTTTGAGTGGCCCATTTTTTATAAAAAGACATGTACTTCTGCAGTCAAATAGCTGAGCACCGCATCATGAACAACCAAGATGATTATCAAATCAATCAGCATTTACATATCAGCACCATGCTTGTAGGAAACGAGCAGGAGAAAATACTGATCATTGATGATCTGGCTCAAACTCCTAACGCTCTCGTGGCCTATGCTGCACAAGAAAATGGTTTCGACATACACAAAGGCCCCTGTAATTTTTATCCAGGATTAAAGCTCAAAGCTCCAACTAAATACTCCGATAATTTAATGCCTGTGATTAAAAAAATCATTGCCACTCACTATGACGAAATATCACCCGATTGGGAAATGCACAAAGCGGAGTGTGCAATGTCACTGATTACCATCGAACCGGAAAATCTAAGGGTAGTACAAACTACGCCTCATTTTGACACAGCAAACCCTTATCAATTTGCAGTACTTCTCTACCTATGCAACGAAAACCATGGGGGAACTGCTTTTTACAGGCACAAAGCAACAGGCTATGAAACTATAAGACGCAATATACGCAAAGAATTTGAGGATATTTACTTCAAAGAAATAGAAACCAGCTCAAGACCAAAAGCTTACTTCACTGAGTCTGATGATTATTTTGAAAAAATTGGCATTGTGAACCCAAGATTTAACCGTATGGTCATATACCGTAGCTGTTTGCTCCACGCCGCCCATATTCAACCCAGCAGCGTTAATCCAGACCCAAGAACAGGACGACTGACAATAAATTCCTTTGTCGCCTTTCAAGAAAATTAACGGTATCCACTGAATAGATTAATTGGTCCTGGAAGCAACTGCTGCCTTGAGCTTTTCCAACCACTCCCGATGCCCAATCAAATCTTTTTGTAGATTTTTTGTCCGCTGCTCAAGCAGGCGCAATTGATTGGCACTCGCCTCCACTTCAAATGCAGATAACGAAGGAACACGCGTGGAAAATTTCATTCCATATAAAATATATAAATAGTTTTCGGCATCAAATAAATCAAAGCGACTAAAGAAGTCTGATTTCTTGGGGTGATTACTTCGCCAAAGTTCAATCCGCTCTGCCAATGTAGCCGAAATAGAACTTAAATCGCGATTATCTTGCCAAAATGCAGAGTCAACTCTATCTGAAAGACAATAATGCAGCTTAATAAAGTCGATAGTCCGTTCCCATATATAGCCAACAACCCGATTAAAACGCAACTCCAACAACGGCATTTCCTCTCTTGAACGAGGAAAGCTTCGCGCCAAATACTCGGCAGAATAATCCGTCACCAATATTGATGTTGCCTCCAACGGCTCAACAAATCCTTGACTGAGCCCAATCGCGACGCAGTTTTTTTCCCAGAACTTATTCCTGTATCCAACTTTCATAGGAATTTTTCTTGGCTCTATCTTATCTAAATCAACATTAAGGTATTTTGAAAACTCTACCATTGCCTCCTCGTCAGAGAGATGAGCACTGGAATACACAAACCCCGTTCCTCTTCGCTGCTGTAAAGCAATATCCCAAATCCAACCGTTTTTATGTGCAGTTGCAATGGTATAAGGTGGAATAGCCTCTTGCCTTGTCATTGGCACCTGTAATGCCAAAGCGGAGTCAGTCAGCAACTGGGATGAAACACCAACAAAAGGTACTTGCAATACACTATCTATCAACAAAGAAGAAAAACCGCTGCAATCTATATAAAAATCAAACCTGAGCACCTCACCAGACACATCTGAAAGATGATCTATATAGCCATCATCATCCAAGACAGCTCCCACAATAGTTTTAACCAAGCGCTTGACGTTATATTTCTCAACAGCATTGCCCGCTAGCAACAATGCAAATTTCGCCGCATCAAAATGATAAGCATATTCGACTTCACCTTGATATGGAGGTGAGGATATTCTTTTAGGCGAGTACCCGGCATTACACAATACAGCTTGCTCTGTCAGGCTATGAAAATCGAAATGATGGCGGCCAGTTAACCAATAGGGAGTAACATCAAATCCACCGGGATATGGAGCACTAAATGGATGGTAATAATAATTACCAAGCCCATGCAATTCAGGATTTAACCAATCGACAAATTTTATTCCTTGCTTAAACGTCGCATCGCACTTCACAAGCAAATCCAATTCAGATATACCAAACTTTTCCAGCGACTTTTTGATGTAAGGCACAGTACCTTCGCCAACACCAATAGAAGGTACATCAGCAGACTCAATAACCGTAATTTCGATTTCTTTATCATTTCTGAGTTCAAAACCCAAGTGGTTTGCCGCTAACCATCCTGCAGTTCCAGCTCCGACAATTGCTATTCGTCTAATCATCGCTTTACCAAAAAAATAATATTCATAAAAAAGCCCAGCAAATGCCGGGCTTTTCTTGTGAGCAACTACAAAGGCATTAGAACTTGTAACCTACACCCAAGGTATAACGCGCCTCACCAGCGAATGCCCATGCTGGATACTCAGCTCGCAGCTCTTGTTTAACACCAGAAGAGGCTGGAGAAATACCGTACTGAATATCATCTTCTTCGAGTACATTAATAGCATCAAATGTAACCGTAATGCTATCAGTTGCATTCCATGCAAAACTCAAATCCAACTGACCATAATCATCATGCATGCGGTTACCGTAATAGCCTACTTCGCGTATTATGTACTCTGAACGCCAGTTATAGGCTGCACGAGCAGAGAAAACATCATTTTCCCAGTAACCAACAAGGTTGAAGCTATCTTTTGATGACTCAGTAAACAAGTCTTGAGCATCAGAGAATACTTCACCTGGCGCACTACCATTAGCATAGGTATAGTTAATTACGGTACCAAAGCCATTTTCAAATGCATGGCTCCACTGGAATTCAACACCATCGATTTTTCCGCCTTGCGCGTTCACAATGTTATTAACTGTCCAGCTATCTAAACCGGAGTCAGGACTCACCAATCCAATAGGTTGCCCAAACTTGCTATCAGCTACAGCAAAGTTATTAATGTCTTTGATGAAGTAAGTTGCCGATATCAAGTTTCCATCACCGTAATAATATTCCAAGCCCAAGTCAGCCTGACGGGATTTCATCGGTAACAAGCCAATAGAACCAGTGGTAATACTCTCGTTACCAGCAATAGTATCCTGATAGCCGATTTGGCTAGCTGATGTAAACATATCCTGATAGTTCGCGCGAGAAATTGCTTCCGCAGCAGCAACACGCAGAACCAAACTCTCCGACAAATCAAATGACGCATTCAAGCTTGGCAAAATGTCATTGTAGTTGGCAGTAGTGGTTGTCTTCTCATAAGAATAATATTCGTTTTGAGGAAGATCAGTACTAACGAAATCTGAACCATCATAGAGTGCATAAGCAACACCAGTCACATCGCTATTAACATAACGCAAACCGATATTACCTCTCACACCCTCTGCTTCAAATGTCAACATACCGTATGCTGCATCATTCAACTCATTAAGCGTTGCATAGCCAGAACGTTCTTCTCTCCACTGAGTTACATTTGCACGGGTAACAGCATACATTGCACTTGCTTTTGGTTCGGGGAAGCTGGCACTGCCATTCAAGCCCAGATCAATATTGCCACCATAATAGTTAGAAGCATCTACCAATGCAGTAGCCGGGTCCAAAGTACCTTTAAAGGATGATTTTTTAACATCATGGTCTGTTGTACGGAAACCAGTTTTAAACGATTTAATTGCGCCGAGGTCAACTTCAAACTCTAAATCAAATTGCGCGTAGGTTTCTGCATCAGAGTTAGGGCCCTTACCAATTGCCCAGCCTTCAGGTTTGGTATCCGACAATTGGTCTACCGTGGTGACGTGCTTTGGCCCATTAATATCAATAGTGCGACCGCTTGCATCGATAACACCTGACCAAGAAGCCAGTGGGTAGAATCCGAAGTTAGTAGTCAGGTCCGTACCACCATCAGCTTCTGTGCGCCCGATGACAGTAGAGAGCTTCACTCCGTCTACTTCATAAGATGCATCAAAAGTGTAGGTGTCTGAAGTCATGGTACCAATACGCGCCCATGTCTGGCCGAATGCAGGGACAGCTTGCGCAGCAGAAATGTTACGTACATCGCACACATTGCTCACGTTGGTGTGCTCGCAAGTACCGCCAGCACCAAACAGGTATACAGAGGTATTTGTGTTATCGCCAACCAGTTCCAATGACATGTAATTTAGACCAAATTGCAATGCCTCTGTCGGTGCAAATTGAGCGGCCAAATTAACAGTTGTACGTTCACGCTGTTGAATAAATGTAGTTGGAACAACGGCTGCACTCCATGCCATATCTGATTCGTCACCAGTACGGATGTATTCTGCATCGCTTTTTGACACAGCAGCCAAAATACCAAAGGATTCAGCTTCGTTTTTCCAGCTATAGAGGCCGGCTGCTTCAGGAGCAAGTTCATCGCTAACAGTACCTATGGTACCTTTTGCGCTCAGAAATGCGGTGTTAGCATCCATGTCTAATGGCTTGCGAGTTTTAACAATAACAGTGCCACCAATGCCGCCTTCATTAAGGTCTGCCTGCGATGACTTATACACATCCATACCAGCAATAGCTTCTGATGGCAGCAAGGAATAGTTGAACGTTCTATCGATAGCTACCTGATCGTACCAACCAGTTGACGCAACATTTTGGCCATTCAATTGAGTCAACGTCATTTGTGGCGCAGCACCACGGATAGATACAGATGCCCCCTGACCGAATGCACGACCTACTGTAACACCAGGAATACGACCCAGAGACTCACCTACATCTGAATCGGGAAACTTACCTACATCTTCTGCCGATACAGCATCAACAACAGCTGTAGAGTTGCGTTTGATATCTACCGCGTTTTGCAGAGCACCGCGAATGCCCGTCACTAACACTTCCTCTACTTGATCAGCAGAGTTTTGAGCGAAGGCAATGCTTGGAATACCCATCATAGCGACGGCTGCTACAGAACCGAGCATGATTGCACTCTTATTGGCCAGCTTGATCGCGTCACTTAACTTATTACGCATGGTTAATCTCCCGAGATTAGTACTTTTATGTGTATTGATAACGATTGAGCTTATTCGACAACACAACCAAAAGACAACGTTGTCGATAAATCAACACTATCCAGACAGGACAACGTTGTCAACATCTTTGTAAACCTGCGTAAAAGAAAGTAAATGCACGCTTGGGACGGAACTTTATGAGAAACCTATTACAAATCAAAAGATTAGATTAATTGCCGGCCAGACGGCGGGGAAAAATATTTTTTATTGTTACTGGAAAAACATTACGAAAATACACACACCGAATCCGAGGCATAAAAAAAGCCGCAAATTTGCGGCTTTTTTTACATTTGCATCAAATCTTTATATGCCCAATGATGTATCACTGTGTGATGAGGCGTGCACGCAATTGGCGCAAGCTAGCTTTTACGCTGCGCGCATTTTCAGGGCCCATGCGCAACATTAATTTGTGCGTTTGCGGCAGTTGCTCCAGCGCTGGGTCGGCATATTGGTAAAACACTTTTGGACGAACTAACAATAAGTCGCCCTGTGCATCAGGTGCTGCCAAAATATTATCAATAGCCGCAATAAGCACACTGTGGAAGTTAGGCTTTTTCAAACCCAACTCGCGGAAGGCCTCTTCCAACAAGGGATAAAAACGACGGTAAACCGCTACTGCCGCATCACTGTCAATCAACGCCAAGGTGGTGACATAGGTTTCATAGCGCTGGTAGTTATTGGCAGATACACGCTCTTGTTCTACGGCCTCCCCTTCGATCATTACTGTGAAACTATCCACAATAAATGGAGGTGGTGGTGAAATGACCGGACGGTATTCATGAATCACTTTACCTTCCGAGAGATTGTTAACCGCCAAGACAAATTTACGGATCAATTCCTGAGGGACTAATAGTTCAATTAACCCTTCTCCGCGCAATTGCGTTAACGCCGCTAATACACTGCTGTCGCTCTCACCCAATGCAGGCAGTGGTTCAACTTCAATCACTTGTGCAGGCGGTTGATATTCTTCTATCGGCGCTTGCTCAGCCGGGGCGCTACTGGAAGTAACAGACTCCGGTGCAGTGGCAATGGGGGTTGCTACCACCGGGGTTGACGCTGGCGCATCGTCGCGCAGGTACATAAATGCTAGCCCAAGGGCGATTAAGGCTATCACCACAACGACGATCATGGCAGTAGACGAAGATTTTTGACGGGGTGGATAATCATCACTCATGGCAAACCCTTTTGTTGGTGATTTGTTGGTAACCGTAGATCGAACAGCTTAATGGGTGATTATGGCGTAATACCTATAAGCCTGACAGCCTCTATATCCATGGGTTCCCATCTTTTATGAACAACCGCTAGACTGGCAGGTGTACAGACTATTACCTGCTTAAGCATATAAAGGATCTTCATGAGTCGCCTTACTCACTTTGGTTTGACGCGCAGCCTGCAGCGTGCGCTTGTTATCGCTAGCCTGTTGGTCACTATCGGTTGTGTCAGTATGGGTGGCTCGCAGTGGGATCAACGCTACGGCAAAGCCGTACCGAGGGAGGTTGCAACCAGCCCCCAGAAGGTAAGCCGCAATTATTACCAGCACACCAAAACGATTATTGAGCAGCGCTGCGTCGTCTGCCACGGCTGTTACGATGCCCCCTGCCAGCTCAAGATGGAGTCCTACGAAGGAATATTGCGCGGAGCGAATCCCACCAGGGTTTATGATGGTTCGCGCTTGCTGGGCGCCAGCCTGACCCGCTTGTTTGAGGACGCACAATCTACCGAAGCCTGGCGTGGTAAGGGGTTTCATCCCGTCATTAATGAACGTGGAAATAGCGCCAGCGCCAATATCAATGCCGGGGTGATGGCACAGCTATTAGCCTTAAAACAGGATAACCCCCTACCGGAGGACGCCCTTTTGTCCAGTGCGTTTAATCTGGATATCAACAGCCCGCAATACTGCGCCAGTATTGAAAATTTAGAGCAGTACACCCGTAAAAATCCGCTTTTGGGCATGCCTTATGGTTTGCCCGGGCTGAGCGATCAGGAATACAAAGTCACTATGGATTGGCTCAAACAAGGGGCTGCCATGGGTAAGGCACCGGAACTGCCACGACAAATCTACACGGACATTGCACGCTGGGAGGCCTTTTTAAATGGCAATACACTCAAAGCACAATTAGTTAACCGCTATATATATGAACATCTGTTTTTAGCACAAATTGATTTCGCCTCTGCACCCGGTGTGTATTTCCGCTTGGTGCGCTCCAGTACACCGCCGGGTGAACCGTTGCAGCGAATCAGCACCGCTCGCCCATTTGATGACCCCAAGGTGAGCCGTGTTTATTATCGCCTCTGGCAAGACCCATCCAGTGTGGTTGCTAAAACCCATATGCCGTATCGCCTTGATGCAGCGCGCATCGCGCAGTGGCAAACCCTGTTTTATGCATCGGACTATGAGGTCACACAACTACCGGGCTACAGCAGCGAAACCGCATCCAACCCCTTTGTGACCTTTGCCCAGTTGCCTATAGATGCGCGCTACCGGTTTATGCTCAATGAAGCCCGTTTTACCATCATGAACTTTATTAAGGGCCCGGTATGTCGCGGGCAGGTAGCCCTGAACGTCATTCAGGATCACTTTTGGGTATTTTTCTATTCCCCCGAATCACAAGCCACGGATGAAGATGCCCGCTTCCTGGCTGAAAACAGTAAACACTTGCAGTTGCCTGCCGGAGCGGGCAATACGCTGCTGCCCTTGACCAATTGGCTCAAATATTCGGAATTACAAAAAGAATACCTGGCTGCCAAGGCAAAATTCATCAGCCAAAAAATGGCGGCCGAAGGCGGTTTGGTGATGCATGGCATTTGGGATGGCGATAAGGGCACCAACGACAATGCCGCACTCACCATTTTCCGCCACGCCGATAGCGCCAGCGTCCACAAGGGACTGATTGGTCAATCACCCAAAACTGCATGGGTTATTGGTTACCCACTGCTGGAGCGCATTCATTATTTATTGGTGGCGGGTTTTGATGTGTATGGCAACGTATCCCATCAATTATTGAGCCGGCTCTACATGGACTTCCTGCGCATTGAGGGCGAGATGAATTTTGTGGAGCTACTGCCGCGCGAGGCCCAACAGCCCACCATGCAATACTGGTATCGCAACGCCGAATCTAACCTGCAAACCTACATTGACCTCTACCTGAAACAGGTGGATTTGACCAACAACATCCAGTACCACACCGATGCACCACAAGAGGAGCTGTACCTCAAGCTAAAACAGCATTTGGGTAAAGCCGGTCAGTCGGCCCACAACCTCAACACCGCAAAATTACCTGCGGCCAAATTGGCGCTCTACCATCGCCTGCAAAACACCAGCGGTAAGGCAATCAGCTTCCTGCCGCAAACCACACTGATTGAGTTGCGCGGTGTCGGCTTGTTCAGCCTGATCCACAACAGCGCCTATTCCAATTTATCCTCCCTCTTTGGGGAAGATAAACGACGAATACCTGCCGAGGACAACCTCACCCTCGCGCGCGGTGTAATTGGCGCCTACCCCAATAGTTTCTTGCGCATTGGCCCGGATGAACTGGATGAGTTTATTGATCGGTTGCAACAAATCGATTCAGAGCAAGGCTACTTCGCCCTTAAGGAACGTTTTGGCATACGTCGTACCCACCCGGAATTTTGGGCATTTAGCGACAGGGTTCATCAGCTTTATAAAACGGCCGAGCCGGAAGAAGCAGCCCTATTGGACTACAACCGACTGGAAAACCGCTAGCAATAGCTGGCGGCAACCCCTGCGCGACTAGTGCAAAGGCGTGCAAAAATCAGCACCTTAAATTGCGGCTCAGGGGTAAATGAAGTATTCTTTCTAATAATCAATCTCATTTACATTCAAGACGCCACTTCTTATGAATACTGCTGTGCTTGCTGATGCTATTACACCCGTGCTACGCCTTGACCAATGCCGTAAAGGTGCTTGTGTGCGCGTTACCACCCTTATCGAACAGCCACTGTTCGGCGCACAGGATGAGCGCGTCAGTTTGCGCTTGAAGGAACTGGGGTTTTTGCCCGGTGCGCAACTCAAGATCATTGGTTTTGGCTTGTTGGGTTCAGACCCTATGGCAGTACAAGTCAACGGCACTAAATTCGCCCTGCGTCGCGCCGAAGCCGCGAAAATCTGCGTGGAACCTGTATCCACTAACTCCTAATCAGGTAGCTCTATGTCCTCCCCTATTCGCTTTGCGCTAATTGGCAACCCCAATTGCGGTAAGACATCCTTATTCAATCGTTTAACTGGCGCGCGCGCCAAAGTTGCCAACTACCCCGGGGTGACCGTAGAGCGCCGCTCCGGCAAGCTGAGCGGCCTGTCACAACCCGCCGAATTGCTCGATTTACCCGGCACCTACAGCTTGTTTGTCACCTCACCGGATGAGCAAGTCGCACGCGATGTCATTCTCGGCAAACTTGCCGGTGAACGCCGCCCGGATGTGCTGATCGCCGTTGTTGATGCCTGCAACCTGAGCTTGGGGCTGCGCTTGGTGATGGAGCTTAAAAGCCTCAATCGCCCGATTGTTGTCGCACTCAACCAAATGGATGAAGCCAGACGCCGCGGCATTAGCATCAATACCGCCGCGCTATCCCAGGCGATTGGCATGCCCATCATTGAAACCGTTGCCGTTAACAGCCAAGGCGTTACTGCCTTGCGTGAACTCTTGGACAGTTATGCCCAGCAGCCACCGCAAGCCGAAGGCGAACAAACACTCGCCTTGAGTAACCGTCAGGAATCTGTGGAGGCGCTTTACGCGGAAATTGAAAGCTTGATGCGCCAGCATGTAATAGCACCGGCACATATGTCGCGCTGGCAAGATCGTATCGATCACTTGGTACTGCACCCGCTGATTGGCCTGATCGTGCTATTCAGTATTTTGTTGGTGATTTTCCAGGCCGTATTTGCCTGGGCGTCCCCTGTTGTCGATTTAATTGATGCCGGCTTTAGCGGCCTGGGTGAATTGGTAGGATCGCTCCTGCCCGATGGCATCCTCAAAGACTTTATTGTGGAAGGGCTTATTGCCGGTGTTGGCGGCGTATTGGTATTCCTGCCGCAAATTATCATCCTTTTCTTTTTTATTCTGGTGCTGGAAGATACAGGTTATCTCACCCGAGCCGCCTTCCTGCTGGATCGCCCCATGCGTGGGTTGGGATTGTCAGGCCGTTCATTTATTCCACTCCTGTCCAGCTTTGCCTGCGCCGTGCCTGGCATTATGGCCACCCGGACAATCGCCGACCCTCGCGAGCGCTTCATCACCATCATGGTGGCGCCGCTAATGACCTGCTCGGCAAGACTGCCGGTTTACGCACTGATTATCGCGGCATTTATCCCTGCACAAACCGTGTGGGGCATCTTTAACCTGCAAGGCCTGACGCTGTTTGCGCTCTATTTTGCCGGTGTTGCCAGCGCGGCATTAATCGCCTGGATTATGCGTCGCCGCACCAGTGGACGCGAAGAGTTTCCGCTGCTGCTGGAGCTACCTACTTATCGCTGGCCTATGCTCTATCACCTGATGATTGGCCTGCGTGAGCGCGCATGGATTTTTATCCGTCGCGTCGGCACCATCATTCTCGCGCTGTCCATAGTGCTCTGGTTCCTGGCTACCTTCCCCGGCGCCCCGGCTGATGCAACCCAACCCGCAATTGATTACAGCTTTGCCGGTCAGCTCGGACACTTCATGCAGCCGCTCTTTGCTCCACTCGGTTTCAACTGGCAGATGTGTATCGCACTGATTCCCGCCATGGGCGCACGCGAAGTTGCCGTGAGCGCATTAGCAACGGTTTATGCGGTAGGTGAAGAATCCATTGATGTAGCACTGGGCTCGGCCCTGGCAGCCAGTTGGTCACTACCTGTTGCTTACGCCTACCTGGCCTGGTTTGTTTATGCACCACAATGCATCTCCACAATTGCAGTGGTAAAACGCGAGACCAACTCCGCCAAGGCAACTACGTTCTTCACCATCTATTTATTTGCATTAGCCTATTTTGCCGCTTGGGCGACTTACCAAATCGCCAGCGCGATTGTGGGCTAACCGGACAAGGGGGAAATCTTTATGTGGCAAGAAATAATTGTAGGTGTCTGTGTGTTGGCCGCCGTGATTTTCCTGGCACGCCGCTGGATATTCCCCTCTGCCAAAAAATCGGCAGGCTGCGGCGGTTGCGGCGGCTGTGATAAAACCAGCGATTCCAGTTGCAACAATCCCACCGAGAAAACATCACATTGATGTAACGGGCGCGATCTACCGCGCCCTACACTCACTCAGCATATCCAGCGGTGCTTCATAAACGGCTGTATCTATATTCATTAATCCCAACAGGGTATGGAATAAATTATCTTGCGAATAGTCCTGCGAGGTATGTGCAATTAAGCACTGACGATCTATGTGGTTATCGCGTTCAAAACCGGGAGAGAACCAAAAGAAAAACGGGACGTGTTTTTGTGCAGTGGGAGCGATCATATAGGGCATGCCATGCAGATAGAGACCATTTTCCCCCAGGGATTCACCGTGATCAGAAAGATACACCATGGCCGTGTTGTAATAGCCAGACTGTGATTCCAGCCATTGAATAGTGCGCACTAAAAATTGATCGGTGTAGTGAATGGTATTATCGAACGCATTCACAACCTCTTCTCGACTACATTCCTGTAATTGATTGGTATGGCATGCAGGTGTAAATACCTCTGCACTTTCCGGGTAGCGATGATAATAGTCCGGGCCATGGCTGCCTTTTTGGTGTAATACAACCACTTTATGCCCTATACCCTGAGCTGGCATAAGCCCGACTTTCTGTTCCAGTTCGTGCAACAACACATTATCAAAACATTCGCGCTTATTGCACAGATCCGGCAGGGTGAGTGCGCGAATATCTTCATAGGCAACACGATCACAGGTTCCTTTGCAGCCGGAATTATTATCGCGCCATAAAACGGGTACACCAGCGCGATGTATCACATCCAGTACCGATTCCTGCTCCTTGGCTTTGCGATCGGAGTAGTCTTTGCGCGGTAATTGCGAAAACATACAGGGCACAGAAATGGCTGTTTCTGTGCCACAAGATGTAACCGACGGATAATTAATAATAGGTTGTTGTGCCAGTAGTGGAGTGGTAGCACGGTCATAGCCATTAATGGAAAAATGATCTGCCCGTGCCGTCTCGCCCACCACCACAATTAACAATGTCGGTTTGGTTGCTGCCAAACCGCGTGCATTTAACTGTGCATCTTCACCGATTGGTTTAACAACCACCTGTGTATCTTTTTCCGCAGCATAGGTAATACCCGCATAAATAAAATTTAAGGGATTAGCCATTTGGCGTACATCTTTATGGTTGCGAAAAAACGAGGCAAATTGGCTGGACATACTTAAAATTAATGCAATCGCCAACAGCAACGCGATGCTAATAATTTTTAGCCGATGCCATATTTCACGCATTGGTCTCTCATACACAATATGACAACGACCAGCAAGAATGGCGGGCAAAATACCCAGCATCAATAAGTAACCCAACAATTCACTTGATAGCAATGAACTGACTTCCTGAACATCAGTCTCCATCAAGTTTTGAATCATGAGTTTATGAATGACAATGCCATAGGCATTCATAAAGTAGGCAGTCGCTGCAGCGGAAACCAATAGCAGCATCA
>JACCDS010929633.1_pt1 | contig 18940 bp, 11 predicted proteins | sample 7446441 | NCBI WGS metagenome assembly JACCDS01 (sample SAMN15323445, study PRJNA562643) | freshwater metagenome | isolation source: river surface water | place: USA:Blue River Watershed | collected 2017-08-17
CAATCCGAAAGTGCAGCCGAACTCCCTCATCAAGACCTGGGGTCCGTTCAAGCCCAACCTGCTGAACGTGTCAAAGGCAGGGGAACTGCAGGCGACGGCCACGCGCCTGATGGACCGCGCAGGCTACCGCTAATCAATGGCTGTGACTGCATCGCGGCCGGCATGGTCGGTGCTGCCGATTGCCTTGCTGACCGTCGTGCCGCTGCTGGTGGTGGCGGCCAGCTGGCTGCAGCCGCAGCCCGAGGTCTGGCAGCACCTGCGTGAGTTCGTGCTGCCGCGCGTGCTGGCGAACACCCTGTGGATGGCGGCCGGCGTCGCGCTGCTGACGGCGCTGGTCGGTATCTCGCTGGCGTGGCTGACGGCCGTCTGCGATTTTCCCGGCCGGCGTTTCTTCGCGTGGGCGCTGGTGCTGCCGCTGGCCTTGCCCGGCTATGTGCTGGCGTCGGTGATGGTCGGACTGCTGGACTACAGCGGTCCGCTGCAGACGGCGCTGCGCGCCGCCTTCGGCCCGGCCGCGTCGCTGCCGCCGGTACGCTCGGTGGGTGGCGCGGTGCTGGTGTTCGGGCTGGTGCTGTACCCGTATGTGTACCTGCTCGCGCGCCAGGCCTTCCTTACGCAGGGCCAGCGCAGCATCGAGGCCGCGCAGACGCTCGGGCTGCCGCGCGTGCGCGCCTTCTTTCGTGTGGCGCTGCCGATGGCGCGCCCGTGGTGGGCGGCCGGCATCACGCTGGCGCTGATGGAGATGCTGGCCGACTTCGGCACAGTGGCGATCTTCAACGTCGACACTTTTACGACCGCGATCTACAAGGCCTGGCTGTCACTGTTCAACCTGCCGGTGGCATCGCAGCTGGCGTCGCTGCTCGCGCTGGCGGTGCTGCTGCTGACCTGGTTCGAGCTGCGCGAGCGCGGGCAGCGCCGTTTCAGCGGCACCGGCGCCGGCAAGGCGGCACAACGCATACCGCTGCGCGGCATCTGGCGCCTGCTCGCCAGCGCGTGGTGCGCGCTGGTGCTGCTGCTTGCCTTCATCGTGCCGCTGGCGCAGCTGCTCGCGTGGACGCTGAACGTGATCCGCAACGACTGGGATCAGCGCTACTGGGGTTTCATTGGCCATTCGCTGCTGCTGTCGGCACTGGCGGCGCTACTGGTGGTCGCCTGCGGGCTGTGGATTGCCTATGCGCAGCGTCAGCACCCGGGGCGCGTCACGCAGGTGGCGATCCGTCTGTCGACGCTCGGCTATGCGCTGCCGGGCATGCTGCTGTCGGTCGGACTGTTCGTACCGGTGGCGTGGCTGGACCTGCAGCTGCTGCCGTTATGGGATGCGCTGGGCGTGCAGCCGGCGCCGGTATTGAAAGGCACGCTGGCCGTGATGCTGCTGGCGCTGGCGGCACGCTTCATGGCGGTCGGCTTCGAGCCGCTGCAGGCGGCGATGCAGCGCGTGACACCGTCGCAGGAGCAGGCTGCGCGCAGCCTCGGCCTGGGGCGCTGGCAGGTGCTGCGGCGGCTGTTCGTGCCCATGCTGCGCTCCGGCTGGCTGGGCGCGAGCCTGCTGGTGTTCGTCGAGGTAATGAAGGAAATGCCGATCACGCTGATGACCCGGCCGTTCGGCTGGGACACGCTGGCCGTGCGCGTGTTCGAGATGAGCTCGGAGGGCATGTGGGAGCGCGCCGCGCTGCCCAGCCTGTGCATCGTCGTCGCCGGCCTGCTGCCGGTGCTGATGCTGGTGCGCGCAACAGAGAAATGAGGAAGCCATGAACCGAGCCGACGAGGCCCACCTGACGCTGAATGCGCTCGAGCTGGAATCGCTCGAGCTGGCGTACGACACGCCGACCGGCGCGCACACGGTGCTGCGCGATTTTTCACTGCGGCTGGGGCGCGGCGAGATTGCCAGCCTGCTCGGACCGTCCGGCTGCGGCAAGACCACGGCACTGCGTGCGATCGCGGGCTTTCATCCGCTGCAGGCCGGCCGCATCTGGCTGATGCAGCGCGAGGTCGGCAGCGCGCGCCACCAGCTGCCGCCGGAGCAGCGCAACATCGGCATGGTGTTTCAGGACTATGCGCTGTTCCCGCACCTGAATGTCGCCGCCAACATCGGTTTCGGACTGCACCGGATGGCGCGCGCCGAGCGCGAACGGCGCGTGGCGCAGATGCTGGAGCTGGTCGGGCTCAGCGCGTTCGCACAGCGTGCGCCGCACGAACTGTCCGGTGGCCAGCAGCAGCGCGTGGCACTGGCACGCGCACTGGCGCCGCAACCATCGCTGCTGTTGATGGACGAGCCTTTTTCCAACCTCGACGTCACGCTGCGCGAGCGGCTCGCGCTTGAAGTACGCGACCTGCTGAAGCAGACCGGCACTGCCGCCGTGATCGTCACGCATGACCAGCGCGAGGCCTTCGCCGTCGCCGACCGCGTGGCCGTGCTGGCCGACGGCCGGCTGCAGCAGTGGGGCACGCCGATGGACTTGTATCACCGTCCCGAGAATCGCTTCGTGGCCGGCTTTGTCGGCGAGGGCGTGATGCTGCCCGGCGTTGCCGATGGCAGCGGCGGCGTGCACACCGAGCTTGGCGAATTCCGCATCGATCCGCGCTGCAAGCCGCTGCCGGCCGGCAGCGCCACCGAGCTGCTGGTACGACCCGATGACATCCTGCACGACGATGCCAGCACGCGCCGCGCGAACGTGCTGGCGAAAGCGTTTCGCGGCGCCGAATTCCTGTACACACTGGCGCTGCCGTCGGGGCAGAACCTGCTGTCGCTGGTGCCCAGCCATCATGACCATGCGATCGGCGAAGCCATTGGCATTCGTGTCGAACTCGATCATGTGGTCTGTTTCGGTCCCGGACAGCCCCCGGCCTGATCGTTCTGCCGGCTATGCCGACCGGTTGCCGCGCAGGCTGCCGCATCGGCTGTTGCACCGGCTGTTGCATCGCTTACTCAGCCGGCCGTTCGATTAATTAAGAGAAACTTCTCTGGTCGCCACGTTCGCAGATCGGCCGATTTTTATGATCTTCCGCAAATAAGTTGCCGATTTGCCTATTTCTTTGTTGCGTAATGACCGCCACCCGACATTTCATTGTGAAAAAACACAAGACGTCGACAGGAGGGGGCTTTGCGCTGGCTGCGTCATTCTTCGCTTGCCGATTATCCGGGGGCAACCTCAGACCTGTTCAGGCTGGTTGCCTGGGTGGTCGGGCTACTGTTCCTGATCGCGCTGCTGTGGACGGCGACCGAGACCCAGGTCGCGCGCGATGAGCAGGACAGCCGCGCCCTCGCGAAGCACCTTGCGTCATCGACGGCCAGTTCGTATGCGGTGCAACTTGAACATCTGGCGGCGCAAATGGACAGGCTCACTCTGTCGATTGCGTTTGACTGGGAAGATGCGCCGGCAGGGCTGGACTTGCAGCGTGACCGCGAACGCGGCCTGTTCCCGCAAAAACACGAGTTCGTTATCGCCATCATTGATACCGCCGGCAGGCCGATCCGCACGTCGACCCCGCTGCCTCCGACAACCAGTTACGCCAGTACCAATTTTTTTAAGCGCCACGCGGCGGGCTGCTGCAGTGGCCTGCTGATATCGGGCCCGCAGTTCAATGCGGCGGCCGGCAAGCCGCTGATTCGTTTTTCGCGCCGGCTGCAAGATCGCGGCGGCCGTTTTGCAGGCGTCGTGCTGATCTCGGTGACACCCGACTTCATGGTGACGCTGCAGGACGAGTCGCAGCAGGGAGTCAATGATTTTGTGACCGTGCGCATGAATGACGGCACCTTCCTCGCCACCCGCGTGCGGCGCGAAACACGCGCCGGCCAGATCTTCTACCGCGAGCCGCCGGTATTCGGGCCGACGAAGGGCGTGCACCTCGTCAGTGGAGACCGCTTCGTTGACGGGCTGGCCCGCTTCGTTTCCTGGCACCGGATAGAGCCTTACGGCATGGTCGCAATCGCCGGGCTGACCGAGCATAATGCGCTGGCTGCGCATCGCGCGGTCGCCCATGGTTACCGGGTCGGTGCAGCCATCGCGACCTTGTTCCTGTCGCTGCTCGCGCTGGCCGGGATTGCGATCTCCGTGCACTTTGCCCGCGGCCACCGCGCCGAGGAGCAGGTGCGGCGTACCTACCGGATGGCCACTGATGCTGCCAACGAAGGCTTCTACATGCTCTCGCCGCTGCTGGGCGAGCGGGGCGAGCTGAAGGATGTCCTCATCCAGGACTGCAATGACCGCGCGGCGGCGCTGCTCGGGCTGAGCCGGGCACAACTGGTCGGCCGCCACGCAAGAGATGCGATTCCGGCCGCCTCATGCGCCGAGTTGCTGGCTATCTGTTCGACGGCGCTCGCGAATGGCATCTGCGAGGACGAGTTGCGCGTGCCCGTGCAAGGCTGGCTGCGCGCCACCTGGGTATACCGGCGTGCAGTGCATTCAGGCTGCGGTATCGCGCTAACCCTGCGCGACATCTCCGACCTGAAGGCGCAAGAGCAGGCGCTGGCCGACATGGCCAACAAGGATGCACTGACCCAGCTGCCGAACCGCCGCTGGCTGACCAGTTTCCTGCCGATGGCGATACGCCGTGCCGCACGCGGCAAGGGGCGCCTCGCGCTGATGTTCATCGACCTCGACAATTTCAAAACCGTCAATGACACGCTCGGCCATCAGGCCGGCGACTACCTGCTGAAGCAGGCCGCAGCACGCCTGGGCGACACCGTGCGCGCCAGCGACCGGGTGGCGCGGCTGGGCGGCGATGAGTTCACGGTGGTGCTGGAGAACATCGATTCGGACGAAGCGGTCGCCGGCATTGCCAACGCGATCGTCGAGCGGCTGAGCGAGCCTTTCGCGCTTGCCGGTGCGGTCGGCATCCGCGTGTCGGCATCGATCGGGGTCAGTCTGTACCCCGACCACGGCGTCGATGCCGATACCCTGCTCAAGTACGCCGATGTCGCGATGTATGCCGCCAAGGGCGCCGGCAAGGGAGGGCACTGTTTTTACCATTCGTCGTTGTCGGACCAGCTGCTGCAGCGGCTAGTGGAGGAGCATGCATTGCGCGAGGCGATCGATCACGGCGAGTTCATCATGCATTACCAGCCGCGGGTCAGCGCCACGACCGGCCGCCTCAGCAGCATCGAGGCGCTGGTGCGCTGGCAGCATCCGGAGCGCGGCCTGCTGCCGCCGTCGGAGTTCATTCGGGTGGCTGACGAGGCCGGCCTGATGGGCGCGATCAGCGAGATCGTGATCGGGCAGGTCGCGTCGCAGCTGGCGCAGTGGCGCGAACTGGGAATGCCGCTGGTGCCGGTGTCGGTGAATGTGTCGCCGCGCGAGCTGCAGGGCGGGCAGACAGCGGCACGCCTCGCGCAGGCGCTCGAGCGGCACCGGCTGGCGCCATCGCTGCTTGAGGTCGAGATCACCGAATCGGCGATGGTGGACCGGGATCCCGCCACCACTCGTGAGCTGGATGCGATACGGGCACTGGGTATCCGGCTGATGATCGATGACTTCGGCACCGGCTATTCGTCCCTGGCCCAGCTGCACCGGCTGGATGTCGATGTGCTGAAGGTTGATCAGGCCTTCACGCGCTCGCTCGCGCAGGACTCGGAGGGGGAACTGCTGTACCGGGCGATTGTTTCCATGGCGGCCGCGCTGGACATGCATGTCGTCGCCGAGGGGGTGGAAACCATCGAGCAGCTGCGGCTGCTGCAGGCTATCGGCTGCGACGAAATCCAAGGCTACATCATCTCACCCGCGGTGCCGGCCGCCGCCATTGCCAGCCTGGCCGGCAAGGATTGCCTGCATCCTTTCGAACGCGGCGCGCTGCGCGTGCTGCCCGGCCGCACCGGATGAAGTCGGCCGGCTGCGGCCATGAGTTGCAAAAATTCTTTGATACACTCCAGCGATCTACAAAAAACATACCGAAGCGGGCGGTGCCCTGCCCGGGGAACGCAAGGCACCGGTCCTGGCTCGGCAAGGGCGCACCATGGATCGTGTATTCGAGCCTGTTCGCGAGGGAATTCGCAGCAATCGCAGCATCCTGCTGAGCTGGGCCGTCAGCGCCTGCCTGCTGCTGACGATCATCTGGGCGGGGACGCTCGCCAAGGTCATGCACGACCTGCAGGACATGCAGGCCGAGGCGAAGCGGCGCGCGGCGGCGCGCGCCCGCGTGTATGCCGAGCAGCTGCTGCGCACGGTGAAGGCGATCGACCAGATCTCGCTGACCGTCAAATACCAGTGGCAGAACATGGCAGTGCCGCTCAACCTCACCGACCAGTACGAGAAGGCGATGCACCACACGCCGACCTTCCCGGTCGCGATCGGGCCGCAGGGACGCATCGTCAGTTCGTGGCGTAAGGCCTCGGTGGGTCTCGACATGAGCGACATTCCTTTCTTTGCTTACCACCGCGACCACGCAGATGACGCGCTGCGCATCAATCCACCGTCCATCGGTATCGGCGGTATGGCGGGCAAACGTACGATCCGCTTCACGCGGCGGGTGAATTCGCCGGCCGGCGAATTCGCCGGCGTGGTGATGGTGTCCACCGAGCCGAATTACCTGGCCAGCGTCAGTAACGAGGATGAACTCAATCACGGTGACTTCATTTCCGTGCGGCTGACCTCCGGTCCGCTGCTGGTTGCGAAGACCGTCGACAACCGCGAGAGTCCGCAGCCTTACTTCCGTACCGACCCCGTCTTCGCTACGCCGGCCGGTCGTCGCCATGAGCCGGCCCGACAGTTCCTTGACGGCCAGGCGCGTTACATCGCGTGGCAGAAGATCGACGGCTATCCGCTGGTGGCCGTGACCGCGATCACCGAGGCCAGTGCCGTGGCGTCGTACGCGCCGACACGCTCGGCCTGGCTATCGTTCGCGACGGCGACTTCCTTGCTGGTGCTGCTGGCGGCCGTGTCGGGCGGCGTGATGGCCGTGCGTAATGCAGAGCGCCGGCGCAAGGCCGAGCGCGTGCGCTCGACTTTCCGTCTGGCCGTTGAAGGCGCGCGCGAGGCTTTCCTGATGATCGAGCCGGTGCGTGCACCGGACGGCAGCATCGCCGACTTCCGCGTCGAAGATTGCAATGAACGCGCGGCACAGCTGCTGCGCATGCCGCGCGATCAGCTGCTCGGCCGCAGCCTGTCGCGCACTTTCGAAGGCGAACGGAGCCGTGAGATCTCGGACTTCTTCAGCGAGGCTGTCGCGCGGAATTTCGCAGAATCCGAGTACCTGATCGGCGCTAATGAAATCCATCAGCCGGGCTGGTTCCATCGCCGCGCGATTCGCTCGGGCGACGGCATCGCCGTGACCATCCGCGATATCACCGATACCAAGCTGCACGAACAGGTGCTGTCCCGGCTCGCCGTGACCGACACCCTGACCGGCCTGCCCAACCGGCGCTGGCTGGATGACTACCTGCCGGGCGCGTTGCAGCGCGCGCGAACCGCACGCAAGCGGGTGGCGCTGCTATTCCTCGATCTCGACAACTTCAAGGCCATCAATGACACGCGCGGCCACGCTGCCGGCGACGAGCTGCTGCGCGCGGCCGCACTGTCGCTGAAGGCTTCAGTACGCTCCAGCGACTTTGTCGTGCGGCTCGGTGGCGACGAATTCACGGTGCTGCTGGAGAATCTAGAGCGCGATGCCGATGCCGAGCTGGTGGCGGCGCAGGTCGTCAAGGCTTTCGCAACGTCCGATGCCTTTGCGCCCTGGGCCGGGTTGAACGTCGGCTGCTCGGTCGGCGTAGCCGTGTATCCGACCCACGCCGAGGATGCCGCCGGCTTGCTGCAATGTGCGGACAGCGCGATGTACGACGCCAAGGCGAGCGGCAAAAATCGCTATCAAATCTATCGCGAGCCGGCGCAGGGCGCTGCCGTACCGGCGGCCGCCGCCGGCTGAACCGGTCTCAGGCGCGCGCCGGCAGTATGCGGCGAGCAAGCAGGTAGAGCGGCAGCAGTGCGATGGCGGCGCCCGCACTCGCTAGCCACTCGAGTGTCGGCAGCGGCACCAGCCGGAATGCGCGAGCGACCGGCGCCAGGTTTGTCACCAGCCACAGCGCGGCGACGGTGCCGCCGGCCACCCATAGCGAGACCGGCGTCAGTTCAGAGAACAGTCCGCGCCAGCCCGACCGCTGACGCCGGTTCGGCAGGATCAGCAGTGCATTGGCAATCACCAGCAGCACAAACGCACTGGTTGCCGCCGCCCCGGCTTCCTTACCGAGCGCCAGCTGTACCGCATAGGCGCCAAAGGCGGCTGCCGTGGTGAGTGCGCCATAGACGACGCTGTGCAGCGCGTCCGTGCGCGCCAGCAGCGGTTCGGCGGCACTGCGCGGCTGCTGCTGCATCAGCGCCTCGCCACCGTCCTCGGCTTCGAACACGACCGAGCAGGCCGGGTCAATGACGAGTTCGAGGAAAGCGATGTGCACCGGTGCCAGCAGCAGCGGCAGACCGAACAGTAATGGCAGCACGGCGAGTCCGGCGATCGGAATGTGAACCGCCAGCGTGTAGACCATCGCCTGCCGCATGTTGGCGAACGTGCGCCGGCCCATGCGGATGGCCTGCACGATGGAGTCGAAATCGTCTTTCAGCAGTACCAGTGCGCCGGCTTCGCGCGCGACGTCGGTGCCGCGCTGGCCCATCGCTACGCCAATGTGCGCGGCTTTCAGCGCCGGCGCGTCGTTGACGCCATCGCCGGTCATGGCAACCACTTCACCTTGCTTCTTCAGCGCTTCCACCAGCGCCAGCTTCTGCTCGGGCTTCACGCGCGCGAACACATCGATCTCGCTGGCCGTGTGTTCGAGCGTTGCAGCGTCCATCTGCGCCAGCTGCGCACCGGTGACGGCCGCGCTGGCGGTCAGGCCTGCTTCGCGTGCGATGGCCAGTGCAGTGCGCGGGTGGTCGCCGGTGATCATGACCACGCGTATGCCGGCGCGGCGGCACTGCGCGATCGCGGCCGGCACCTCGGGGCGCAGCGGATCGGCGAGCGCCAGCAGCCCGAGCCAGCCGAAGCGGAAGCCCTGCGGGCTGTCGGGCCACGGCTCTGCGACCTCGTGCCCGGCATGCGCGACACCGAGCACGCGCAGCCCGCGCGCGGCGAGCTGCTCGGCTTGCTGTGCCACACGTGCGGCGTCGGCCGGCGCCAACATGCACAGTGCCGCGACCGCCTCGGGCGCCCCCTTGATGGCCACCGTCGCCAGCGGATCCTGGCCGTCATGCCATGCATGCGTCATCGCGGGCAGTTGCGGCGACAGTTCGTATTCGCGCACAAGTGCCCAGCCGGCGGGTACGGCAGGTGCGAAACCGGCGTCGGCTGCACGCCGGTGAATGGCCTTTTCCATCGGGTCATGCGGATCGCTTTCGCTGGCCAGCAGCGCATGGCGCAGCAACTCCCGCTGTGCCGGGCTCAGCGGGGCGCCGGCATCTGCATTGGCGTCGGCTCCGCGGGGGGCGTCCGTCGCCTGCAGGGCGACGACCTCCATCCGGTTCTGCGTGATCGTGCCGGTTTTGTCGACGCACAGTACCGAGGTCTCGCCCAGGGTCTCGATGGCCTCCAGCCTTCGCGTCAGCACATCCAGCCGCGCGAGGCGGCGTGCGGCGAAAGCGAAGAAGATGATCATGATCACTGCGAATTCCTGCGGCAGCAACGACATCGCCAGCGCGATGCCCGCCAGCACGGATTCGGCGACACCGCCGCGCAGCCACCAGTAAGTCGCTGCCAGTGCCAGTGCCATCAGCGAGCCGGCCAGCGCGATGCGCCGGGTCAGTCGCGTCATTTCCTTGCGCAGCGGCGAGGCCTCGAGGGCGATCTCGGCCAGCGATTCACCGATCCGGCCCATCTCGGTCCGGCTGCCAGTCGCGCTGACGCGCAGCATGCCCTGGCCCTGGACCACCAGCGTACCGGCATGGGCGGCATCTCCCTTCACGCGTGCGACGGGCACCGATTCACCGGTCAGCATTGATTCATCGATGGCGAGGTCGTGCGCGTCCAGCAGCTCGCCATCAGCCGGCACGCGGTCACCTTCTTCCAGCAGCAGCAGGTCGTCGCGCACGACCTCGTGGCCGGCAATGCGCTGCTGGCGGCCATCGCGTATCACCAGCGCGCGCGGGCTTGACAGTTCGCGCAGCGCGGCGAGCGCATTGTCGGTACGGCGTTCCTGGAAGATCGTGATACCCATGATTGCCAGCACAAAGCCGGTCAGCACCATCGCCTCGACCTTGTCGCCAATGAGCAGATAGACCGCGCCGGCGGCCAGCAGCAGCAGGAACATCGGTTCGCTCGCGACTTCGATGACGATGGTCCACAGCGTGCGTCGCTGCGAGCTGCGCGGAACGTTCGGGCCTTCGTCGGCGAGGCGGCGCGCGGCGGCGGCCGAACTGAGTCCCTGCGGTGCGACGGGCATGGTCATGGCGGGTGTCGTTCTGATTGGAAAGGGGCGTCGGCTACAATGGTTGCATCTTCAGACAAATCGGGCAAAGCCTTCGATGAAGCTTACCTTTCTTGGCGCCGCCGGCACCGTGACCGGCTCGAAATACCTGATCGAACATGAAGGTCGCAAATTCCTGATCGATTGCGGACTGTTCCAGGGCTACAAGAATCTCCGGCTGCTGAACTGGCAGCGCCTGCCTGTGGATCCGTCCAGCCTGGATGCGGTGGTGCTCACGCACGCGCACCTCGATCACTCGGGCGCGTTGCCGCTGCTGGTGAAGCAGGGTTTTCGTGGCCCTGTCTATGCGACGCCTTCCACCATCGACCTGTGCGAGCTGCTGCTGCCCGACAGTGGCCACTTGCAGGAAGACGATGCCGACTTCGCGAACCGGCACAAGAGCTCAACTCATGATCCTGCGCTGCCGCTGTATACCGAGGAAGAGGCACGTCATGCGCTGCGCTTTCTCGAGCCGCTGCCGTTCGACCGCACGATCGAGCTCGGCGGACTGACACTGCGGCTGCGGCCTGCGGGCCACATCCTCGGTGCGAGCTCGGTCGAGCTGCGCGGCGAAAATGGCAGCCTGCTGCTGTCCGGCGACCTCGGCCGTCCGGACGATCTGGTGATGCGCGCGCCGGCACCGATCGAGCATGGCGACACGCTGGTGGTCGAATCCACCTATGGTGACCGCAGCCACGAAGACAGCAGCAGTGCCGACGCCCTCGCCGACGTGATCACGCGCACCGCCGCGCGCGGCGGCATGGTGATCGTGCCTGCATTCGCAGTCGGCCGTGCGCAGAGCCTGCTGTACCAGATCGCGCTGCTCAAGCGTGCCGGACGTATACCCGACCTGCCGGTCTTCCTCGACAGCCCGATGGCGATCGACACCACCGGCATCTACCAGCGCCACCATGCGGAGCACCGGCTGTCGCAGGAGGACTGCCGCAGCCTTGGCCACGTCGCCCGCTATTGCCGCACCGTCGAGCAGTCGCGCGCGCTGAATGCGCTCAGCTATCCGGCGATCATTATCTCGGCCAGTGGCATGGCGACCGGCGGCCGTGTGCTGCATCATCTGCGCAACCATGGCCCGGACCATCGCAGCAGTATTGTGTTCGCCGGCTATCAGGCCGGCGGAACGCGCGGCGCGCGGCTGGTCGCGGGCGAGCGGGTGATCCGCATCTTCGGCGAGGAGGTTCGCATCAACGCCGAGGTGGTGTCGCTGCCGGGCATGTCGGCGCATGCCGATGCGTCGCAAATCATCGGCTGGCTGAAAACCCTGAAGCAGGCGCCGCGGCACGTGTACCTGACCCACGGAGAGCCCGCCGCTGCCGACGCGCTGCGCTGGCGCATCGAGCACGAACTGCGCTGGCAGGTCAGCGTGCCGATGATGGGTGATCGGGTGACGGTGGCGCTGTAGCGTCGTTCGCCGGCAGTGCGTCGAGATTCCAGCGCGCCTGCGACAGCGATGGCCTGAGCGACAGCGCACGCAGGTAGGCGGCGCGTGCCTCGGCATGCCGTCCGGCCAGCTGGTACGCATAGCCGAGGTTGTTGAATGCGCGCGCATTCTGCGGCGACTTGGCCGTGACGTCCTGCCAGAACACGATCTCGTCCCGATAGACCCGGTTGCGCACAACCGTCTGCCAGCCCGTGCCGGCCAACACGGCGAGTGTGAGCAGGGCGACCATCAGCGTGGTCCCGCGGTGTCCGGGTGCAAGAGGCGCGCCGTCGTGGAAGCGCAGCGTGCACACCCTTTGCCATGCAGCCGTTACCATCAGCGCGACTGCGGCGAATGCGCCGATCGAGCTCAGGTAGAGCTGGCGATCGTTGACGACATCAAGACGCGGTATCAGCGAGTTAGTCGGCGCGAGGTGGATGAAGAACCACAGCACGCAGAAGCCCGCGAAGGAGCGCTGTCGCCATGCACGCCAGCCCAGCGCGATCAGCAGCGCCAGCAGTGCGGCCCGAGCCGCGAGTGGAAGCTGCCAGGCTGCTGCCACCGGCCAGTCCGGGTCGGCATTCAGCAGTGAAGGCTGCAGCAGGTGACTGATCAGCACATAGACCGCATCGACCTGCAGTGCGAGATTATCCAGCGGTGATCGCTGCGCCAGCCCGGTCGACAGGAAATGGCGGTACGCGGGCAGCGTGAGCAGGAAGGCGAGTGCGGCCACGGCGACTGCCAGCGGCCAGCGACCGGTGTACAGCATCGACCGTATCGACGCCTGCACCTTGCTGTGAACCGGCATCCGGACCGCTGGCGGCGGCACCAGCCGGACCAGCAGCCACAGCGCGGCCGGCAGGATGATCGCAACTTCCTTGGTCAGGAATGCGCAAACGAAGGCGAGGACCGACAGCCGCTTCAATACCGTGCTTCCGAGGCGCTCCGCGCGCAGCCATGCGATCAGTGAAGACAGATAAAACAGCGCCATCAGCGATACCGACCGGCCGGACACGTAGGTGACGGCCTCGGTCTGTACCGGATGTACTGCGAACAGCGCAGCCGCCAGTAATGGCAGCGCGGCCGGTAGCGCACGGCGATACGCAAGCTCGGACAGGATCAGCCAGACCAGCAGCGAGTTGATTGCGTGCAGACCGATATTCACCGCCCGGAAGGCGGCGGACTCGGGGGCCATCGTCCAGTTCAGCGCATACGACAGTTTCAGCAGCGGCCGGATGCCCGGCATCGAGCGCCACCAGGCGTCGAGCGAATGCACCGCGGGCTGGTCGACGATGACGTTGTAGTCATCGAACTGGAAAGACGAGTCCAGCGATGGCCAATACAGCAGCACGACCAGCACCGGCAGCAGCCAGCCGGCCTGACGGGTTGTCCAGCGCATGGCAGGCGTCATTGGCCGCCCCTTGCGTGCGCGCGGCGGACTCGGCGAAGGTGAGTGAGTTCCAATGGGGAAATCTGCCCGATGGATGGGAACAGCGGTTAAAACCTTCTAAATTTTGTCGGCATTGGGTTGCCTTCGGTCTCGGTCCGAGTATACAGTCGGCGTACGCAGTCCTGTCCGCCGGCGGAGCGCACGGCCTGCCCGCACTCGAGAACAATGATTCGAAAACAATGATTCGCAATCAAAGAACGGAGGGTGGTTCCATGTCGAAGCTGATCGCGGTACTGCTGCTGACCTTCATGTCCGGCGCGCTGCATGCGCAGCAGGATGGCGAGCTGTGGGAAATGAGCATGAGCATCGCGGAGGACAATGGTCCGCTGATGCCCATGATGAACAACAAGGTCTGCTCACCGAAGAGCAAGGATGCCGGCGACCAGATGTTCAAGCCGGACGACGACCGTAACTGCAAGGTGGATCTCAAGCCTTCGGGCAACAAGACCCGCTTCAAGACTGTCTGCGTGAACAATGGCGAGACGACCACCATGGAAGGCGTGCAGGAGCATCTCGGGCCGGACCATTTCAAGAGCGACAGCACCATCACGATAGAAAACCGCAAGGGCAGGCAGGTGATGCGGCAGGCCATGACGATGAAGAAGGTTGGCACCTGCAAGGTCGAGGATCCGAACGCTGCGATGATGGTCGAGATGAAAAAGATGTGCGGCGAGATGCTCGAGTCCATGCATACACCTTCCATTCTCGGCAAGGATGCGATCTGCAAGGAGAAGAAGCCGGAGTTCTGCGCGAAGGCGAAGGCGATTGCCGAGGAGTCGCGCGATCCGGCCAAATACCGCATCCGTGACATCCTCCAGCCGGATGAGGTGGCGAAGGCCTGCGGCATCGATCTGGCCGGTATTACGCGCAGTGCATGCCAGCGCGCCCTCGAGACGAAAAACTGGAATTTCCTCAACGAGCGCTGCCCGGCCGAGACGAAGGAGATCGCGGCCAGTCACTGCACCGGGCGCTCGTATACCGCGATGATGCAGTCGGAGTATTCACAGATCTGCCGAGCGCATTCGCCCGACATTGCGCGTCATGAGGCAGAGCGCGACAAGGCCGAGGCGGCTGGCACCGCGCCGGCTGACGCAGCGCCGAAGAAGAAGGAGAAGAACCTGCTCGACAAGGGCAAGGACATGCTGAAGAGCCTGTTCTGAAAACGGCCGCGCCGCGCGCAGGCCCGGACGACGGGCAGGATTCGGCCGCGGCGTTGTTGAACCCCGGCGCGCGCGCTCAGGACAGGTAATCGATGCGCAGCGGATGCGGCGGCGGCTGCCAGCGGTAGTGCGGGTCGAGCACGTCGCGCTCAGGCCGGTAGCCCGCCCAGCTCAGCCCCAGCAGCCGGGTCACGGTGTGCCCCAGCCAGTCCGAGCGTACCGGCGTGCGCGCCAGCGCATCGGGCAGCTCGCGCAGGCTGCTGCCCCAGACCACCAGCGGAATCCGGTAGCCATCGGGCGACAACGCGCTGTGGCCGGTGTGGTCACTGACCTGGCCGACCTCCTGCCCGTGGTCGGACAGGAAGAGCCAGCGTGCATTCCCGCCGAAGCGCCGTGTCAGTTCGAGTGTCTGGTCAACCACGCTGTCGTGGAAGTGCAGCGCCGAGTCGTAGTCGTTGCGCAGCTCGCGGGTCCATAGCGACCGTCCGTTCTGTTTCAGCTCGCGGTACACCGTGTCCCTCACGCCGCTGAATGGCGCCTGGTCGGGCGGATGACGCAGCCGGTAATGCGGATGCGCGCCCAGCAGATGAACTACGATCAGCTTGCGCTGCCGTCCGTCTTGCAGCGCCGCCTCGAGTGCAGGCAGCACGGTGCCGTCCAGGGATGCGGCCGAACGGCCCGGTACATGATTCAGCATCTGCCGACGCCCGGCGAGTCGCGCATGTTGCAGGTCGATCGCAATGTCATCGTGATTGCTGATCCACAGGGTCTGGTAGCCGGCCGCCTCGGCGAGCGCCAGCAGGTGGTCGCGTGACGGCGAGTGCGGCTCGCCGAAATGGAAAAAATTGTTCAGCGCGGCGACCGTCGACGCATCGGCTGACCACGCATGGCGAAATACCCTGAAGCGGCCGTCATCCTGCCGCAGCCGCGCGTCCAGCTTCGGGCTGGTCTCCCGCGCGTAGCCGTACAGTGACAGATTGTCGCGGTTGACGCTGTCGCTGATCACCAGCACCAGGGTGTCCGGGCTATCCGCTGCGAGGGCGGGCGCCTGGGCCGCAGCGCGCTGTTTCAGGTCGTCCTGCTCGAGATGGGCGTTGTGCCAGCGCTCGCGGGTGTCGGCCAGCTGCTGTGCCCAGACCGGCCAGAAAACAAAAGGATGGTATTTACGCCATGGCTTGATCGCCAGTGCCGTCAGAAGTAGCACCAGCATCACCAGGAAAACCGTACGACGCCAATTGCCTTGTGCGGCGGTCGCGGCAATGGCCGACGTACGGCACCAGCGGCGCAGCAGCAGGCACAGCAGGCCGGCGGAGAGCAGGAATAGCAGCGCCGACTGCAGCATGCCGGGCCAGTAGGTGCGCACAAATTCCGCGGCTTCGAAGCGCCCGGTATTGGCCAGCGCCGTCGTGACCATGCTGCTGTCCGGCAGCGCGCCGTAGGTGCGCAACAGGAAGGCGCGCACCGTGGCGTCGAGCAGGAAGGCGCAGCCGATGGCGCCGGCCAGCAGCGCCCGTATGGCGCGGCCCCGGTCGCTGCGCTGCGGCCATGCGATCCAGATCCAGGCAGACAGGGTCAGCACCAGCACTTGCAGCAGCCGTGTGCCGTCGAACGCCAGCACGAGTGCTGGCAGCAGGGACAGACAGGCGAGCATCGCCGGGACCAGGCCTGGCGCGGTCCGCGATGTCAGGGAAAGGTGATTCACAAGGGCGCTGCCTTTTTTATTTTTTGCCAACCCGTGCGCTGCCGTGCGCGGTACCGCTGCCGGCGGTCCGTCGCTTTCTGATGAGTGCGGATTCTAGTACGGATTGCGGCAGCGCCCCGCTTGCCCCCGCTGGCGGAAGGCCTTCGCCCGGCAGGGACATCGGTCACGCGGCCGGATCGCCCGATCAGGCGGGAAATCCGCCGGTTGTTCGGCCGCTGTCCGGTTAAATAATCGTGGAGTATGGCCGTTGATGGGGAACGAGCGATTCCCGCCAACTCAACGACTGGACCCAGCGATGCGCACCAACCTGCCCGTGACCAATAATGAGATCGAACTCAGCGACCAGAAATCTATTGTCTCCAAGACCGACCTGAAGGGCCGGATCACCTATATCAACCCGTATTTCATCGAGGTCAGCGGCTTCACCGAAGATGAACTGATGGGCTCGGCGCACAACATCGTGCGCCATCCCGACATGCCGCCCGAGGCCTTTGCCGACCTGTGGCGCTCGCTGAAGGAAGGCGTGCCGTGGACGGGCATGGTCAAGAACCGTTGCAAGAACGGTGACTTCTACTGGGTGGTCGCCAATGTCACGCCGATCATCGAGGGCGGCCAGCCGGTCGGTTATATGTCGGTGCGTAGCAAGCCCACGCGCGAACAGGTGGTGGCGACCGATGCCATCTACCGCCGCTTCCGCCAGGGCGCCGCGCGCGGTCTGGCGATCCGGGACGGCGCGGTCGTGCGCACCGGTGCGTACGCATGGCTACAGTCTTTGCGCAGCATGTCGCTGTCTCTACAGCTGGCGCTCGGGCTCGGTGCGCCGGTCCTGCTGCTGGCGGCGTTGCTGGCTGCGTCTGCGCTGGGGGTCGATCGGGGCTGGATGATCGCCGGTGAGGTGACTGCGCTGGCGCTGCTGCTGTTTGCCTGGGCCGGCCTGCAGTCAGCGATCGTCGCGCCGCTGAGGCTGGCTACCCGGGTCGCGCGCGCGATCGCCGGTGGCGATTTGTCGACCAAATTCAAGGTCGATCGCAGCGACGATACCGGCCAGCTGTTACGCGCGCTGCAGCAGATGAATGCCAACCTGGTGGCCGTGGTCGGTGACGTACGCGCGAACGTGCAGTCGATTCATATCGGCAGCCGCGAGATCGCGCAGGGCAATATGGACTTGTCCGCGCGTACCGAGGCGCAGGCCTCCAGTCTTGAGGAAACGGCGGCCAGCATGGAGGAATTTTCATCGACGGTGCAGCAGAACGCGGACAATGCCGGACAGGGCAATCAGCTCGCGCACACGGCGTCCGAAGTTGCGCGCCGCGGCGGCGATGTGGTCGCGCATGTCGGGGCGACCATGGGCGAAATCAGCGGCTCGGCGAGGAAGATTGTCGAGATCATCAGCCTGATCGACGGCATTGCCTTCCAGACCAACATCCTGGCGCTGAACGCGGCAGTTGAGGCCGCCCGCGCAGGTGAGCAGGGCCGCGGCTTCGCGGTGGTGGCCTCGGAAGTGCGCAGTCTCGCGCAGCGCAGTGCGGGCGCAGCCAAGGAGATCAAAACGCTGATCAATGACTCGGTCAGCAAGGTCGATGCCGGCAGCCGGCAGGTGGCAGAGGCGACGGCAACGATGGAGGAAATCCTGCGCTCGGTAGGCCGCGTGACCGACATCATGGCCGAGATCAGCGCCGCCAGCCAGGAGCAGAGCACCGGCATCGGACAGGTGAACCAGGCGGTCGCGCAAATGGATCAGGTGACGCAGCAGAATGCTGCCCTGGTCGAAGAGGCCGCTGCGGCGGCAGCCAGCCTGGAGGATCAGGCCGCGCGACTGGCGCAGTCGGTGTCGGTGTTCCGGTTGACCTGACCCTCGGCATCGGTGGAGATGTCCACAATTTATCTGGACAAGCCTGTGGATTACCTTGGGGCTAACTGTCCAAGTCGCTGATTCGACAGCGTTTTGCGGACTTGACGCAGATCAGCGCAAACAGGGCTCAGCGGCGATGCTGGGCCGCCGGCAAGGTGGCGGCGCTGTGCCAGGCCTCGGTGTCGAAGAAAGGATCGCCGGCTACATAGGCCAGCAGCATGTCGGTCGCATCGACGCCCCAGAACAACTGGCCGTCGACCACGGCGGTCGGCACGCCAAACACGCCGGCGGCGATCGCCTGCTCGCAGTTGGCATGCAGTTCCTGCTTGATGGCGTCGGCATGGATGTCGGCCGGCTCGACCAGGAGTTCATCGAGCAAGTCTTGCCATGGCCCCTCGTCACTGGGCAGATGCCCGTCGCGCCAGACAAACGCGAACAGACGATCTACCACCTCCTCGCTCGCACCCAGCGCAATCGCGAGGCGCAGCAGCGGCAGGGGATTGAACGGGTGCGCGGACGGCAGGCGCATCGGCAGGTCATGCCGCCGCGCGACCCACAGGCAGTGCGCATAGGTCCATGAGCGCTTCGGCGGTATTTCGACCGGTCCCTTGTTCTCCCAGTGCGCGAGCAGCCCGGCGAACAGCACCGGGCACGGGCGCAGCGCGAGCGTCGGCGCTTCGCGGCGCAGGCGCTGCCACTGCAGGTATGAGTACGGCGAGATGAAGTCGAAGTACCAGTCGATCGCGGTCGTGCTGCGGCGCTTGCTCATCTGCGGTACCTCATCGGCGTGGGTTGGTCTTCCGTGGGAAGAAGAACGGAGCGCGGCCTCGCGGCCGGCGTCCCGCGTTCTCTCCGCGGCTTCAGGCACAAAAGCTAACCAGTCACTCCAGCATGTCGGCCCAGATGGTGCGGGCCCAGTTGTTTGCGTAGCTGCCTTCGAGCTCGGTTGGCTCGGTGCTCAGG
>JACCDS010880659.1_pt1 | contig 18939 bp, 10 predicted proteins | sample 7446441 | NCBI WGS metagenome assembly JACCDS01 (sample SAMN15323445, study PRJNA562643) | freshwater metagenome | isolation source: river surface water | place: USA:Blue River Watershed | collected 2017-08-17
CACAAGGGCGCGACCTTCCTGGCCCAGGGCACCATCTACCCGGACGTCATCGAGTCGGGCGGCGCCAAGAGCAAGAAGGCCGTCACCATCAAGAGCCACCACAACGTCGGCGGCCTGCCCGAGCAGTTGGGCCTGAAGTTGCTGGAGCCGCTGCGCGACCTGTTCAAGGACGAGGTGCGCGAGCTCGGCGTGGCGCTGGGCCTGCCGCACGACATGGTCTACCGCCATCCTTTCCCGGGCCCCGGCCTGGGGGTGCGCATCCTGGGCGAGGTCAAGAAGGAATACGCCGACCTGCTGCGCCGTGCCGACGCGATCTTCATCGAGGAGCTGCGCTCGACCATCGACCCCATCTCCGGCAAGACCTGGTACGACCTGACCAGCCAGGCCTTCACGGTCTTCCTGCCGGTCAAGAGCGTGGGCGTGATGGGCGACGGCCGCACCTACGACTACGTGGTGGCGCTGCGCGCCGTGCAGACCAGCGACTTCATGACGGCCGACTGGGCCGAGCTGCCCTACAGCCTGCTCAAGAAGGTCTCGAGCCGCATCATCAACGAGGTGCGCGGCATCAACCGCGTGACCTACGACGTCAGCTCCAAGCCCCCGGCCACCATCGAGTGGGAGTGAGACGGGTCATCCCGTCCAGTGCTCCTGCCGGTGGATGAGGTAGGCCGGCTGTACGTAGGCGCCCGGCTGCAGTGCCCGGTGTGAGCGGGCCGCTTCGTCCTGCTCCTGGGTGCGCGCCGCCGCGGAATAGGCGCGGGCCACGGCCTCGCCGGCGGCCAGCGCGGCCGCATCCTGCACCACGGCGTTGGCCTTGCCCCGGATCTGCACCAGGCGCCAGGCGCCGTCATGGTGGCGCTGCAGTTCGATCGTCGCCATGCGCTTGCCATGGCGGCGCAGTGAAAACACCCGGCTGGCCCCACTGGAGCAGGCGTTGACGTAGCTGCCGATGCAGTGGCGCTGCTCCAGGCCCTCCTCGGCCAGCAGGAAGCCACAGTCCAGCTCGACAGCGAGGAAGGGGCCGGTGGCATAGCGGGGCAGCAGGGCGGGCCAGCGCACATCCTTCTCGGGGTCGACCGTGATCAGCAGCGCCCGGTGCCAGGCTTCGGAGCGGCGACACAGCGAGCGCCAGGTTGCGCCCTTGAGAACCGCCGCATGGGCATAGACGAAATCGGACACGTCCTGCGCTTCGTGGTCCAGATTGGCTTCCTCGGCGCCGGACAGCCGCGCGCGCACGATGGCGCGCAGAAAGAGGCGCGCGTTCTCCTCGCGCAGCGGCCCCGGCCGGCCGCGCGTGCGGTCCAGGATGCGCTCGACGCCGCGCAGCGCCGGCTGGCAGCGTGCCAGGCGCAGGGGCTCGCTCTGGAGCGCGCTGGCCAGCAGGTTGATGAAGCGGGCGAAGTCGCCCAGGATGCGCGCCGAGGGCGGAAAGAACTGCAGCACGAAGCGCAGCACGGCCTGGTCCTGCCGGATCAGGAAACGCCAGCCCTGCACGCTCATGCCGGCGGCCAGGAAGCGCGAACGCACCGCATCGAAGAAGTCCGGCCCCAGTGCCAGCCCGAGGCCGGAGCCGGGGCCCAGGCCCAGCTCCAGCAGCGGCAGGCCGCCTTCTTCGGGCGCGTAGGGCAGCTGCGCCAGCCGGGCCGCCACCTGCGCCAGCTGGCCGAGCGTGGCGCCGGGCCCGTAGACGGCCTGCGTCAGCGCCAGCAGACGCGGTTCGAGCGCGGCGCGCAGCAAGGCGCCGCAGTGGTCATCGTCCAGCCGCAGCTCACCCACTTGCCGGAGCCGGGCCCGCAGCGGCCCGCGCTCCAGCAGCAGGCGCACGCGGCCCTGCCGCAACTGCAGCCGCGACTGCCACGGGCCGGGCCCGGGGAAGGGCGCCGACAGGGCGTCGCGCAGCGGCAGCACCGGGTCGCTGCCATCGGAGTAGGCGTGCCGCTGCAGCAGCTCCTGCAGGGCGGCGAGGTCCGCCGCCGTCAGCTGCCGCGCGTGGGCCAGGGACAGGGTGCAGTAGGCCGGCTGCGCCTCGGCCATGTCGCGCCAGGCGAAGTGGGCGTGGCGATTGACGAAGATCTGCAGCTCGCCGGCATCGAGCTCGAGCAGCAAGCCCCAGGCCACGTCGCCGCAGGCGTCGACGTCGGCCGCCGGCATGAAGGGCAGGCCGGCCTGCCAGCCCTGCAGTCCGGGCAAGGCGGCAAAGGCTGCGGCCCAGGTGTCGATGCGGCAGCGTGCGCCGATGGAGGGGGCGCCGACGGCCCGGAGCACGGCGCGGGCGGCCTCGGCGGGAAAAGGGCCCTGTGCCGGGCTGACCAGGCTGAGGGCGCGGGCATGGCTGCGCAGGTGCTGATCGCTGACGCCGCGCAGGTAGGCCAGCAGTTCGGTCAGCACGCCCGCGCAGCTGCGCTCGCCATGCAGCCGCTGGAGCTTGTTCACCCCGTCGATCCGGAACCCCACCAGTGCGCCGCTCATGATCCTGCCCATCCTGTCTGGAACCTGCCGCTACGCTGACGCGACCCTGTCAGATGGCCGCAGGCCGGCTGTTCGCCCCGCCCGCCGGCACCCGCGGGCGGCGTGCGTCAGAGGCCGACCGGCAGGGGCCAATCGGCGACGACCAGGGTGCCGACGCCGGGCGTCGATGCTATCGTCAGCCGCCCACCCGAGCACTTGACGCGCTGGCGCATGCCGACGCCGCCGAAGCGGCCCCGGCCTTGCGCGAGATCGACCGTGGCGGGGTCGAAGCCCTTGCCGTTGTCCTCCACCGACAGGCGGATGGTCGGGCCCAGCCGCACCAGGCTCACGCGCAGCAGCGTGGCGCCGCTGTGCTTGATCGTGTTGTGCGAGGCTTCCTGCAGGATGCGGAAGACGGTGGTCTTCAGGCCGAGCGGCACGTCGGACTCGGTCAGCTTGATGGAGTTTTCCACCGTCAGCTTCTGGTAGCAGGACGTCAGTTCCCGGCAGTACCAGTTGATGGTGGCCACCAGGCCCAGGTCGTCCAGCATGGCCGGTTTGAGGTTCATGGCGATGCGGCGGACTTCCTCGACCGTCTGCTTCAGGTCCAGCGCCGCCGAGCGCAGGCCATGCACATTGAAGCCCGGGGCCTGCGCGGCCAGCTGGTGGATGGTCTGCTCGATCCGGAACTTGATGGCCGTCAGCGAGGCGCCGATGGAGTCGTGCAGGTCGGCAGCGATGCGGCGCCGTTCGCGTTCCTGGAAATCGGAGAACAGTCGGAACAGCTCGTCGCTGGCCGGAATCCCCTCGCCACAATGCTCGACGGTGGCCTGGCAGCGGTCGTCGAGCTGGCTCAGGCAGGCCGGTGATCCCAGCCAGGCGCCGCACGGGGGGTCACCGGCATAGGCGAACGGCTCCTTGCGCCGCTCGACCAGATAGCCCGAGGCGTAGCCGTAGCCGGGCGCCCGTCGCAGGCGTCGCTCGACCTGGAGCGCGGTGTCGAAATCTTGCTGCCTCATGGATATCGCTCCCACGCGCACTCAAGCACTTGCCCTGCGACAGGGAAGCCGGCAACCCTGTCTTGGCGCGGGTCATGCCGGCGGAACTCGAACTTACCCATTTCGTTCGGCTGCATGGATTCTTGGAACGAATCCGGCGTTCCGCGTACTTGTTGCTGGCGGCATAAATGGCCCTCCCGTGCAAAGTTCACAGAACCTTGCAGAAATTTACCGGATAGTATGGTGCGCAGGCAAATGTTCTGCACGGCTTGTTACAAAAACTGGGGTTCCCGACCCGCGGAGATGGGGTGAATGCTGCATTGCGCGTGGCCAGCACGCCCCCTAGCCTTGCCCTCAACTCGCCGATTGCCGCCCGCAAGGGACGGCCCCCCGCGACGTGAAGTCCGCCACCTTCATCCCCCTGCTGGTGCTGGCCTGTGCAGCCGGCGGGGGCCGCTGCGCGCTGGCCGAACAGGGCATCTACACCTTCGTCGACGCGGCGGGCGCCATCAACCTCAGCAATGTACCCGACGATCAGCGCTATGCGCTGCTGGTGGCCCCCGCGCCAGCGCCCGGCGAGGCCGCGCGCGCGCAGGCACTGCCGGCGGATGCGCGGGCGTGGCTGCGCTACCGCGACGTGATCGTGGCTTGCGCGTCCCGCTACCGGGTCGATGCGGCCTTGCTGCGCGCGGTGATCCGGGCCGAGTCCGGCTATGACCCGCAGGCGGTCTCGCGCCGCGGCGCTGCCGGTCTGATGCAGCTGATGCCCGCGACGGCCCGACGCCTGGGCGTGTCGAATGTGTTCGATCCGGAGGAGAACATCGGCGGCGGCGCGCGCTACCTCGTCGAACTGCTGCAGCGTTTCGACAACGACCTCAGCCTGACCCTGGCGGCCTACAACGCCGGCGAGGGCGCCGTCCTGAAATACGGGCGGCGCATTCCGCCCTATCGGGAGACGACCGCCTACGTGGAGCGGGTCGTCCGCTATTACCACCAGTACCGCGCGCAGATGTAGCGGCGACCGCGAAGGCCTCGCGCCTGGGTGGGTGGAGCATGGCGCGCGCCTGCCTGCAAGGGTGGCGCAGCACGGCGCCGGGCAGGGCAATCACCCGCACCCCGACCCGCACCGGCCGCTACGGCCTAACCCCACCATCGAACCGCGGGGCAACCCGGGGGGCTTTCTCGGGTTTCAATGTGTTTCCTTTTGTTTCCGGGCTGCCAATACTGCCTCCATGTGCCGGGACCCATTACCAAGCCTTGCGGGAGTGTCACTATGAAGACCCTGGGCAGCTCGAAGCCGTTTCGAACCATCACGCCGTCGTCCACCCGGCTGAGCGTCGCGCTCCTGGCGTGGATGGCGCTCAGCATCGCGGGCGCCTTCCTGGCGCATGGCCAGCCGCAGACGGTGCCGTTGACGATCAACGTCGTGGGCGTGGCGCCGAACGGCACGCCGGTGGCGCCGCCCACGGGCTACCGCTGGACGGTGGAGGAGGATGTCACCAAACTCTCCATACCCGGGCGGCCCGCGACCAGCAGCAACTATTCCCTGAGCTTTCACACGAGCTACATGCCGGTGGTGGCCGCCGGCCGCGCCGGCGACGCCGCCGTGCCGCCGCCCACCCAGGATCCCGACGTGCTGCGCGTCTACAACCAGACGCTGCCCAGCCTGGACCCGAGCCGGCGCTACTACGTCTCGGTGGCCGCCGAAGGCTTCCAGATGGGCGGCGCGCCGGTCGTCTTCAGCGGCGCTACGGCCACGGCCACGGTCTACCTGAACCAGTACCCGCTGCCGACGGCGCAGATCTCCATCTTCGCCTTCAACGACAACAGCCCGATCAATGGCGCCCCCGACCTGCCGCAGGAGCTCGGGCTGGCCGGCTTCACGGTCCAGCTGCTCGAAGCCGGCGGCACCTATGGCGCCTCGGGCGGCCAGGTCACGCAGGACGCCTTCGGCAATCCGCTGGGTACGACCTACAACGCCGACGGCTCGGTGCAGGTGCGGGGCAGCGGCATCATCACGACCGGGCCGGACGGCGTGGCGACCATCAAGAATCTCTACCCGGCCAAGTACACCATCCTGCTGGTACCGCCGACCGGTTCGGACTGGCACCAGACTTCCACCATCGAGGGCACGCGCGGCATCGACGCCTGGGTGAAGAACAACGAGCCGAGCTTCTTCCAGGAATTCGGCCCGCCCGGCCACCACGTGTTCGTGGGCTTCACGCGCTCCGGCTTCCTGGCCACCAACGCCAGCGGCGCGCCGCTGCTCAACGGCAGCAGCAAGGTCAGCGGCCGCATCGTCAACAACCACACCTCGCGGCCGCCGGTCTATACCTTCTCCGGGGCCGATCCGGTGCCGGAGTGCTGGGTCGGCCTGAACCAGCCCAACGGCGGGCGGGCGCTGTATGCGACCCGCTGCAACAAGGACAGCAGCTTCGAGATCCCGAACGTGCCGCCCGGCATGTACGAGCTCGCCGTCTGGGACGAACCGCTGGACGTGATCATCGCCGCCACCACCATCACCGTGGGGGCCACGGATCTGGCCCTGGGCAATGTCCCGGTCTTCCGCTGGTTCGGCCGCTACCAGGGCCGGGTGTTCCAGGACATCGACGGCACGGGCCTGCCCTTCTTCCGGCAGGCCTTCAACAAGCCCCACATCGAGGTCGATCCCGTGACCGGGCTGGAGACCGAGGTCATCAAGAACTATGCGGCCGGCGACCTCAAGCCCCCGTTCGGCGAGGGCGTGGCCAGCAACCTGCGTTTCCGCGATGGCAGCCTCTACCAGGCCACGACGACCAAGAAGGACGGCACCTTCGCCTTCACCGAGGTGTTCCCCTTCTTCAACTGGCTGGTGGCGGAGATCGACTACGCCCGCTTCAAGGCCACGGCGGCGACGGTGGTCGTGGACCAGGGCGGTCCGGTCGATCCGGCGGGCAATCGCGGCAAGCTGTGGAATGCCGCGCCCGGCCTGTTCGGCAGCAACGATCCGGCGCTGGCCGCCGATCCCTGGACGCGCCTGAACCCGCAGCTGCAGCGCAGCTGCACGGCAGCGGACGTGGCGGCCAATACGGACGCCAACGGCCAGGTCATCGACAGCGGCGCCTGCGTGGCCGTGGGCGACGAGTACTTCCGCACCGAGGCCGTGGGCGATGGCCCCGGCGCCGTGATCCTGGAGGGCATGCAGCTGTTCCTGGGCCAGACCAACCACATCGAGTGGGGCAAGTCGCCCTACAAGCCGACCGAGAACGGTGGCATCGCCGGCATGGTCAACTACGGCATCACCCGCGCCGAAGACGATCCGCGCTTCGCCACGCCGGAAAACTGGGAACCGGGCGTGCCACGGGTCCAGATGGGCCTGTATCTGGACTGCGACGCCGACACGAAGATCGACAAGCCGCGCAACGACGGCAGCGGCCTGTGCGTGGAGGGCGCCGCCGGTCTGAGCAGCCTGGGCTACCAGGCCGACCTGCCGGACGTCGACAACTACCCCTTCTGCTGGCGCGATCCGGCCTCGTGCGGGATCCAGCCCGACATCAATGGCAACCTGATCGGCGTGCGGGGAGCGGAGGACGTCAAGCGCAGCCGCACCGGCGACGCCAGCACCTTCAGCTACGGCGACGTGTTCCAGTGGGGCAACAACAGCGGCAGCGGCGCCCAGCTGGCCATCGGCCTGGGCAAGACCGACAGCTGGGACGATGCGATCCCGACCGGCTGTCTCGACCCCACGCCCTACACCGTGCCGAGCACCGGTGAACAGCTCGACTGCTTCGACGGTCTGCGCAACTTCAACCAGGTCCGTCCCGCCGTCTACGATGGTGGCTATGCCTTCGGCCGCGCCGCCGGCCAGCCCGAGCTGCCGATGATCATCGGCGCCACGGGCGAGGGCAGGTACATCGTGGAGGCCGTGGCGCCTCCCGGCTACCTGCACCAGGGCAATGGCGACAAGAACGTGGCGTTTGGCGACACGCTCAAGGCCACCCCGGCCGCGCTGCCCTTCGAGTGCGTGGGCATGGAGCTGGACGTGCCGCCGTTCCTGACCCTGTTCCCGGGCGAGCCCAATCCCAACTACGGCAGCGCGCAGTACCCGAACAACAAGTGGCGCAAGTGCGACATGAAGGCCGTGGCGCTGGTGCCCGGCACCAATCCGGCACCCGGCTTCCACATGTACACCGAGGCGCCGGTGGCGTCCCATGCAGTGGGCTTCATCCTGGATGACACGGCGGCTGAATTCAACCGCTTCTCGCCGACCTTCGGCGAGAAGCATTCGCCGCCACACCTGCCGATCTCGATCCAGGACTGGACCGGCCGCGAGCTCTCGCGCGTCTACTCGGACGAGTTCGGCTCCTACAACTTCCTGGCGCCATCCACCTTCACGCTGAATCCACCCTATCCCTCGGGGGTGATGCCCAACATGCTGGTGGCCTGCATGAACCATCCCGGGCCCGTTGCCGACCCGACCGACCCGACGCGCAAGGTCATCGACCCCTTCTTCAACCGCGCCTACACGCAGTTCTGCTACACCTTCCAGTACCTGACGGGCAAGACCACCTATCTGGACACCCCGGTGCTGCCGATTGCCGCCTTCGCGGCCGTCAACAAGGACCCGCTGGACTGCGAGTGCGCCGACGGCACGCCCGCCGTCTACAGCGCCACCCATGGCGACAACGGCCCCTGGGTGCCGGGCCCGGGCAGCGCGCTGACGATCGTCTCCGTCGGCCGGATGGACGTGATGAATCCGGCCTACGACCCGGCCATCACCGATCCGGCCGATCCGCGCTCGCGCAAGCTCATCGCGCGCGACTACGGCTTCGGCACCACGCCGGGCAGCGTCACCCTCAACGGCCTGCCGCTGACCAATGTCACCTGGAGCGACGGCGTCATCACGGGCACGGTGCCCGCTGATGCCAGCACCGGCCAGCTCATGATCCGGCGCGGCGACAACGGCAAGGAATCGGTGGTCGGCCTGACCGTGCACGTCGGCGGTGCCGCGCCCAAGCGCGTCAACCTCGCCGGTGCCGACGGCGCCTTCAAGACCATCCAGGAGGCCATGGACGCCGCGCTGCCCGGTGAGCTGATCACCGTCGCCCCCGGCACCTACAACGAGTACGTGATCATGGACCGGCGCGTGCGCCTGCAGGGCTGGGGCGCGGGCTCCACGTTCATCAACGCGGCCAAGTCCAGCCCCGAGGGCCTGGCCACCTGGCGCAACCGCGTCAGCGCCAAGGCCAACGTGACCTTCACGCTGCTGCCGGGCCAGGAGCTGGGGGCCAACGCGCCCAACAACGAGCCGCTGCTGTTTGGCGCCGAGGAGGGCGCGGGCGTGCTGGTGGTGGGCCGGGCCGGGCCGAACAACGGCTGCCTGGGCACGCAGTCGCTGCGCGTCGACGGCCTGACCATCACCGGCTCGGACGCCGGCGGCGGCATCCTGGCCAGCGGCTATGCCTGCGGCCTGCAGGTGTCGAACAACCGCGTGGTGTCGAACTACGGCACCTACGGCGGCGGCATCCGCATCGGCCACACCACGCTGGTCGGTCCTGACAACGACTACACCGATGGCGTCAACCGCACGGTGGCCGTGCACCACAACTGGATCTCCCAGAACGGCGCCACCGGCGCCGGCGGGGGCGGCGGTCTCACGCTGGGCAAGGGCTCGGACAGCTATCTGGTGACCGACAACTACATCTGCGGCAATTTCTCGATGGCCGACGGCGGCGGCATCAGCCATCTGGGTCGCTCGGGTGGCTCGGTCAACAGCGCCGCGGCGCCCGCGAGCCGGATTGCCGGCAACAAGATCCTCTTCAACCAGACCTTCAACCAGAGCGCCGACCCCATGGGCGGCGGCCTGGCCATCGGCGGCCAGATCCCGCTGGTCGGCCAGATTGCCGAAGGCAGCGGTGACGTGGTCGTCGAGGCCAACCAGATCCAGGGCAACCAGGCCGGCGCCGGCGCCGGTGGCGGCATCAGCGTGGCCCGCACGATCGCCGGCAACGACGTGCGCCTGGTCAACAACATGATCGTCAACAACGTGGCGGCCTACGCCGGTGGCGGCGTGGCACTGAGCAGCACGGTGACCAGCAATGGCGCGGGCGTGCGGCTGGTGAACAACACCATTGCCGCCAATGCCAGCACGGCGACCAACCGCCAGTCCTTCGGCCCGCAGGGCCCGCTGGCACCGTCGCTGCCGCAGGTGGCCGGCCTGGCCGTGCTCAGCGGCAGCAGCCCGACCCTGCTGAACAACATCCTCTGGGGCAACCGCTCCTACATCTACCTGATCAGCGGCACCACCAGCGGCCTGTTCAACCCGGGCACCACCGACGTCAACACGCCGGCACCGGACGCCGTCTACAAGGATCTGGGCCGCCTGGCCGGCACCGCCGCCCTGGTGCCGCGCTACAGCGTGCTGACGGCCACGGCCGAGAACGCCAGCTACGACTCGGGCCTGACGGACTGCTCCAACACCACGCCGACCAGCGGCAGCTTCTACTGCAACCGCCTGGAGCCGGTGCAGAGCACCACGCTGTTCGTCAAGGCCGGCGACTTCCTGTCCATCGTCGATCCGCTGCAGCCGGTGGTACTGCCGGAGACCACGGTGACGCTGACCCCGGTGCTGACCTTCGACGAAGGGGGCAACTTCGTCAACGTGATCTTCAGCCCGCTGACCCTGTGGGACACCACCGCCGGCCCGAACTTCGGCGCCCCGCGCACCGACTACCACATTGCCGACACCTCGGTCGCGCGCGACAGCGGCCGTGCGCGCAGCCTCGCCGGCGGGGCCTTCAATGCCAACCTGGGCGCCCGCCATGTGCCGCTGACCGACTTCGAGGCCGACACCCGCGGCAGCGCGGTGGACATCGGCGCCGACGAGATCCCGGTGCCGGCCGACCTGAGCGTGAGCAAGACCGATGGCCTCACCTACGTCACGCGCGGCACGACCGGCGTCAGCTACACCATCGTGGTCAGCAACACGGGCGCCAATCCGGTGACCGACGCCACGCTGAGCGATGTGCTGCCCGGCGGCACGCGCTTGGTCGTCGACAGCGGCGGCTGGAGCTGCCTGGCCTCGGCCGGCGCCAGCTGCACCGCCAACGCCAGCAACAGCAATGCGACGCGCACCGGGGTGGTCAGCCTGCCCGTCGGCGGCACGGCGACCTTCACCCTGACCGGCCGCGTGCCGCTGCTGGCACCGCTGGGCGCCTCGACCAACACCGTCACCGTCACGGTGCCGGCCGGCATGGCCGACACCAACCCGGCCGACAACACGGCGATCGACACCGACACCATCACCCGCGTGGCCCCGGTTTCCTTCACCGGGGAGAGCGGCGCCGCGACCCTGAACGCCGCCGGCACCCTGCTCAACTTCGGCAACCGGACCGGCGTCTTCAGCAGCACGGTCACGCTGACGGTCGGCGGCACCGAGTCTGTGACCTTCGGCACCGCGAGCGTGGCCAACCTGGTGGGCATCGGCTTCAGCCTGACCGCCGATACCTGCGCCGGCGCCACGCACGCGCCCGGCGCCAGCTGCGCCATCAGCGTCGAATTCAACGGCCCGAGCGGCAGCGTCGGCCAGAGCGGGACCCTGTCGGTGCCCTACAGCGGCCCGGCGGGCAGCCCGGCCACGCTGAGCCTGCGGGGCAGCTGAGCCAGGCCCGGGATGAGGAGCAAGACTGGAGGAGTCGCACCATGAAAGCCACGAATTTGCGCAAGTTGATCCTGCCGCTGGCGGTCGCCGCCGCCGGCCTGGCCTGGGGGCCGGCCCGCTCGGCCGTGCTGGTCCAGTGCCCGGGCGATATTGATGGCGACGCCCAGTGGAGCGGCACGGAGGTGCGGCCGGCCAACACTGCCTGCATGCACCTGTCGGCGGGCGACGGCTTCATCACCATGGCCGACGGCCGCAACCTCTACAGCTTCGGCTTCACCAACGTCACCGGCATGGCGCCGGATCAGGTCGTGCTCAACACCCTGGCGGCCAATTTCGCCGCGCCGACGATCGAGCTCAACCAGGGCGAGGATTTCTACCTGACCCTGACCAACGTGGGCATGGCGCTGCGGCCCGACCTGTTCGACCCGCACACCGTGCACTTGCACGGCTTTCCCGAGCAGCCACCGGTCTTCGACGGCATGCCCGAAGGCTCCTTCGGCGTGAACATGGGCGCCTCGTTCACCTACTTCTACCGGCTCAACGACCCGGGCACCTACATGTACCACTGCCACCAGGAGGCGACCGAGCACATGCAGATGGGCATGCTCGGCAACCTGTACGTGCGGCCGCGCCAGGACGGCACGCCCTACACGGTGACGCTGCCCGACAGCAGCAGCCGCACCTTCAGCCGCTTCGTCTACAACGACCGCGACGGCTCCACCGGCTACGACGTCGCCAAGCCGCTGCAGCTCACCTCGATGGACCATGTGTTCCACGACATGAGCCTGACGGTGCAGCCGCTGCCCTTCAAGGAGATGCGCGACACCTACGCCATGATCAACGGCCGCGGCTATCCCGACACCGTCAATCCGCTGGCGCTGCCGTCGCCCAGCGAGAACGGCGAGTCCCTCAACAACGGCATCCAGTCGCAGCCGGTCAGCGCGCTGGTGACGGCCACCAAGGGCGAGCGCATCCTGCTGCGCCTGTCCAACCTCAGCGTCACCAACTACTACACGGTGACCGTGCAGGGCCTGCCGATGAAGGTGGTCGGTGCCGGCGCGCGCCAGCTGCGCGGGCCGGAAGTCACGCCCGGGCTCAACGACGGCAAGGATCTGTACTACGAGACCAGTTCGGTGACGCTGGGCGGCGGCGAGTCGGTGGAGGTGCTGATCGATACCGGTGGCGACGTCGCCCCGGGCACCTACTTCCTCTACACGACCAATCTGAACTATCTCAGCAACTTCGAGCAGGACAGCGGCGGCATGATGACCGAGATCGTCATCGCGGCGGCGCCCTGAACGCGGCGGATCCATGCGGCACAAGCCAGGAGAGGCGATATGAACAAGCTCACGACAGTCAAAGCGCTGCACAGCGTCCTGCGGGCCGGGCTCTGCGCCTGGGTGCTGTGCATGGCGGGGCAGGCGCAGGCCGTGATCAATGGCTGGATGGGGGAGGACCCCGGTCCCGCCAATGGCAACGCGCGCACCTTCATGCTGACGGCCAAGCACGAGTTCATCAGTACTTCGGACGGCAACAGCCACTACGCCTGGGGCTATGCCCACACCGGCCTGCCCATGCAGTACCCGGGGCCGACGCTGATCGTGAACCAGGGCGACACGGTGAAGATCGTGCTCAACAACACGCTGCCGGTGCCGGTGTCCATCGTCTTTCCCGGCCAGCAGGGCGTGACGGCCAGCGGCGGCGTCGCCGGGCAGCGCACGCGCGAGGCCCGCGCGCTGGCGGTGAACGAGGTTGACGTGGTGGGCGGCCCGACCTACAGCTTCGTCGCCGACCAGCCGGGCACCTACCTGTACCACAGCGGCACCGATCCGGACCTGCAGGTCGAGATGGGCCTGGTCGGCGCGCTGATCGTGCGCCCGGCGGGCTACAACTACTACGACCCCAGCACCTGGAAGGCCTACGGCCAGCCCGGCACCCACTATGACCGCGAGCACCTGTTCCTGCTGACCGAGATGGATCCGGCCATCCACTGGGCGGTCTATGCCCAGGTCTTTTCCGGCCAGCCCGTGGCCGTGGACACCACCACCATCCGCCCCAGCATCTGGTTCATCAACGGCCGCAACGCGCCCGACACCCTGCTCGACGAGTTCGTCGGCTGGCTGCCGACCCAGCCCTACAACGCGGTGCCGCGCATGCATCCCGGCGAGCGCCTGCTGATGCGGGTCATCAACGCCGGCCGCGACCTGCATCCCTTCCACCACCACGGCAACCATGCCACGCCGGTGGCGCGCGACGGCCGCGTCCTCTCCAGCCGGGCGCAGTCCGACCCGCTGTACGCCAGCTCGGCGCCCGACGTCACCTCGCCGGACTTCACGGTGCGCGCCGTGCCCGGCCAGACCCAGGACCTGATCTTCGAGTGGACCGGCAAGGGCATAGGCTGGGACATCTACGGCACCGTGGCCGTGAATCCCCACAGCTGCACGCCCGATGCCAACGGCTACGACGTCACGACCCGCGAGTGGTGCGCCGACCACGACAAGCCGCTGCCGGTGCAGATCCCCAACCAGCTCGACCTGGCCTATGGCGAAAGCTACGGCGGCAGCCCCTATCTGGGCTTCACGGGCACGCTGCCGCAGGGGCACCCGGGGCTGAACACCACGGGCGGCTACTTCCACATGTGGCATTCGCACAATGAAAAAGAGATCACGACCGACGACATCTTTCCGGGCGGGATGATGACCATGCTGATCGTCGAGCCCTGGTCCGTCGATCTGGACTAGTCCAAATTCTGTGAGGGGTGGAACCATGCGGACCAGAAAATTCGCCTTCCAATGCGGCACCGGACTCCTGGCGCTGGCCGGTTGCCTGCTGGTCGTGAATCAGGCGCAGGCGGCCGAGTACTGGCTGCGGGCGGCGCCAGGCTCGGTCGACATGCCCGATCCCGGCGGCGGCACGCCGGTCGCGGTCCCGATGTGGGGCTATGCCAGCTGCACCGACGGGACCTACGCCAGCTGCGGCCCGGTGTCGGTGCCGGGGCCGGCCCTGAGCGTGCCGGCCGGCGACCCGACCCTGATCGTGCACCTGCAAAACGGCCTGCCGCCCATCGGGGCCGAGCCCACCCCGACCTCGCTGGTCATCCATGGCCTGTACAAGCCGATGACGCCGGTCTGGGACGACGGCTCCAGCGGCGCGCGTCCCAGCGCGACGGCGCGCGTGCGCTCCTTCGATGCCGAGGCCGCGCCCGGCGCCAGCGTCGATTACCAATGGAACAACGTGCGCCCCGGCAGCTATCTCTACCAGAGCGGCACGCGCGTGCAGGTGCAGGTGCAGATGGGCCTGTACGGCGCCCTGCGCAAGAATGCGGTCGACCCGGTGGCAGCGACGGCGACCACGCTGGGCACGGCGGGCCAGGTCTATCCGGGTGGCAGCTCGGCCTTCGACAACGAAGCCACGCTGCTCTACAGCGAGATCGATCCCGTGCTGCATGCCGCCGTGGCCAACGGCAGCTACGGCAACAGCACGGTCGGGGGGCCGACCAGCACGATCAACTACGCGCCGAAGTACTTTCTGATCAACGGCCAGCCCTTTCCCTTCGGCGCCCCGGTCATCGAGCCCGTGGGCAGCCCGGGCACGACGCTGCTGCGCCTGCTCAATGCCGGCCTGACGACGCATGTGCCCATGATCCTGGGCCGGCACTGGGACGTGATCGGCGAGGATGGCCGGCCCTATCCCTACCGGCGCAACCAGTACACCGCCTTGCTGCCCGCGGCCAAGACCCTGGACCTGCTCCTCACGTCCGAGATCGGGGTCACTTACCCGATCATGGACCGGCGCCTGAGCCTGTCCAACGCCGGCCTCTCCAATGGCGGCATGATGGCCTATCTGCGCTTCGGTTCGCTCGGCGGCATGGCCGGCAGCGGCACGGCCGGCGGCAACACGCCGCCCGTGGCGGTCAATGACAGCTACGACAGCGTGGTCGGCGCCACGCTCAACGTGCCGGCCACCGGCGTGCTGGTCAACGACAGCGATGTCGACCCGGGCCAGACGGTGTATGCCGTCGCCGCCAGCGGCACGACCACGGCCAACGGCTCCTACCTAGTCAACGCCAATGGCTCCTTCACCTACACGCCGGCGCCGGGCTACGCCGGGCCGAGCGACAGCTTCAGCTACAACGCCACCGACGGCCGGGGCGTGAGCAACGCCGGCACCGTGACCATCAACATGCTGACGCCGCCGGCGCCGCCGACCACCGTGCTCGATACCTTCGACCGGGCCGACACCCTGAACTCGCAGCTCGGCCTGGGCAGCGGCTGGAGCCAGGTGGCGACCACCGACGCGGCGCCGGATGTCCGGATTGCCGGCAACACGGCGACGGCGGTGGCCACCGTGCTGGGTGGCCAGGCCATCTGGAACGCCACCATCTTCGGCCCCGCGCAGTACGCCTCCTTCAATGCCGTCGGCACGCTGGAGAACCTGGCGCTGCTCCTGAAGGCCACGGGCGGCACGGCGGTGAGCACGCCGTCCAATCTGGTCCGCGTGCGCTACGAAGTCACCGGCCCCGGCACCGGCGCCATCGTGGTGGCCACCCTGATGGGCGGCAGCGGGGCGGAGGTCTATGTGAAGCAGGCCGCGTTCCCGACCGCGGTGAACACGGGCACGCTGAGCGCGGCGGTGGACGCCAAGGGCCTGGTCACCGTGTTCCAGAACGGCGTCTTCGTCGGCGGTGTGCAACTGCCCGAAGTCGGCGTCTGGAAGGGCGGCGGCCGCATCGGCATCCAGCTGCAGACCGTCAACGGCACCATCGACGACTTCGGCGGCGGTTCGCTCTGAGGCCGGCCGACAGGGACAAGCCATGGACATGAAGCGTCGCCGCGGATTGCAGGCCGGTCTGTGCAGTGCCGTCGCGGCGCTGCTGCTGGGTGGCTGCGCCGCCGAAGCGCCGCTGGCGCGCCAGCAGGAGGCCGAAGCCTCGCTGCGCGAGGCGCAGGCGCGCTACGGCATCCGCATCGAGGGGCTGCAGCTCTCGGCCGCCGGCGCCATGCTGGACTTCCGCTACCGGGTCGTCGACCCGGTGCGGGCCGCTCCCCTCCTTGACCCCAAGCTGCAACCCTATCTGCTGGACGAGGCGCGCGGCGCCCGCCTGGGCGTGCCGGTGACCCCGGTGCTGGGGCGCATCCGCCAGACCTCGCGCAACAACCAGATCCACACCGACCGAAGCTATTTCGTGCTGTTCGGCAACCCCGGCAAGGCCGTGCAGAGCGGCGACAAGGTCAGCCTGCTGCTGGGGCAGGTGAAGATCACCGACCTGACCGTGCGCTAGTGTCCTGTCCCGGAAATAACTTGCCCATGAAAGCGCAGCTTTCGGCCCATGGCGGCGTTGCAGATCCTCGCGATACCTACGGGTATCGCTGCGGTCTGCGCCTTGCCCTGGCCCGAAATCCCTCACTTTCACTTTGTGCAACTATTTCCGGGACAGGACACTAACCGCCGGTGCTGGACCATGGCCCGCGCGCAAGCTGTCTCCCTCCCCACCGCGGCTGCGGCCGCGGCGCGCTGCGGTCCTGCGCGCCTGCGGGGGGCACTGGCGGCGCTTGCCCTGGGGCTGGTGGCGCCGGCGGCCGGCGCCGCCGAGCTGGGGCCCGAACTCGAGCGCGCCCTGGCCAGGCGCGCCAGCCACGCCGACATCGCCGTCATCATCCGTTTCCACGCCCCGTCGGCGCCGGCGGGCGCCACGCCGGGACCGCGCGACAGTGCATGGGCCGCGGTGCTGCGCCGGCAGCAGGCCGCCAGCCGGCTGGCCTTGCAGCCGGTGCTGGCTCAGCCCGGCGTTGCACGTGTGCGCGAGCTGTGGATCATCAATGGCCTGGCCCTGACGCTGCCGGCGCACGCGGTCCGGCCGCTGGCGGCCATGCCCGGCATTGCGCGCATCGATCTCGACTCCCACGTGCAGGGCGGGCCGGCGCAGCGCAGCCCGGCAGCGCGCGGCCAGGGCGGTGCGCCGGCGCCGGCCGTGCTGCTGCCGGATGATGTGCCGGACCATGCGCCGGCCGGGCCCGCCACCGCGGCGCGCGCCAGCGTGGCGCCGCAATGGAACATCGCGGCGCTGCAGGCCCCAGCGCTGTGGGCCCAGGGGCAGAGCGGGCAGGGCGTGGTGGTGGCCTCGATGGACACCGGGGTCGACCTCAGCCATCCGGCGCTGCGGCGACGCTGGCGCGGCGGCAGCAACAGCTGGTTCGACCCGCATGGCGAGGAGGCCACGCCCTACGATGCGCTCGGCCATGGCACCCAGGCCATGGGCATCGTCCTGGCCGGTGGCGGACTGGGCATGGCGCCGGACGCGCGCTGGATTGCCGTGCGCCTGTTCGACAGCGCCGGCCATGCGCGCATGAGCGACATCCATCTGGCCTTCCAGTGGCTGCTCGATCCGGACGGCGACCCCGCGACCGCCGATGCCCCGGCCATCGTCAACGCCTCCTGGGCGCTGAGCGGCGGCGGCGCCGGCCGCTGTATCCTGGAGTTCAGCGAGGACATACTGGCCCTGCGCCAGGCCGGCATCGCCGTCGTCTTTGCGGCCGGCAACGACGGTCCGGCGCCCGGCACCAGCAGCAGCCCGGGCAACAACCCCGGTGCGCTGTCGGTGGGGGCCGTGTCACGCGGCCTCGAACTGGAGCGCCAGAGCAGCCGCGGCCCCTCGGCCTGCGACGGCGCGGCGTTTCCGCGCCTGGTGGCACCGGGCGTGAACGTGCGCACCACCGATCTCTCGCACGGCGGCCTGCCGTCCTACACCGTCGTCTCGGGCAGCTCGCTGGCGGCGCCGCACGTGGCCGGCGCCCTGGCCCTGCTGGCCGGTGCCTTCCCCTCGGCCTCGGTGGCCGAACTCGAGGCCGCGCTGGAGGCCGGTGCCCGGCGACTGCCGGCCGGCGCGGCAAGGTGGGCCGGTGCCCCGGGCCTGCCGGACGCGCTGGCGGCCTTCGACTTGCTGCACCAGACCCACCGGGTGGCCCGACACGGGGCGCGGCCGGACTCTGCCGCGGCGCAGCTGACGGCAACCGCGGCATGGCCTGTGCGTGCCCCCGCGCCAACCAGGAGAGAGCCATGAAGTCCAGTCACCCATCCCTGCGCGCCACCCTGGCGCTGGCCGCGCTGGTGGGCGCGGCCGCCGTCCTGCCGGTGCGCGGCTGGGCGAACGGCAGCGCCGGGCAGGGCGGCCCGGCGGCGGGCGTGGTCTGGCCCGATAGCAGCGGCTACACGCGCTCCGAGCGCAGCTACGCCATCCCCGACCTCCTGCTGACCGACAGCGAGGGCCGGCGCGTGCGTCTGCGCGAACTGCTGGCCACGGACGAGCCGGTCATGGTCAACTTCATCTTCACCACCTGCGCCACCCTCTGCCCGGTGATGGTCAAGGTGTTTTCCGAGGTGCCGGCCCGGCTGGGCGCCGACGCCGCCCGCTTGCGCATGGTCTCGATCTCGATCGACCCCGAGCACGATACGCCGGCCCGGCTCAAGGCCTACGCCCGCGAGTACGGCCAGGGGGCGCGCTGGACATTCCTCACCGGCAGCGTGCAGGACATCAACGCCATCCAGCGCGCCTTCGCCAGCTACCGGGGCGACAAGATGAACCACGAGCCGGTCACCTTGCTGTACGGCGCGCCGGGCCGGCCCTGGGTGCGCCTGGACGGCTTTGCCAGCGCCAGCGAGCTGGCGGCCGAATTCCGCAAGGTCGCGTTCAAATGAGCCTTCCCGTGCTGCACGCGGCCGCGCGGCTGCTGGCCGGGCTGCTGCTGGCCGCCGCCAGCGCCTGGGCGGCCGGGCCGACCCCCGCCGGGGAACCGGTCGCCGCGACAGAGGCGCTGCGCGCACAAGGCCAGCGCATCTATCGCGAGGGCCGGCGTC
>JACCDS010654777.1_pt1 | contig 18933 bp, 17 predicted proteins | sample 7446441 | NCBI WGS metagenome assembly JACCDS01 (sample SAMN15323445, study PRJNA562643) | freshwater metagenome | isolation source: river surface water | place: USA:Blue River Watershed | collected 2017-08-17
AAAAAGAATGCTTTCTGACACATATATAATATTAAAAGAGTATGAAAATGCTTTAGAAGTTTTAAATACAATGGAAAATTCTATGGATTTGAAAAAAGCATTAATTTATATGAAATTAAAAGATTATGAAAAAGCAAATTTCTTTTTGAAAAAAGCGAAAGATAAAAATACAAGCCCTTTAGTAAATGATAGAATTTTATGGTTTTTAGCTTATACAAATTTAAAATTAAATAATATAGATCAACTAAAAGAAAATTTAGATTTAATAAATGAAAGAAAAAATTTATTTAGTGCAAATATAGAGTTTCCATTAGAAATTTATTTTAATAAGAATAAATTCACATCTAAACAATATTTAGACTCAGTAATTAAATTTGATGATAATAGAAAGATAGATTTTATCTTTTATTTTACGCCATTTATTTTTTCAGATTCACAAGAGATAATGTATGATAGTTTAAAAGGTTTTATAAATAATCAGAGCAATAATTTAACGAATCTTGAAGAAATGTTAGATTACAACAAGAAATTTATGAAAATAGTTAAAGAAGATCCAATTATTAGAGTTATAGAATTGGAAAAAATGATAAATAAAGAAACTAAACCTTATGTATTTTATAATTTGGCTTTATCATGCGCACAAATTAATGATTTTAACAAAGCATTTAAATATTTTGAAAGAGCATATAAATTTAATCCAGGAAATAAACTTTATGCAATCATGTATTTATTAACAGCTGATAGAATAGATGTAAAAATAAAAGATAAAGAATATATTGAAAATAATATAAAAAATGATAATGGTTTATATAATTATTTTGCAAAAGAGATTTATAAATTATTTATAAATACACAATTTATGTCTAATACTGAACCACAAGAATATATTAATACAGTATTTTACAAGGCGTTAGATTTTTTAAAAGCGATGCAAAATGATACATTGAGTGAAGAACATGTATTACTAGATGAACATATAAAAGATCCTTTGACATTTTTAATAAAATTAGTACAAAGAAGGAATTCTGAAAGTGATTTTGAATATTATTCAAGATTACAGGATTCTATTCCTTTAAGTTTAAATAATCAATTTTTAGATGGTCCTTTAATAATTACAAGATATTATGTTGATATTTTGAAAGGTTTAGGAATATTTCAAAAATCAAATATAAACATTCCAAATAAAAATACCCCTTCTTATTTAAGAGCAAAATCTCTATGGGATTTACATTTCAATTCACCAAAAGAAGCTATAAAAATTTTAGAGTATTTACAAAATGAATATAAGCTAGAAGATAAATACACATCATATTTATTAATTGCTGCTTTACTTGAGGATAAGAGATATAGCGATGCTTCTATACAAATTACATTATTAAAAGCTATTTCAAATGATCAAGATGCATTTTTCTTAACCGCAATTCAATTACTTCAAGAATTAAAAATATCAAGTGCAAAACAATTTCTAAATAAGCCATATTTAGACTCATTAATTGATTTTAGATTAATAGGATTTGACACTTATTTGGAATCTTTATAGTTTGTAATTAAAGATTAAATAATTAATTCTTTTTCTGCTATAATAATTGAAATATGTTACTTTTTTAAGGAGGATGCAATGGAAATTGGAAGAATCGCTGAAATAGATAATTCTAAATTGAATAATTTAGAGAAAATAGAAAAAGTTAGTAATGTTGATGAAAAAAATAAAGTAATAAAAGAGGACGAATATAAAAAGTCTTTAGGAAGTCAAGATGTTTCAGATAAAAATGAAGTTATACTTGATAATGTAAAATTTGGTTATAACAAAAGTTCAAAAGATTTTTTTGTAAAGGTTACAAGAGCCGAGGCTGAATATAAGTATCCGACAGAAGATATGATGAAAGTTAAAGCTTTTATTTTACAAGAATTAGAAGCTTTAAATTAATAAAAGGTAGTTTTAGTTGATATCAGATTTATCAAATATATTTAAAGATGAGCTTTCAAATACACTTGAACAGTTATTGTCAAAAAGTTCTCAAATTGAGTCAATAGAAATTTCTACAAATGATGACTTTAGTTCAACTCAATTTATTGAATGTGCTGTAAAGATTGAATTGAAAGGTTTATCAACTACTATTATTTTTTATGTCCCAACACCTACTGCTACTAAATTTGAATATTTGATGCTTGGTGGTATGGGTGATTTAAAAGAACATATGGATGATGAAATAACTGATGCTATCAACGAAATAGTTTCAAATATTTGTGGAAGTTTTTGTACGTCAGTTAATGCACAAGGATTGGCAGATATTGGTTCAATAAAATCTGAAGTTAAAAGTTCTTCTATTGTGGATGGTTCGGTAATAAGGGAAAAAGGTGATGTTTATCAGGTGATTTTATCACTTGATGGTGAAAAATTAAATTTGATTATTAATTTTGATAATATCATCTCTCCTTATTTTTCTTCTATAACAGGAAGTATTGCTCCTCAAGAAACTGAAGTTAAAAATATTGAAGTAGCAACTCCTGTAATTAATCATAATCATCATGTAAATACAAATATACAAACTCCTAAGAATCTTGAACTTTTGTATAATATAAAATTGAAATTAAGTGTTCGATTAGGAACAAAGGTTGTTTTATTAAAAGATATTTTGAGATGGGATGTTGGAGAAATCATAGAACTTGAACAAATGGTAAATGAGCCATTAGAAATTTTAGTTAATGGTGTTAAAATTGGTATTGGCGAGGCAGTTATTGTTGAAGGTAAATTTGGATTAAAGATTAAAAAGATTGGTAATGAAGATCTAAGATTAAGTCATATTGGATTATAGGTATAAATTATGGAAATAAGTAGTAACATAGTAAATAAAGATTTATTACAAGTAGATAAATTTATTGGTATAAAACAAGATAATTTAAAAAATAGAGATAATGAACAGTTGAAAAAAGTATGTAATGATTTTGAATCATTCTTTTTGAATCAAATAATGGATGTGTCATTAAGAGATACAAAAATTGCAGGAGAAGGTCCAGGCTCTGATATTATAAAAGGTATGTATACCCAAGCTCTAGCTGATAATTCTTCTGGAAATTTAGGAATCAGTAGTATGTTATATGAATTTTTAACACAGAATAATAAATAAGGATTTGTTATGATTGAAGATATAATAAAAAATATGTCAGATTCGATTGTCATGTTAAAAAATTCGATAGTTCAAGATATAGAAGATATTAAAGCAGCAAAACATGAACAACTTCTTAAAAGAAATGATGAAAAACATATATTAATAGATAATATTACAACATTGAAAGCAGAATTAAATATAAAGTTACTAGAAAAAATAAAGATAGGCGCTGATGTAAATGTTTATAGAAAAAGTGTTGATTTATTAGAAAAAGAATTAAAAGAACTTTATGAATTAAATAGAAAATTAGCATCAATAGTTTTACCTGTTCAGCAAATGTATAAAGATTTAGTTTCAGAAATTACAGAAGCAAATGGTGGGAAATTCTTTGATATTAAAGCTTAATTTTTTAGTTTTTTTATTTAGTGTGAAACTTTTTGCTTTGAATGTTCTTATCTCTTCAAAAACTATAGCCTTTGAAGAAAAGATTGATACATCAAAACTAAGAGTTGAAGATGTGGCTGAAGTAAATAAATTTTGTATACCTCTAAAAATAAGTGATATTGAAGAGAATAGTTATATAACAACCCATCACATAAACAAAAATACAATAATATGTTTAAAAGATGTTAAAAAAGGTGATAATGAGTCAATAGTATTTAATTTTGGTGGTCTTAAAATAGAAAAAAAAGGTAAAATTATTTATGAAAATAAAGATTTTATTCGTATAAAAAATAGTGATGGAACAATTGAACAAATATATAAAGATGGAAGAATAAAATGAATATGCTCTCTTTTTTAGGAGAAACTCCTACTATAGCACTAAGACAGGCTCAAGAAGAGTGTGGAGAAGAAGCAATTGTAATATCAACAAAAAAAATATCTTCTAGCAGTAAAAATGGTAAAGATATGTATGAAGTTGTAGTTGCTATTGAAGATGAAGATAAAAAGAAAAATTTAAAATATACAAAACAAGCAATAGCAAAAGCTACACCTACATCTGAGCCAATTAAAACTCAAGTTTATGATTTTAAAGAAGAAATTCTTAAAATGCAAAGTGTTTTAGAGCAAGTCCAAAAATCTATTTGGAATCCTAAAAGCCAATTATATGATTTAACTATTCCTCCTGAATTTGCATCAATGTATAATACTTTTGAACAAAATGAATTTGATCAAGAAATGACTTATACAATAATGAAAAAGACAATAAAGCAACTTCCTATAGCATTAAAAGCAAATCCAAAAAAGGTTGATGATTTTTTTAAATTGATTTTAAGAAGGGTGATCCCCATAAAGCATGAAGTGCCTCTTAGAAAACATCAACGAAAAATTATAATGATGGTAGGACCTACAGGAGTAGGTAAAACAACAACTATTTCAAAGTTAGCTGCAAGATATGCTTATAAATTAGGTCAAAATTATAAAGTTGGTATTGTGACGTTGGATTCATTTAGGGTAGGGGCAATTGAACAATTACAGGCTTATACAAATATTATGAGATTACCTTTGGAAATTGTTAAAAAACCAGAAGATCTATCAGAAGCACTTCTAAGATTAAAAGATTGTAACTATATTTTCATAGATACTGCAGGTTCGAGTCAATATGATGTTGATAAAATTGAACTTATCAATGAGTATCAAAAAAGGGTAGAAGAATTACCTATTGAGAAAATTTTGGTTCTTCCTGCAAATGTAAAGCATAGTGATTTATTGGAAATTTATAAAAGTTATATGAGACTTTCAATTGATTATTTAACATTTACAAAACTTGATGAAACTAAAAGCTTTGGAAATTTAATTTCATTTGCTCATAAAACTAAAAAATCAATAACATATTTTTCTATAGGGCAAAATGTACCTGATGATTTAATTGTTTCTGATTCAACTTTTTTGATAGAGTGTTTTATGAATAGACAATGTGTTAGGAAATAGATTTGTTTGATTCAATTTCTTCTCAAGCTAGTAAATTAATAAATCTTACCGGGCGATTAAAAAAAAATTATTCTAAAACAAAACTTGTAACTATCACATCAGGAAAAGGTGGAGTAGGAAAATCGACATTTACAGCAAATATGGCTTTTCTTCTTTCTCGTAGAGGTTTTAGTGTAGCCGTTTTAGATGCTGATATTGGTTTAGCAAATATGCAAGTTTTATTTGATTTAAAACCTCAAAACACTCTTTTTGAATATATTAATGGTACAAAAAGCTTAGATGAAGTTATTACAAAAACTATTTATCCTAATGTTTCCTTAATTGCTGGAAGAAGTGGTTATCAATATGCAATAAATAAAAATAGTTTTGTTTTTTCGCGAATTGCAAAAGATATAATTTCATTAGATAAGTTCGATATTTTATTGGTTGATACGGGTGCTGGATTAAATGAATATGTAAAAGAATTTTTATCAATATCTGAACATATTTTAGCTATTACAACAACCGATCCAAGTGCCTTGACAGACGTTTATTCTTTAATGAAAATGCTTTCTTTGAATAAAAATAAATTAATGTTAAGTTTTAATCATACTAGAAATTATCAAATTGGTGAAACAATATCAAATTCTTTGATAAATTTAGGTAAAAAGAATAGATTAAACAGCGATTTTATGGTAGAATATATTGGAAATGTTTCAACTTCGACAAGTATATCTACGACAGGAAGACTTAGAAAGTTATTTACAAACGAATTTTCATATGATGAAACAACGAAACAGTTGGAAATTATTACAGATAGATTATTAAAAAATATTTATTAAGGTTTGTTCTAAGTGCTAAAATTAAGTGCTATAAAATCTCTTTTCTTTGTTTTAAATAGTGGAATCACATGGTAGTAGAACGATTTTCACAAAATATTTTAAATAGTGGTATATTTAGATTTTATATAGCAACAGGTTTTTTTGCTACTTTAATATTTTTTACAATTAATGCTGATTTATTTACTCCTTTTGAAATGCTTTTAGGTATAATACTAATAACGGTGGTATTAAAAGGCATAAGTAATATGATGCTATCTTTAATAATAAGTTTGTTTAATCTTGATAATAAAAGAAGTGAATTTGATTTTAAATATAATGAAGAAAAAATTCAAATTATGTTAAATGAATTAGCTGTGAAAGATATAATAGATGCTAATGTAAAAAATGAAAAAAATTCAAATAAAAGGTAATAAGTTATGAATATTTCTTCGATATCTAATGTGATAGGTACATTATCTTTAAATAATAAAACAGCAACACAAGACGAAAATTCAGATAAATCTTTCCAAACTATGTTAAATGATGCAATAACAGATGTAAATAATCAACAAGTAAAGGGTTATGATGCAATGCAAGGAATTGCAACAGGAAAAGTAACTAATCTTCAAGAAGCAGTTCAAAAAATTGAAGAAGCTGAATTATCTATGAAACTAGCTTTAGAAGTGAAAAATAAAGCAATAAGTGCTTATAAAGAAATAATTAAAATGCAAATTTAGTAGAAGGATTAATTATGGGTTTTTTTGATGGCTACAATGTATCAACTTCAGGAATGAGCGCTCAAAGAACAAGAATTAATGTTGTAAGTGCAAATATTGCCAATGCTAAAACAACACATACTGCTGAAGGTGGTCCTTATAAAAAACAAGAAGTTGTATTTGAGGATATTCTTATTGCTAATAATAAAAAAACAAATACGAATGATGTTGAGACAACAAATAATAAAGGTTCTGATGTTTCATTAAGAGGAGTTGGTGTTAAATCAATATTACAATCTGATGTAAAACCTGTAATGAGATATGAACCATCTCATCCTGATGCTAATGAACAGGGCTATGTGGCATATCCAGATATTAATCCTGTAATTGAAATGGTAAATTTAGTAGAAGCTACAAGATCTTATGAGGCAAATGTTGCATCTTTTAACACTCATAAAAATATAGATTCTAAAACACTAGATATATTGAATGGTTAATGTATTATGTCAAATCTAATTGATAATCTACTTTTAAGTGAAACTACTAATACTACTTCAAATACTACTTCAGCAGTAGATCAAGTAAATAAAGATAAGCCATCATTATTTGATTCTTTACTATCGAATATTACATCTTCAGAAGATGGTAATATAGTTGATAGTACTACGACAAGTATTACTTCTGAAAAAAAACAAATACAAGATAATAATGTAAAAACTACAGGAGTATCAGAAACAAATATTTTAAACAGTGAATCATTATTAGATTTAGAAAATTCTGAAAATTTAGATTTAGAGAATATAACTAGTAAAAATAATGAACAAAAAATAACAACTGGTTCTTTATTGGATAAACTGGTTATTGAGGCAAAAAAAAGTGTAGCACTTGAACAACCAACAAAAAATAAACCATCATTATTTGACTCATTATTATCAAATATTACATCTTCAGAAGATAGCAATATAGTTGATAGTAATGCTACAAGTATTAGTTCTTCAAAAATACAAATTCAAGATAACAATGTAAAAACTATAGGAATATTACAGACAGACACTCTAAATAGTGATTTAGCAAAAAATATTCAAGTTACAGGAAATGATGAAAAAGTTGAAAATATTGACTCATTATTAAGTGAGTCAACAAATACAAATATTCCTAAGGTTGATAGTGAATTAATAGATCCAGATTATTTAAAAAATAGTAATCAAAGTGATATTTTAACTAATATAGCAAATGAAGAAATCCATGTTGAATTTATTGAAGAAGATTTAAAAATATCAAATAAAGATAGTAGTAATACAAATATTTTTGATGAAAATAACAATTTAGAATCTCTTTCTAACCTGAATCAAGAATTTAGTTTAGAACAACTTACCGTAGACAATAAGCCATTAGTTGTAGATGAGAATATTGTAACTCAACAGGTTTCAATACCATCAATTTCTTTAGTAGAGAATTTAGAAATCGAAACTAAAAAAGACGAAAAAAATATTATAAATAATGATTTATTGAGTATTGAAAAGTCAGAAGAAGTTATTAGTATAGATACAAATAAAAAATTAGTTCAATCAGAATATAAGAGCATAAATGATACTAGTAATTTAAAATTAGATAATAATGATATATTATTGTCAATAACAAAAGAAAATATAGAAAATCTTGTAGAAGATAAAAATAGTTTACCTCTAGTTTTAGATGAAACTAATACAAGAAGTTTAGAAAACAATATAAATATTTTATCAAATAACAAAAAAGATGATAGTTTAGCAAAAACTTTAGATGAGAATTTACCAACTAAAATAGTAACTTTAACAGAATCTAATTTAGAAATTTTAAAAGAAAACACAGATTCTTTAGTTTTAGAGACTAATACTACTTCTACAATTTTAAATGAAAATAGTGAAACTACTGTAATTAAAGAAGTAGAAACAAATACTGAAGTTATTCAAGTAAAAAAAGATGAAAAATTATCACTAATGGATCAATTAATTCAGAAAAATAGTGAAAAATTAATAGTATCAGATACTATAGCTGATAGTACAATAGAAAATCCAACAAAAGAAATTATTAAACAAGATTTGATTTCAAATATTTATTTAGGTTCTCAAAAAAATCAAATAAATAATCAAAATTTATTTAATAAAAATGAAGCAGTATCTATACTTAAAGAAGGAAATTCAGTTCAAGCCATTAAAACAAGTGCTGAAATTTTAGATTTAGGTCTTGAAGAAATATCTCTCAACGAGAGTATTGAAACCGATAAATTAGATTTAAAACAATTAGATAAAAAAGGTATTCTTGAAAATTTATTATTGAGAAAAAATATAAAAAGTGAAGAGATAAAACATTTAATTACAACATCAATTGAGGCAAGTAAAGCATTAATTGAAGATAGTATAACTATTGCATCTGATGCAACAGTTAATGTAAATTCTCCAATAGCCTATAATATTCAATCAAGAATAATAGGTGCGAAGCAGCAAATGGCTACAATGATGTCTGATATTTCAAGACAAATGTATGAAAATTATAAGCCACCAGTTACAGCTTTCAAAATAAATTTAAATCCTACGGAATTAGGATCAATTGCAATTTTAATGAAAAGTGATAAAAACAGTGGTTTATCAATTACTATGAATGTTTCTAATATCGTTACGTTAGATACGTTAATTGAAAATCAGAATGTACTAAAAAATTCATTGAATAAAACATTTGATGAAAATACAAAATTTAATTTAGATTTTGGTTCTTCAAATCAAAATAGTAGTAACCAATCATCAGATAATCAAAATAATAATAGACAATTTGAAAGACAAATGGATACCCAATCAATTTTACAATTAAAAGAAGAGAATAAAGATATAGAAGAAAAAGTTATAGATTATATGTAATGGAAGCATTTTTATCATTACTTAATGAATCAGTTGTATATCAATTTCTTCTATTACTTGCAAGAATTGTATCTTTTGTCTCTTTTATGCCTGTCTTTGGTCATGCTGCAATAAGTCCTACTATTAGAATAACTTTTGCTTTTTATATAGCAGTTTTTCTTTTTCCATTGGTTGATGTGGTATCAAATATAAATCAAGACAATTTTATTGTGAGTCTAATATCTGAAATAACTTTGGGTTTAGTTGCAGCTATGTTTGTTAATATTTTGTTTTCAGCAATAAAAATAATAGGTGAATTTGTAGAGTATTCAACTTCTTTATCGATGGCAGCAATGTTTGATCCAACAACAGGAAGCCAAGAAGGAGTTGTTGCTAAATTACTTTATTGGATAGCTTTAGTATTGTTTTTTCAAACGGGAATGTATGAAATGACCATGGTTATTTTAGTAAAGAGCTTTTCAATGATACATTTAGGAACTTTTAATATTTTTTCTTATGATGGTGTACAATTGGCAATTGATGAAATAAAAAGAATGTTTACATTTGCATTTACATTTGCTTTGCCACTTTTTTTTATAAGTTTTATTCTTGATATTTATTATGGTTATGGGACAAAATCTATGCCATCTTTTTCACCATTTATAGTTACTTTTCAATTAAAATTTACATTAATTTTTGTATTTTTAATTCTTGGTATGGAAATGCTCACTGAAGCATTTACAGAATATTTTATTACAAAATTCCAATAATCTAAGGTTATTATAACATGGCTGATGACGATAAAACAGAAGAACCCACATCCAAAAAGATTGAGGACGCAAGAGGTGAAGGAAATGTAGCAAAGTCAGCTGAAGTTTCTGGGGCAGTTGTCTTAACAATAGGTACAGCATATTTGCTTTTTTTTTCATCTTTTTCAATGGTAGAAATAAAAAAACTAATGTTATTTTCTTATAGTTTTATAGGTCAAGAGTTGAATGGTCCACTATTTTATGCAATAACTTCTCAAATGGTTATTGCATTATTTAAAGCCCTTGCTCCATTGTTTATTTTGGTTATTGTTTTAGCATTAGCTAGTAATTGGTTTCAATTTGGATTTTTAGCCATACCACTAAAATTTGATTTACAAAAGTTGGATCCACTGAAAGGATTAAAAGGTATATTTGGTTTTAAAAAACTCATTGAGGCGCTAAAATTATTTGCAAAATTAATGATAATAATGATTGTTATGGTATTCCTTCTTATGATAACATATAAAGATTTTATATCCATGATGAATCAAGAGACAATGACAACTGTAGCTACAATGATTAAATTAACATTTTATTTCCTTTCAGCAATTCTTCTAATTATTATTATTTTCGCTATAATAGATTTTTATTTTACTAAACATTATTATATGAAGTCTTTAAAAATGAGTAAACAAGAAATTAAAGATGAATTTAAAAATATGGAGGGAGATCCTCAAGTAAAAGGTAGAATTAGAAGAATTCAAATGCAAATGGCTCAAAAAAGAATGATGAGTTCAGTTCCTGATGCAGATGTAGTTATCACAAATCCAACTCATTATGCGGTAGCTTTGAAATATGATAATAAAATTAATTCAGCACCAAAAGTAGTTGCAAAGGGTATTGATTTTCTTGCTTTGAAAATAAAAGATATTGCAAGAGAGAATAGAATTCCTATCATAGAAAATCCAGCACTTGCAAGGTCTTTATATGATCAAATAGATGTTGATAAAGAGATTCCAGGTGAATTTTATAAGGCTATGGCAGAAATATTTTCTTACGTTTATGAGTTAAAAAGAAAAGGTAGATCTTGAAATTATTAATAATTATATTTTTGATATTAAATATTTCATATGCTAATAAAGATTTTTATTATAGCTTCATTGATTCAAATGGGAAACAAATTTCTGAAGATAAAAAACAACAAATAAGTGATGGATTTGATATTTTACAAAATGCAAGGATTCTTGCAAAAGATGGTAAAATTGATGATGCATATATACAAGTAAAAAATTTTAAAGATAAAAATAAGTTAGGTATTTTAATATCAGATACAATGCTTTTATATTCTGAATTAGCATTAAAAAAACAATCAAAAAGAATTAGTATTGATGCAGCAAATGAGCTAGAAATGGCAATAAACTCTTCTAAGATTAATCAGCAAGATTTAGTAAAAGCATATATGATATTAGTAGAATTAAAATTAGAAATAAACAAAGTTGAGGATGCAAAATATTTTGCACAGATAATAATAGATAATTTTGATGATGAATTGACAAAGACTTATGGAAAAGTATCTTTATCAAAAATTTATAAATATCAAAAAGATTACAATAAAGCTTCAAAATATTTATTTGAGATTTTAGCTAATACTAAAGATAAAATGATTGCTACAGTAGTTGCAGATGAGCTATTTGATATTTATATTTTGGATGGTAAAAAAGATAAAGCAAATGAATTAGTAACACAAGTACTAAAAACAAATATTGATTTTTACACTAATGATTCATATTTGGCAAATAAAAAAGTTAATCGTTTGATTAAAGCTGATATGCCTGAACATGCAGTAGAAATATTAAAAGAGTTATTAAAAAAGACGACAAAAGATGACGTAATTGAGGACTTTAAATTTAAGTTAGCTAATACATATATGATGATGTATGAGAGAAAAAAAACTAATTATCTAGATCTAGCAAAAAATTTATATACAGATATTTTAAATGATTATCCTTTTGGGATATATACAAAAACTGCAAGAATGTATATGGATGAAATTTTGATGAGACAAGGTGTTTTAAATCCATCTATTATTTCTGCAAAATATTCTGAAGATGAAGGTATGCAACAAAAAGCACTTTTACAAGAACTCTTAAATAATAAGAATGATAGACAATATGAGCAGATATTAAAAACTCAAAAGGTATATAACAAAATTTCTTTTGAAATATTAAAAAGATTTGGTTATCAAAGTATAGATGAAATATTTGATGAAGTGAATTTAGAGATGATTAAAGAGTATTTATTATCAGGTAAATGTTCTTCTTTATATGAAGTTTTACTTAATACAAAAAATGAAACATTATTAAAATTATTAGAAGATAATAGTATAAATTACAAACTTTTTGAGTGTTTAGTTGATTCACCAAATGAAAAAATTTACACACAAGCAAAGGAAGTAGCTACTAAAACAAGAGATGCTAATATATTTTTTTATCTTGAAAAAGCCGCTTATAATTTGGGTTTAGTAGATGAAGCATATAATTTTTCAGGAATGATAGATATGGTAGATGATAAAAAAGTACTTGAAAAAGAGTTTTTGTTTAGATATCAATTATTGAAACAAAAAGAAGATCCTATTATGATGGAAAAATTTTTTGAATATACAGGCTTAAATTCTAATTTTATTAAGACAAATGAAAATAATCCTTTAATAATTGACTTTTATTATGATTATTATTTGCAATTACTAAAAAACAATAATATGGCACTTTCCAATGAGATATTAAATAAGCTATACAATAAGCAAAAGGAACTAAAAGTATTTATTTATTCTCCTTTTGTTGAAACAGAACTTTCAAGAATATCAAAAGAGAAAAATGATAACCAAAAATCAGTAGATTTTTTACTTGAAGGATTAAAACATTCAAGAAAAATTGAGCCTAATGATCAGGTTAAAATATATTATGATATTTTAAATTTATACGATACATTGGGGAATAAAAATAAAAAAGCTGAATATGTTTTAAAATGTAAAGAAGTAAAAGATACAACAGATAGTTTATATAAAAAAATGTGTGATGAGATGAAATGAATATAGAAGATATCTTAAATAAAATTGATGCAACAAATCTTTCCATACCTTTTGGAAGAATTAAAAATATTTCTTCTACAACAATAACTGCTATTGGACTAGAAGTTGCAGTTGGAGATATTGTTAAAATTGAATCTGTACAGCATTTATATACGGTTTTAGGTATGGTTGCTTCAATTGATGATTTATCTTTTACAATTGTTCCTTTCTCTTTCATTGAAGGCTTTAGAATTCATGACAAAGTTTACTTACAAAAAGATGGTTTAACTGTAAAGTGTGGATATGGTTTATTAGGAAGAGTTATAAATGCCTTGGGAGAACCTATTGATGATCAAGGAAAAATTGTAAATCTTGAAGAAAATGCTCCTATAAATAAACTTTCAATGCCTGCTCTTGAAAGAGGAATTATTGATGAAAAATTCGCAACGGGTGTAAAAGCAATTGATTCAATGCTAACAAGTGGAAAAGGTCAGAAAATAGGTATCTTTGCAGGTTCTGGTGTAGGAAAATCTACACTTATGGGAATGATTGTAAAAGGTTGTGAAGCTCAAATAAAAGTTGTTGCACTAATAGGTGAGAGGGGCAGGGAGATTCCTGAGTTTATCCATTATAATTTAGATAATAATTTAGAAAATACGGTTATTATTGCTGCAACTTCTGATGAGTCAGCACTTATGCGAAAATATGGAGCATTTACAGCTATGGCAATTGCAGAGTTTTTCAGGGATAAAGGGCATGATGTTTTATTGATGATGGATTCGGTTACAAGATTTGCAATGGCTCAAAGGGAAATTGGACTAAGTACAGGAGAACCACCAGTAAGTAGAGGTTATCCGCCATCTGTATTTGCACTTTTACCTCAATTGATGGAAAGAGCTGGGAATAATAAAAAAGGTTCGATTACTGCGTTTTTTACGGTTTTAGTTGATGGTGATGATATGAATGATCCAATAGCAGATCAAAGTAGATCAATACTTGATGGTCATATTGTATTAACAAGAGAGCTTACTGAACAAGGATTTTATCCACCTATTAATTTACTAAAATCAGCTTCAAGGGTTATGGATAAGGTCGTTAGTAAAGAACATTATAATGATTTTTTAAAGTTAAAAAGAGTATTATCGCTTATAAAAGAGAATGAAGTGTTGGTTAGAGTTGGTGCTTATAAAACAGGAATGGATTTAGAACTTGATGCTGCAATGGCAAAAAAAGAACGTATAAGAGAATTTCTAACCCAGGATACTCAAAAAATTTTTGGATTTAATGAGATAGTAACAATGTTTAGAAAGGTTTTACAATGATTAATCAAACAGAACTCATGAATTATAGATTAGCTAATTTAGATTTACAACAACAAAGAGTTTCATATCAAATGAGTACAAAAGAATCACTTCAAAATGGAAGTGATGATTCTGTATTGTTTGCAAGAACAGTTTATGTGGACGACAAAATTAGAACTTTTGAGGGAATAAAAAGCCAAATTCAAAAAACAGCTGTTCAAAATAATGCTGCTGATTCAAGTATTAAAGAAGTTAAAAATATCTTGGATTATATTAAAGCAGAATTGATAAAAGCAAATACTTCAACAACTACAGACGATGGAAAAGTTTCTATTGCAGTTAGTATTTCTGGATTAAAAGAAAATTTATACCAATTAGCTAATACTCAAGTTGAAGGTGAATATATTTTTTCTGGTTCAAATTCAGCTATAAAACCTTTCGAAAAAGATCCATCAACAGGTAAAATAAATTATGTAGGTACTAATGATTTAAAAAAGGTTATAGTTGAAGAGGGTTCTTATAAAGAAAGAGGTGTTACGGGGCTTGATATGATGTATTATTCATCATCAACTGCTTATAAAGGTGAAACTTTAAGTTTTAAAGAGACAGATAAAATAATAGATCAAGATGGTAATGAATGGAAAATGAGAACACCTATTACATCAGGGAATAGTTTAACTTTTGCAACGGGACAGACTGTAGTTGATAATACTAATAAAGTTTGGACATTAAATGCTTCTAATCAACTTGAAGATAGTCTAGGAAATATCAATCCAGCTGTAGTTACAGATAACTTTGATGGTACTTATACTTTTACAGTACCTGTATCTACTTCAATGAGAATAAATGAAATTGTAAAATATGATTCAGATGGAAATATTACAAATGATACTATTGCTATTACTGGAAATGATGGACTGAATCCTACAACATATAGTGCTACAATGCCATCTACAGATGGGACTAAATTTGAAGCAAAAACAAATATATTTAATTTTATGGACGATGCTGTTAATGCTTTAAATAAAGTCGATAGTTTAGGAAATCCTATTAGTGATGCTCTTTCATTATCACAAATTTCTAAAAGTGTTGGTGATATTACAGAAGCATATGATAGTGTGAATGTAGCTCATGCCCAGTTAGGGGGAAGAAATAAAGTATTTGAAGTCTCTTTAGAAAGAGTTTCTGCAAAATTGACTCAATACGATATTTTATCTCAAGAAATTGGAGCTGCTGATTTAACAAAAGTAGCAATGGAAGCAAAGGCATTGGAACTTACATATACAGCACTTTACTCAACAATTAGTAAAACAAATCAATTGTCATTGGTTAATTTTTTAAATTAACCAATCAAATCAAAAATTAATATATGAACATAAAAAAGATATTCTCAAAAGATTTAATAGTAGTTGCGTTATTTGTATCGATACTTTTAATAATTATCGTACCTTTACCGCAAGAGATATTAGATTTCTTTTTGGTAATATCTTTATCAATATCAGTATTAATTTTATTAATATCACTTTATATTCAAAAACCATCTGATTTAACAACTTTCCCAACACTTATTTTGATATTTGCACTTTTTAGACTTGCTTTAAATATTGCAACAACAAGGTCGATTTTAAGTGAGGGGCACAATGGCCCTGATGCAGTAAGTACAATAATTTCTGCTTTTGGACAGTTTGTTGTTGGTGGAAATATGGTTATAGGTATTATTGTATTTATTATATTAGTACTTATTAATTTTATGGTTGTAACAAAAGGTGCTACAAGGGTTGCTGAGGTAACTGCAAGATTTACACTTGACTCAATGCCTGGTAAACAAATGGCTATTGATGCAGATTTAAATGCTGGGTTTATTGATGATAAAGAAGCACAAGTAAGAAGAAAAGCACTAATTTCTGAAGCAAATTTTTATGGAGCTATGGATGGATCTTCAAAGTTCGTAAAAGGTGATGCTGTTGCTGGTATTATTATTACTATTGTAAATCTTGTTGGGGGAATATTAATAGGTCTATTTCAACATGATATGACAATTGCAGAATCAGGAGAAGTTTATACAATTTTAACAATTGGGGATGGACTTGTAGCTCAACTTCCAGCCTTAATTTTATCAACTGCAACAGCAATTATTATTACTCGTTCTAATATGGATGAAGAGAAATTTGCAAGTCAATCTATTTCCCAATTAACTAAAGATAGTAAATCTTTGATTCTTGTTGGAGTGGCTTTACTGTTATTTGGATTAATCCCAGGTTTCCCTACAGGTATTTTATTTGTAATGGGGATATTAATGGTGTTTATAGGTTATGTAATAACAGCTATAAATAATAAACAAGATAATGCGATTACTAGATTCTTTAAAACAGAAGTTGCTAAGCCAAAAATTAGTGATGATATTGGAACATTAAAAGAGAAAAAGAAAAGTGCTTCTGTTGCTGATGAAAACCAAACTATTGAAAATATTATGAAACTTGAAGTCCTTGAACTTAAACTTGGAATTAGATTATTACAGCTCGTTCAAGGAAATTCAGAACTGTTGGATAAAATAAAAGCTATCAGAAAAACAATAGCAACAGAATTAGGATTTGTAATACCACAAATAAGAATTTCAGATGATTCTAATTTATCACCAAATGAGTATCAATTATATTTAAAAAGAATACCACTTGTAAAAGGAAGAGTAGAAATTGATAAACTTTTAGCAATGGGTGGTCTTGCAAATGAAAAATTAGTTGGATTAAAAGTAAAAGAGCCAGTATTTGGTCTTGATGCAACTTGGATTTCAAATGAGTTAAAAGAAGAAGCTTTAATGAAAGGCTTCACAGTTGTTGATGCACCAACTATAATTTCTACACATATTTCAGAAATTATTAAAAAACATGCAGAAGATATCATAACTAGACAAGATATAGTTGATATTGTGGAAAGATTGAAAAAGGATTTTCCAATAGTAATTGATGAAGCCATGAAAGTAACTTCTTATGGTTCATTATTAAAAGTTTGTAGAGACTTATTACATGAAAAAATTCCAATTATTGATATGCTTACAATCATTGAAGCAGTTGCAGATATTGCAGAGTTTACAAAAGCACCTGAAATTTTACTAGAACATGTAAGGGCAAAACTATATAGACTTATTACCCAAAAGTTTAAAGATACAGATGGAATTTTGCATATAGTTACTATTAAACCTGAGTTAGAACAGCAGTTTATTGGAAAATTACAAGAGCACCATGGTGTTTCTCAACTTATGATTTCAATAGCAGAAATTAATAATTTAGTAACTAAAACAAAAAAACTTTTAGATGATATTGAAGCTAAAGGATTTTCAAAAATTTGTATGGTTGTTGATCCTGTTTTAAGAAAAAGAATATCAGAAATATATGAGAAATTTGGTCTCCAAGTTTCAGTATTATCACACGCAGAACTTGATTCTAAGGCAAATTTTGCAATAGAGGGAACTTTAGAGTTCTAAAAAATAGAATAGAATATTTTCAAAGTAGGTAAAAATTGAATTCAAATAATAAAGTAGCATGCCCACTTGATTGTTACGATGCTTGTCAAGGGCAAATGATAGATGAAAATATAAAAGGTTCAAAAGAAAATTTAGTTACAAATGGAAAACTTTGTGTGAATTTTGCGAACTTATTAAAGGTAGAAAATCTACAAACAGCTTTTTATGAAAATAAAGAGATAAGTTTGGATGAGTCATTAAATATATTGGTTGAAAAATTAAAATCAACAACCCCAGCAAAAACACTATTTTATAAAGGTAGTGGAAATATTGGTGTTATGCAAAATTCTACAAAAAACTTTTTCACGCAATATGGCTCGAACTTAACAAGGGGAAGTTTGTGTGATGGTGGTGGAAATGCAGGAGTTGAAGAGGGTAGAGGGGTTGTAATAAATCCACCAATTCAAAAACTTTTAGATGCAGATGTTGTTGTAGTTTGGGGAAGAAACTTAACTATTACATCATCACATATGTATAATCTAATAAAAGATAAGACATTTGTGACAATAGACCCTATTAAAACAGAAATTGCAAAAAAATCAAAAATTCATATGCAAATAAATCCAAAAACAGATCATGAATTAGCACTATTATTAACTAGATTTGCTTATATGCAAGATTTAGAAGATAGAGATTTTATTGATGAATTTGGAAATGGTGCTGATTGGTTTTTTGATATATCAAAAAATAGACCAGTTGTTTCTTATGAAGCAACAACGGGAATACCATTAGCTCAAGTAAATGAATTTTTTGATTTGATAGAAAATAAAAGTGTTGCTATTTTAGTTGGTCTTGGTGTTCAGAAATATTTTGAAGGTGCTCAAATCATGAGATGTATTGATTCATTTGCAGCATTTATGGGGTATCA
>JACCDS010109075.1_pt1 | contig 18932 bp, 17 predicted proteins | sample 7446441 | NCBI WGS metagenome assembly JACCDS01 (sample SAMN15323445, study PRJNA562643) | freshwater metagenome | isolation source: river surface water | place: USA:Blue River Watershed | collected 2017-08-17
AATTCGGCAAATGTTCCATTTTAGTATACTTAGAATGTTCAATGATCAACATGCCTTCTTCTTCAAGAAGTTCTCTTTCAAAAACTAAAGTAGCAACCTTTTCGAAGGTTTTTTGGTCTAGACCATAGGGAGGATCAGCAAAAATAATATCATAACTAGCATTGTTTTTTTCTAAAAAAGCAAAAACATCACTTTTAATAGCTGCAATATCAAACTCAAATTCAGTTGCAACTTGTTTAATGTATTTAATACAACCAAAATCTCCATCTACTGAAGTAATAGGGAAGCTTCCTCTTGAGGCAAATTCATAACTTATGTTTCCTGTACCCGAGAATAAATCTAGAATTCGTAGTCCTTCAAAAGTGAAGTGATTATTCAAGATGTTAAATAGTGATTCCTTACTCATATCCGTTGTGGGACGCACAGGAAGGTTTTTGGGAGGCGATAGTCGTCGTCCTTTATATTTACCCGAAATAATTCTCATGAATTAAAAAGTATAAAATGACTCCTATTGTCTTTCTCAGAAAAAGTATTTTTAGTTTGTAGATCGCTAACATCAAACAATGTTACGTTACGAATATATTTATAGGCCAATTGATAGTAGTCACTTTCAAAATCAATTTTGCCAATCAATTCCAACACAAATTCTTCGGGATTTAAACCCAATTGTTCTGCTGTAAATAAGATATAGTATAAGAAATCTTCAGGAGTAGTGTAATCAAAAGAATTGAATAATAGTAGTTTCTGATTTTGAATTACAATAATCTCAAAATGACCTGAATTGATATGTACAAACATTTTCTTTTCAGGATTGTTTTTAGAGGCTATTAGTAACTTAGAAACCAAAATTGTATTGGCATGTTTGTAATCAAACGTACCAAATTGATCGATAAAAAAATTATTAATATTTACATACGGAATATAAACAGTATTCATTTGATAATTCGAAATTTCATCAAAGGCAAAAAAGTCAGTTTCAAACACTTTAGTATTGTACTGTAAATAACTCCCTAAAAAGTTTTCATCAAACAAAGGTTCAGGAACAAAAGTAGATAAGTTGTTATTATGAATAACTAAAATTTCATCATATGCTTCCTTTAGTTCCGGATAATCACTAAAGGCATCTGCAAACAAATCCTCTGTTTTAGTAGCTTTATGAAAAGTAGCAAACTTCACTTCATTAAAAGAAGTAATAGTATCATTTAGTGTATCGAAGCAACAAAAAGAAAGCCCGTCCAAAGCCACTTGGATAGCTAATTTTTTATACTTTTTTTCAGTGATATTTGTATTCATAATGCTTTTTCAATAATGCAAACATACGAAAAATCAACTTCAATATCAATTTCAAAAATCAATTACAAAATCAAAAAGTAAATTCAAATTACAATCGATTTTTTGTCATTGAAATTCCTTACTTTGCAGTCAAATTAGTACCAATGAATTCGTCTCTGTTTTACAGTCTTTTAAAGAAAAAGTTCCCGTTTGAGCCTACGTACAAGCAGGATATTTTTTTTCAAAAGATTGCTATTTTTTTAACCGAAACTGAAAACAATACCATTTTTGTTTTAAAAGGATATGCAGGAACGGGGAAAACAACCGTTATTTCTACCATTGTCAATAATCTGATTGAGATTAATAAAAAATATGTTTTGCTTGCACCAACAGGTCGTGCGGCCAAGGTAATTGCCAATTATTCGAATAAGCCTGCTTTTACAATTCATAAAAAAATCTATTTTCCCAAAAAATCTTCTGGTGGTGGCGTTTCATTTACCTTACAGCCTAACAAACATAAACACACCATTTTCATTGTTGATGAGGCTTCGATGATTTCGGATGCTAATTCGGATTCAAAATTATACGAAAATGGCTCGTTGTTAGATGATTTGATTTCGTATGTGTATTCGGGAACCAATTGTAAAATGATTCTTTTGGGAGATACAGCTCAGCTACCACCAGTGAATTTAGATATCAGTCCCGCTTTAGACACGCATACTTTGGCAGTGCATTATGACAAAGAAATAGAATCTATTGAATTAGACGAGGTGATGCGTCAGGAAGAAAGTTCGGGTATTTTATTCAATGCAACAGAACTTAGAGAGTTGTTGAAAGATTCGTTTATAAACGAATTTCAATTTGATGTGCGAAAATTTAAAGATATTGTCCGATTAGTTGATGGTTACGATATCCAAGACGCCATTCATTCGGCGTATAGTAATTATAGTATTGAAGACACCGCTTTTATTGTTCGTTCTAATAAACGTGCGAATCAGTATAATGAACAAATTCGAACCCGAATTTTAGATAGAGAAAGCGAATTGTCTACGGGTGATTTTTTGATGGTGGTAAAGAACAATTACTTTTGGCTAAAAGATTCTGACGAAGCGGGATTTATTGCTAATGGGGATATTATTGAAATATTAGAAATATTTGCTATTCAAGAGTTGTACAGCTTCAAGTTTGCGAAAGTAAAAATCCGGATGGTGGATTATCCTAATCAAAAGCCATTTGAAACTATTTTGCTTTTAGATACCATTAAAAGTGAATCTCCTTCGTTAACCTATGAAGAGTCCAATCGTTTGTACCAAGAAGTATTGAAAGATTACGAAGGCGAAACCAAGTACAAGCAATTTCAAAAAGTCAAGAATAACGAGTACTTTAATGCCTTACAAGTGAAGTTTTCGTATGCCATTACTTGTCATAAGTCACAAGGGGGGCAGTGGAATACCGTTTTTATAGAGCAACCGTATTTGCCTGACGGAATCAATAATGACTATATTCGTTGGTTATATACGGCAATGACGCGAGCAAAAAATAAATTATATTTGATTGGTTTTAAAGACGAAAGTTTTGTGGACTAAATTTAAACAGAAATTAGGATGCATAATTTAAATGTTTTACATGCAATTTCTAGCAGTTTTTCTGTTACAGATAAAATGCCTGTTTTATTTTTGGGACACGGAAGCCCAATGAATGCTATTGAAGAAAATCAGTTTGTAACAGGTTTTAGAGATCTTGCAAGAACACTACCACAGCCTAATGCTATATTATGTATTTCAGCCCATTGGTACACCAAAGGAACTAAAGTTACAGCTATGGAAATGCCCAAAACGATTCACGATTTTGGAGGTTTTCCACCCGAATTGTTTGCGGTTCAATATCCTGCCAAAGGTAGTCCAGAATTAGCTTTGGAAACTAAAGAACTATTGCAGCCTGTAGCAGTTGAATTAGACGATACTTGGGGACTAGATCACGGAGCTTGGAGTGTTATTAAACATTTATATCCTGAGGCTAATGTTCCTGTGATTCAATTGAGTATTGATTATTCAAAACCGCCAGAGTATCATTATGAATTAGCAAAACAATTAAGCGATTTGCGTTACAAAGGGATTCTGATAGTGGGGAGTGGTAATATTGTTCATAATCTACGATTAGTGGATTATTATAATTTTGACAGGGATAATTATGGCTACGATTGGGCTATTGAAGCGAGAGAAATAGTAAACAATTATCTATTAGATGGTAATTTCAAACCTTTGTTTGATTACGAAAGGCAAAGTAAAGCCTTGCAATTAGCCATTCCAACGCCAGAACATTTTTTACCGTTACTTTATACATTGGGATTAAAAGAAGAGAAGGAAGAACTTAGTCTATTCAATGATAAATTAGTAGCGGGTTCTTTGAGTATGACTTCGGTGAAGATTGTGTAGATAGGTTTTGTAGTAAAATGGTATATTTGGAGAATTATAAATAAAAATAATAATTGTTTTTTTAAAATTAGTAACAAAATAGTTGCAATAATAAAACCTTTGTGACTTACCGCCTTTGCGGCAAATTATAAGCAAATGAAAATAATAGCTGTCATCCCTGCACGTTACGCTTCCACGCGATTCCCCGCTAAATTAATGCAAGATTTAGGAGGAAAAACAGTCATTTTGAGAACTTACGAAGCGGCACTTTCTACCAAGTTGTTTGATGATGTTTTTGTAGTAACGGATTCGGAGATTATTTTTGAAGAGATTGTTTCTAATAGAGGTAAAGCTATTAGAAGCATCAAAGAACACGAGTCAGGGAGTGATCGGATTGCTGAAGCCGTTCAGAATTTAGATGTTGATATTGTGGTCAATGTGCAAGGCGATGAGCCTTTTATTGATATCGATCCTTTGGAAAAAGTAATCGAAGTATTTAAAAATGATTCGGCTAAACAAGTCGATTTAGCTTCTGTAATGCGAGAAATCACGAATGAAGACGACATCAATAATCCAAACAATGTAAAAGTAGTCGTGGATCAAAATGGATTTGCTTTGTATTTTTCACGTTCAGTCATTCCGTATCCTAGAGAGAAAAACGTAGGGGTTCGTTATTTTCAGCATATCGGGATTTATGCTTTTAGAAAACAAGCTTTGCTTGATTTTTATAGTTTACCAATGCAATCGTTGGAAGCATCAGAAAAACTGGAACAATTGCGTTATTTAGAGTTTGGTAAACGCATCAAAATGGTAGAAACTACTCATGTAGGAATAGGTATTGATACACCTGAAGATTTAGAAAAGGCTCGACAACTTTTAAGGAGCTAAGTGGAAGTTTGAATATTGAATTTAATTTGTTTTAACAAAAATAAAATGGGCGGTATATGAGAGGGTTTTTAAAGCAAGTAGTGACTCAAACAATTTTACGAAACAAGAAAGCAAATCAGTTTACAACAAAAAGTTTTTCGGATTATCAATTAGCGAAAGCCTACCGAATTTTACTAATTCTAGTAAACAGAGCGTGGAAAGATTTTTTCTTGATTACAATTGGTATTTTTTCTGCAGCGTTTGGTTTTAAAGGATTTCTTTTAACCAATCATTTTATTGACGGTGGTGCAACAGGAATATCTCTGTTAATTTCTGCAATTACTAAGGTTTCGTTGCCTCTTTTAATTATTCTTGTAAACATCCCTTTTGTTTTTATGGGGTATAAAGTAGTGAGCACAAAATTCGCAATAAAGACAGCTATTGCTATAGCTGGGTTATCATTGGTTTTAGCTACAGTTACTTTTCCTAATGTTACAGATGATAAATTATTAGTTGCTGTTTTTGGTGGCTTATTTCTTGGAGCAGGCATTGGTTTTGCCGTTAGAGGAGGGGCTGTAATTGATGGTACAGAAGTATTGGCTATTTATTTAAGTCGAAGATTTGGAACTACAATTGGAGATATTATTGTAATCATTAATGTAATTATATTTTCAACTGCTGCATACTTTTTGAGTATAGAAATTGCATTGTATTCTATGATTACGTATTTATCAGCCTCTAAAACATTAGATTTTATAGTCGAAGGTATTGATGAGTATATTGGGGTTACTATAGTCGCCTCAAATACCGAAGAAATTAGAATTATGATAATCGAAAAAATGGGAAGAGGTGTTACCATTTACAGCGGAAAGAAAGGTTATGGGAAGCGTGGTGAAACTAAAGACACAGATATTTTATATACTGTTGTAACTCGATTGGAATTAAATAGATTAAATGTTGAAATTGAAAAAATTGAACCTAGTGCATTCATCGTTATGAATAGTTTAAAAGATACTAAAGGCGGTATGATTAAAAAACGTCCTTTACATTAATCATTGTTGTTGTGATCAAAATATCCCTTCGTTTTAACTTTTGTTGAGAAAAAATTCAAAAATAATACGATAAAAAATAAAAATAATAACGCTTGCGTGCTCACTAAAAATTTTCCGAACGTAGTGATAGGATGAAAATCGCCATAACCAATGGATGATGAAGTAATAATACTAAAATACACAGCGTCAAACCAATTTTGAAACGGTTTATTCAAGTAGTTTCCACACGAATAAAATACAGCGTAAGCAAACACAATTTCTAGGTAGTTAAAAAACAATAACAACATTGATCTTCTATAAGATCGAGGTCTTGAAAATAAATCCGAGGCAAAAATTAAGGTAGGAATGTAGAATATGGTTTCCAAAAACACATACGTCATTAGTACAATAACCCATTGATACTGTTGCCATTGGTTTACTAAAATAAGAATCGGAAAAGTAACTTTGAGTAAGATGTAAAAATCAGTTGCTAAGTCTTGGTATTCAATTCCCTTTTTCCTAGAAAAATACTTAATATAAATTCCAGGAAATAGTAATTGAGAAGATGATAGTAGTAATCGAAAAATCTTTTCTAATCCGTTATCGTCTTGATGATCGTTGTTCCAAATAGATTTTATATTTTGAATTCTTTTTTCAATTGGATTGTATTTTTGCTGTTTTCCTTTGGACGATTTCCCTAAAAATAACTTCTTTACTGTTGTTTTCATTATAGACAGATTTATCTATACAAGTTAATAAAAAAATATTATTTGATGTTTTTTATTAGCATCAATTCGTTGTGAACTTCAACTTTAGGTATTTTTTTTATTTTAAAATTAGGTTGATAAAATTCACTATAATATTTTTCATTTCTATCACTATCTTTTTTATTTAAAATCATGGTATTGAATAATATATATCCTTTTTCTTGAAGTAACAAACAAAGTTTTTCTGTAAAGAAATTTTCGAATAAAAAACTCGGCATTTTGGTATCTTGAAAAATATCAACAATAATTAAATCGTATTTTTCTTTGGCCTGTAAAACAAACTCAAAGGCATCAGTATTCAATAAAGTAAGACTTGGTATTTGGTTGAGTTTAAAATAGGAATTAGCAATCGTGATAATTTCATTATCAATTTCAATACCTGTAATGGTTCCTTTATAATGGATTTCGTCAATTAATGTTTTAATCACACTACCTCCCGCAACACCTAAGACCAATATTTTATTCATTTTTTTAATTTGGCGAAAGCCAATGGTTTTTAATCCGTGTCTTAAAATACGTTGCAAACTTCCATAAGAATAGTTTGTGTTCTCAGAATCTAGTACTAACTCTCCGTTAGCCCAAGTAATTTCAATAGATTTACTCCAGTTAGATTTAGTTTTATAAATAGTTATGGGGATGAGATAACTTAAGAGTCTTCGTATCATAATGTGGGGATTTATTCAAAAATAAGATATTAATTGTTTTTATTTGCAATAAATTTAAAAGAATGAAAAAACAATTCTATAAGTGGTTATTTTTCAAAATTATGGGATGGAAAATAATTGGTACCATTGAACCTGGAATGAAAAAATGCGTGATGATGGTACTGCCACACACCAGTGCTCATGATTTTTATTTAGGAATATTTACTCGAGGAATTATTGGGCTTGAAATGAATTTTGTAGCAAAGAAAGAATTGTTTCGATTTCCATTTGGATACTATTTTAAATACATGGGAGGTGCTCCGCTAGACAGGACAGGAGGTTTAAATAGAGTAGATGCAATTGCTTCGCTATTTGCTAAAAAAGAAGTGTTTAGGTTAGCAATAGCTCCAGAAGGAACTCGTAAATATGTTTCCGAATTAAAAACAGGATTTTATTATATAGCCTTAAAAGCAAATGTTTCAATTGTGCCTGTTGCTTTTGATTTTGGTAAAAAAGAAGTCCGATTTGGCTCTCCTTTAGAGCCTTCGGGAAATTTAGACGAAGATTTATTGGTATTATATCAACATTTTGTTGGTGTAAAAGGAAAAATTCCTGAAAAAGGTTTTCAACTAAAAGAGAATAATTAAAAAAAGTGTTTTACTATAACTTAGTTACTTTTGTATAATCAAAATTAAAATCATGAATTTAGAAGTGCTATTCAATCAAAATAAAGAACAATCCATACAAGGACGCTATCTTACCTTGGATCATATTGAACCTATTTTAAATCGACTCAATACGAATAATAATTTACAAGTTATTGGTCAGTCTGTTTTAGGGAAGCCCATATATGAATACCAAATAGGACAAGGGGCTATACGTATTTTTCTTTGGTCACAAATGCATGGGAATGAAAGTACCACTACTAAGGGGATGTTTGATTTTTTAAATCTTTTGCATAGTGATTCGGATTTAGCCAAGCAATTTTTAAAACATTATACTTTTTGTTGGATTCCAATGTTGAATCCAGATGGTGCTTCGATGTACACGCGAGCTAATGCTAATGCTGTCGATTTGAATCGGGATTCGCAAGATTTAACACAGCCTGAAAGTCAAATACTCCGAGCTACTTTTGAACGTTTTCATCCTGATTTTTGTTTTAATCTCCATGATCAGAGAACTATTTTTGGAGTTTCTAACACTGGTAAACCAGCTACAATGTCTTTTTTGGCTCCCTCTTACAACGAAGAAAGAGAAGTTAATGCATCCAGATTGAAAGCAATCAATATAATAGTAGGAATAAATGAAGTTTTGCAACAATTAATTCCTGGACAGATTGGTCGCTTTGATGATTCGTTCAACATTAATTGTATTGGAGATACATTTCAATTTTTAGGTGTTCCAACTATTTTGTTCGAAGCGGGTCATTTTCCCAATGATTATGAAAGGGAACAAACAAGAAAATATGTTTTTATTTCATTGGTTACATCTTTTAAGTTAATTAGCGAAAACGATATAGTTACTAGTAGAATCGAAGAATATTTGAATATTTCACAAAATAATCCTGTTTTTTGTGATTTTTTGTATAAAAATGTCAAAATAAATTATGATGGTAAAGAAAAAATCATCAATTTTGCATCACAATACAAAGAAGAATTAATTGGGAATCAAATTTGTTTTAATGCTTATATTAATCAAATAGATGATTTAGAAAACTATTTTGGTCATTGTGAATATGATGCGCAAGGGGCTCTATATACAGATGATTTAGAAAACATTCCTAAATTAGACCAGAAAGCCAATTTTAATTTAAATAATAACTTGAAATTTATTAATGGATTGCTACAAGATTAATTGTATTATCCTTTTGTTTAAATTACATTCTTTGATATAGATGATTAATAATCTTAATTGAATAAATGATGAGTAAGTTTCGTTTAGATGAAGTAGATCACCAGATTTTGGATATGTTGATTGATAATACTAGAGTACCATTTACGGATATTGCTAAAAAATTATTAATTTCAGCAGGAACAGTTCATGTAAGAGTGAAAAAAATGGAAGATGCTGGAATAATTATGGGATCTTCTTTAGTACTTGATTATGATAAATTAGGATATTCATTTATCGCTTACGTTGGTGTTTTTTTAAATAATACTTCTCAAACTAAATTTGTACTTGAGAGAATTAATGAAATTCCTTTTGTAACAGTTGCGTCAGTAACAACAGGGAAGTTTAATATTTTTTGTAAAATTAGAGCTAAAGACACTAAACATGCAAAAGATGTTATTTTTATGATTGATGATATTGACGGCGTTTACAGAACAGAAACAATGATTTCATTGGAAGAAAGTATTAATGACAAAAAACGTTTGATGCATACGATTTTCAAAAATATGTAATACTTGATGCTATATAGTTTATATAACCTCAAGTTGTACTTGGGGTTTTTTTATGCCAAATGAATTAATAATACAACAAATAACTACTACATAAACCATGTATACACTTCCTAAAATTGAACGTTTTAATCAAGATGTTCTTTCTAAGTATCACATTTATAATAGTGTATTTATTACACTACCGTTTGACTCTATTGATAATACAGGGGTTTTGTTGCCTTTGTTCACAGAGGTTTGCGAAACAGGTTTTAAAAAACAAGAAACTCCAGGAGAGATTGTGGAATTTTTTGCAAAAAAATATTTACATACTGATTCCGAATCAGATAAGATTGACTTAATGTTTCGTTTTATTCAATATATCGAAAGACAAATTGTACTATTCGATGCTATTGAAGATGCGGCTTTTTCTGCTGTTAATAATATGGAAGGAAGAGGATCTTTGCGTGATATTAAAGAAAAAGCAGATGATAAAAATAGCCAGGAAGAATTAATTGAGTTTTTAGAGAATTTTAATGTAAGAACAGTTTTGACGGCTCATCCAACGCAATTTTATCCAGGAGCTGTTTTGGGAATTATCAATGATTTGACTGCTGCAATTCGTCAAAATAATTTACTTGGAATTAAGCAATTATTGGCACAATTAGGAAAAACCCCTTTCATTCAAAATGAAAAGCCCAATCCATATGACGAAGCTGTAAGTTTAGTTTGGTATCTAGAAAATGTTTTTTATGAAACGGCAGGAGAGATGGTGCATTATTTAGAGAAAAACTTATTTAACGGAAACTCCATCAAAAACCCACTAATTAAATTAGGTTTTTGGCCAGGAGGAGACCGAGACGGAAATCCTTTTGTTACCACTGATATTACTTTAAAAGTAGCGGATCGTTTACGAACTTCTATCTTGAAATGTTATTATGTTGAAATGAGACGTTTAAAACGTAAATTAACATTTTCAGGTGTAGATACTTTAGTGTCGGAGTTAGAACAAAAACTCTACCGTTCTGTTTTTTATTCTAAAGGTGAAATTTTCATCACTCTTGATGAATTTGTCTCTCAATTGAAAAAGATTAGATCTATTATTGTTGAAAAACATCAGTCGCTGTATGTCGATCAATTAGATGCATTATTAATTAAAGTTAATTTGTTTGGCTTTCATTTTGCTACTTTAGATATTCGTCAAAATAGTAAAGTTCATGATGCTGTTTTTAAGGATGTTGTAAGTTTTTATTTGAATTCGGGATCAAAAATATTTCCAACTAATTATTTTGAGCTTTCTGAAAGTGAAAAAATAAACGTTTTATCAAATGTTTCTGGAAATTTAAATCCTGAAGATTTTGAAAATGAAATGACAAATTCAACATTGGGTTCTATCCAAGCCATTAAAACAATTCAAAAAAATAATGGTGAATTTGGATCAAATCGTTACATTATTAGTAATAATGAAAGTGCTCTGAATGTAATGGAGACTTTTGCATTATTTAAATTGAGTGATTGGGATTTACCTACAGTAGATATCATTCCTCTTTTTGAATCAGTTGATGATTTGCAAAATGCTCATGAGATTATGGAGAAATTGTATACTAATCCAGCATATGCAAAACATCTAGAAACTCGAAATAAAAAACAAACAATAATGTTAGGTTTCTCTGACGGAACAAAAGATGGTGGGTATTTGATGGCGAATTGGAGTATTTATAAAGCTAAAGAATCATTAACTGAAATTTCACGAAAATATGGAATTAAAGCTATTTTCTTTGATGGTAGAGGTGGACCTCCTGCAAGAGGAGGAGGGAAAACACATAAATTTTATGCTTCTCTAGGGCCAAACATTGAAAATAATGAAATCCAAGTTACAGTTCAAGGACAAACTATTAGTTCTAATTTCGGAACCTTGGATTCTTGTCGTCATAACTTAGAAAATTTATTGAGTGCCGGTGTTACTAATCAAGTATTTGCTAAAGGGAGAAATGAATTAAATCAAGATGAAAAAGCTATTCTTGATCAATTAGCCGAATTAGGGTATGAAAAATATTTAAGTTTTAAAAACCACCCGAAATTCATTCCATATTTAGAACAAATGAGTACGCTGAAATACTATGCTAAAACTAATATTGGTAGTCGTCCATCAAAAAGAAGCAAATCAGAAAATTTAGATTTTGCCGACTTGAGAGCTATCCCATTCGTAGGTTCTTGGAGCCAACTAAAACAAAACGTACCTGGATTCTTTGGTGTTGGAACGGCATTAAAACATTTTGAAGATACGAATCAATGGGAAAAAGTACAAAATTTATACGATAGTTCATTATTTTTTAAAACGCTATTGGAAAATAGTATGATGTCTTTAGCAAAGTCATTTTTTCCTTTGACGGCTTATATGAGTAAAGATCCCGAGTTTGGTGAGTTTTGGCAAATTATTTATAATGAATTTTTAGAAACTAAACGTTTGCTTTTAAAAATTGCAGGACATAAAGAGTTAATGGAGAATTATCCTGATGGTAAAGCTTCGATTGATATTAGAGAGCGTATTGTATTACCACTATTGACAATACAACAATATGGCTTAACCAAAATTAACGAGTTAATGAAGGGAAAAAATCCAGATGAACGATTAATTAAAATATACGAAAAAATTGTAACTCGTTCTCTTTTTGGTAATACTAACGCGAGTAGAAATTCAGCTTAATTCATAAGAATGAAAACAAGTCAATTGTCTGAAAACGAATATTCAATTTTTAATGCTACTTATATTAAGGCTGCAGGAGATGTTGATTTGATAGAAGAATTAGAAATTTCGTTACACGATTTTATTCGTTTTGTGCAAAACATTCCTATGGACAAATTTGATTATGTTTATGCTGAAGGTAAATGGACTATAAAAGAAATCATTCAGCATATTATTGATACCGAACGAATTTTTGCTTATCGGGCCTTACGTATTTCTAGAAATGATGTAACTCCGCTTCCAGGATTTGATGAAAATTTTTTTTCCGATAATACGATCGCAAAAACAAGAAGTATTCAGGATTTACTGACAGAGTTATCAGCTGTTCGCTATTCTAATTTATTGTTATTTAAAAGTTTTTCAGAAGACCAATTACTGAGGTCAGGTGTTGCTTCAGATCATCCTATTTCTGTTAGGGCTATAGGCTTTATGTTAATTGGCCATCAAAAACAGCATCAAAAAGTTTTTGAAGAACGATATTTTTAATAAGTACATTTTATGTAAAATAAAAAGCGGCTATTTAAATTAATAGCCGCTTTTTTTCTTTTGTATTGAATTAATAACTTTTTTTATTCGTCATCTTCATCATCTGCAATGTCTGCAAAATCAGAATCTTCATCATCCTCATCCTCATCTACGTCAGTATCTGGCTTATCTAGATTTTCATCTTCTGACTCATCGTCATTATCATCATCTAGTTCTAGTCCTTTAATTGGTTCCACTACAGCATCGATAATTTCATCATCTTCATCATAATTTTCAATTCTGTCTGAGAGTTTTGTACTCACTTTTACTAAATAAATAGTATCTTCAGTTCGTACTTCTACTGCTTCAACTAATTCGTTTTTTGCATTTTTAAAACGAATAACATCTGAATCATCATAACCATCAGGAAATTTTTCTACTAATAAGTTTAAAATTTCATTGGTAAGTTTTGCGTAATCAACAATTACTCTTTTCATAAAGTGGTATATTCTATAAGTCTAATAAATAAGCAAAAATTAAAGGTGCTACAATGGTAGCATCTGATTCAATAATAAACTTTGGTGTGTTTATATCTAATTTTCCCCAAGTTATTTTTTCATTCGGAACAGCTCCTGAATAAGATCCATAACTAGTGGTAGAGTCTGAAATCTGACAGAAATAACTCCAGAATGGAATGTTATGCATTTCCATATCTTGGTATAACATTGGTACTACGCAAATTGGAAAATCTCCTGCAATACCTCCTCCAATTTGGAAAAATCCAATTCCATTAGCACTATTTTTTGGATACCAATCAGCTAAGAAAGTCATGTATTCAATTCCTGATTTCATGGTTGATGCTTTTAAATCCCCTTTGATAACGTAGGAAGCAAATATGTTTCCCATGGTACTATCTTCCCATCCAGGGACGATGATAGGTAAATTTTTCTCTGCAGCAGCATACATCCAACTATCCTTTAGGTCAATTTCATAATATTCTTCAAGAACACCAGAAAGTAACATTTTATACATAAATTCATGTGGAAAATAGCGTTCTCCTTTGTCGTCAGCGTCTTTCCAAATTTTATAAATGTGTTTTTGTAGACGACGGAAAGCTTCATGTTCTGGAATGCAAGTATCTGTAACACGATTTAATCCTCTTTCAAGCAAGTCCCACTCATCTTGTGGAGTTAAATCACGATAGTGAGGGACTCTTTCGTAATGAGAATGCGCTACTAAATTCATAATATCCTCTTCTAAATTAGCTCCTGTACAAGAAATAATTTGTACTTTATCTTGGCGAATGATTTCTGCAAAAATCTTTCCAATTTCAGCGGTACTCATAGCTCCGGCCATACTTACCATCATTTTAGCTCCATTTGCTAATTGCTGTTCATAAGCTTTTGCAGCATCAACTAAAGATGCGGAATTGAAATGCAAATAATGCTTTTCGATAAATTGACTGATTGGTCCTTTACTCATTTTTTTAAATTTATTATTTAAAAATAAGCTATTGTAGTAGCTAATACTACCAAATATAACAAATTTTTAAATGCTCTAATTGTCTTTATTATTTATTTTTATTGTAACCTAATATTTTTAAAACATCTTCAGAAGTTTGTTGTTCTGAATAGACTTCGGTGGCTAAGATTCCATTTTCGTCTCTATCAATTAAGATATGTTTGGGTTGTGGAATCAAACAGTGGTGCAAACCACCGTATCCACCAATGGTTTCTTGGTAAGCACCTGTATTGAAAAATCCAATATATAATGGTTTTTCTTTGTTGTATTTTGGCAAATAGATGGCATTCATGTTTTGCTCTGAATTGTAATAATCATCGCTATCACATGTTAAACCACCTAATAAAACTCTTTCGTAGGTGTCATTCCAACGATTGACTGCTAACATTATGAAACGTTTGTTAATAGCCCAAGTATCGGGTAGGGTAGTAATGAATGACGAATCAATCATATTCCATTTTTCCCTGTCGTTTTGTTGTTTTTGATATAAAATTTGATAAATCGCTCCGCCACTTTCGCCTACGGTAAAAGATCCAAATTCAGTAAAAATATTAGGAACATCTACTTCGGCTTCATCACAAGCAATTTTTATTTGATTGATAATTTCATCAATCATGTATTGATAATCGTATTCAAATGTCAACGAATTTTTAATTGGGAAACCACCTCCAATATTTAAGCTATCAAGAGAAGGACATTCTTTTTTTAATGCTACATATACTTTGATACATTTAACTAATTCGTTCCAATAATAGGCATTGTCATTGATTCCCGTATTGATAAAAAAGTGCAACATTTTAAGTTCCAATTTTTTATTTTCCTTGATTTCTTTTTTATAAAATGGAACAATATTTTTATATCCAATTCCTAAACGGGAAGTATAAAACTCAAATTTAGGTTCTTCCTCAGCGGCAATACGGATACCAATTTTAAATTTTCCTTTTATCTGTGCTTGAAGTAAATCTAATTCTTCGTAGTTATCAATTATAGGGATAGTATTCTTATGACCTGTATTAATTAATCGAGCAATATTTTCAACATATTGGTCTCTTTTAAAACCATTACAGATAACGTAAGTACTTTTGTTTATTTTTCCATTCGCCAAGAGATTTTCTACAATATTTATGTCAAATGCTGAAGAGGTCTCTATATGAATATTGTTTTTAAAAGCTTCGTTCATAATGTATTCAAAATGAGAGCTTTTGGTGCAATAACAGTAATAATATTTCGCCTCATATTTGTTTTTTTCCATTGACTTACGAAACCATGATTTGGCTTTGTTGATATTATTGGAAATTTGAGGGAGATAGGTGAATTTTAAAGGGGTACCATATTGCTCAACTAATTTCATTAAATCAATATTATGAAATTGAAGATTATCTTTATTTAAAGTAAATTCTTCTTGAGGAAAGTAGTAGGTTTGATTGATTAAGTCGAAATATTTAGTATTCATTATAATTGTCAGAATTTTAAATTAATATTGAGTGGGTAACAAATTAATTAAATCAAAATTCAAACTCTAATATTAGCATACACAATCTGAAGTTTTTCGTTTTCAGCTTTTAGATATTGAAAAATATCAAAACTGAAACTTCTTATCAAAGCATAAATGGCCTTAGATATTCTTGAAAAAGAAAGGTTACTTTGATAGCGTTTTAGCTGAAAATAGATTGTATTATGATTCGTTTTCATCGAGGCAAATGTATAAAAATATATATACGAAATGCAATCCTTTTTATTAAAAATTAGATTACGATTTATAGTCTTGAAAAGCATTAAGAATCAATTCATTTTCAACCAATTGGTTGATTTTTATCGTACCAATTCCTTCAATTAATGCAAACTGAATGGTACCAAATTCATTTTTTTTATCATGGATTAACAAATCAAGTATCGGTTGGATGTCATTTTCCTCAAAAGTGATATCGTCATAGATCGTTTTAATCACTGATTTTATTTGAATGTACTCAGCTTCTGAGATTAATTTTTTGTGTAATGATATATAGCTTTCAAGAATCATCCCGATAGCAATTGCTTCGCCATGCAGCAAAGTTGTTTTGTTGTCGTTTTCTAAAAAGTAACTTTCAATAGCATGACCTAAAGTATGTCCAAAATTCAAGGCCTTACGAATGTTTTTCTCAGTAGGATCTTGCATTACAATTTCGTTCTTAATAGCAACTGAGCGATGGATTAATTGGTCTAAATCAGAAAAATTAATAGTAGTTATATCTAAAAATTGCTCCCAATAGTTTTTATCAAAAATCAATCCGTGTTTTAACATTTCAGCTAAACCAGAACGCATTTCGTTTTGAGGAACTGTTTCAAGATATTGGGTGTCAATTAGAACCATAAGAGGCACATTAATAACGCCTATTTGATTTTTCAAATTTCCTAAATCAACACCTGTCTTACCTCCAACAGAAGCATCTACCATTGACAATAGAGTAGTTGGAATATTAACAAAATCAACACCTCTTTTAAATGTTGAGGCAACAAATCCGCCTAAATCAGTAACAACACCACCGCCTAGATTGATGGCTAAACTTTTCCTGTCAGCACCTAAATCGGTTAAAACTTTCCAAATCTCGATACAAGTATCAATGTTTTTATTGATTTCACCCGCTTCAAATTCAATAATTTCAATAGTTAAATCAGTTTCTAGATAAGGTAGAAATTTGTGCAAACAATACTCATTTGTATTACTATCAGTAATAATAAACAGATTAGAATATTTTGTTTCTTTTAGATGTAAGTTTAGGGCTTCATAGCCTTTTTCATTAAAATGAACAGGATAATTGTTGGCTTGAATTGATTGCATTGTCTTGATTTAATTGATAACGCAAAATAAGGGATTTTTTGATTAATAGTATTGAAAACTCTCTCTATATTTGTAAAAAAATATAACAATTAATGGAAAATATATTCAATAATACACAAATTGCCTTTGCTTTAAAAAGTGATACTGAGTTGGATCGAGCTTATTTTTTGTTTAAAATGATTGACAATGAGCCTCTTGTGCGTATTGGGACAGCTGTGACTAATTTTGCCATTAATGCTAATTTGCCTATAGAAGGATTAATTAGAGCTACCGTTTTTGATCATTTTTGTGGTGGTGTAAATGAGAACGATTGTCTTTCTGTAGTGGATAAAATGTATACCAAAGGCGTTTCTTCAGTATTGGATTATTCAGTGGAAGGTAAAGAAGAGGAATCGCAATTTGATGCGGCATTAGCAATGACTTTAAAGACAATTGAATTTGCCAAAGAACGTCAAGCAATTCCGTTTGCAGTATTTAAACCTACAGGCTTAGGTCGATTGGATTTGTATGAAAAAGTTGGGGCCAAAGTAACTTTAACTGCCTTAGAACAAGAAGAATGGGCTAGAGTAGTAGATCGTTTTGATTTAATATGTAAAACGGCACATTATAAAGATGTAGCACTATTGATTGATGCCGAAGAAAGTTGGATGCAAGATGCTGCTGATGATTTAGTGGAACATATGATGGGAAAATACAACAAAGATAAAGCTATCGTTTTTAATACATTGCAAATGTATCGTTGGGATCGTTTGGATTATTTGAAACAATTACATGAAAGAGCTCAAGAAAAAGGATTTTATATTGGAATGAAAATAGTGCGTGGCGCTTACATGGAAAAAGAAAATGCACGCGCGGAAGAAAAGGGATATCCTAGTCCGATTTGTGCTTCAAAAGAAGCCACAGATACAAACTATGACGCGGCTATTTTATATATGGTAAACCATATAGAAACTATGGCTATTTTTGCTGGTACTCACAATGAATCTAGTTCTTACACTTTGATGAGATTATTACAAGATAAGGGAATCAAAACCAATGACGAACGTATTTGGTTTGGACAATTGTACGGAATGAGCGATAATATCAGTTACAATTTGGCAGCCCATAGATACAATGTGGCTAAATATTTGCCTTTTGGACCAGTGAAAGACGTAATGCCCTATTTAATCCGTCGTGCCGAAGAAAATACGTCGGTTGCAGGACAAACCAGTCGAGAACTATCAATGATAAAAGCAGAACGGACTCGTAGAAAAAGTTTGCAATAATACATAAAAACGCCATTCTTTCGAATGGCGTTTTTTATATAGAAATTACATGAGTTAGGAATTGCTAAACTGTAGATTGCTTAAGTTTTTATAAATACCGTTTTCTAAGGCTATTAATTCTTGATGGGTTCCTTGCTCTGCAATTATTCCTTCGTTTAGTACTAAGATTTGGTCAGCAGAACGAATAGTAGATAAACGGTGTGCAATAATAATACTCGTTCTTCCTTCCATTAAAACTTCCAATGCTTCTTGAACCAGTTTTTCACTTTCGCTGTCTAATGAAGAGGTGGCTTCGTCTAAAATTAAGATGCTAGGATTTTTTAGTAATGCCCTAGCAATAGCAATACGTTGTCTTTGTCCCCCCGATAATTTTACCCCGCGTTCTCCCACTAAAGTGTTTAATTTTTCTGGGAAACTTTCGATAAAATTATACGCATTAGCTTGTTTGGCTGCAGCCAATATTTCTTCTTCAGTAGCATTAGGTTTTCCATACGCTATATTTTCACGGATGGTTCCGCCAAATAATATGACATCTTGAGGTACAATACTCATGTTTCCTCTGAGTTGTTCTAAATCATACCCATAGATATTTTTATCATCTATAGTTATGCTTCCTTCGGTTATAGAATAGAATCGTAATAGAAGTGATGCTATCGTCGATTTTCCTGCGCCACTAGGCCCTACAATAGCTATTTTTTGACCAAAATGAGCCGTGAAATTAACATCTTTTAATACCTTCATTTC
>JACCDS010871645.1_pt1 | contig 18932 bp, 28 predicted proteins | sample 7446441 | NCBI WGS metagenome assembly JACCDS01 (sample SAMN15323445, study PRJNA562643) | freshwater metagenome | isolation source: river surface water | place: USA:Blue River Watershed | collected 2017-08-17
AAGTCTTGGTCATGCTGCGGAAAGTTGCAGGGCTCTTGCCAGACAGAAGCATTTTATAAGCCTTAGGCAGGCTCTTGCGCTCCATTGCATTGCGCTTCTTGCGGTTGATCTTCTTGGCATCAGTCTTGGAAGGTGCCGCTTGAATTTGCTTTTGATTCTTTGCCATGTTTTTTTCTCCTGAATAAAATGTCTGAGATTTATTTGTTTAACTCAATGACACTGGAGGTTAATAAATAAGAATGCTTTTTTTCATTCAACTTACTGATTGTTTTTTTCTTGTTTCCCAATCAATACAGTTATTATATCTGTACTTTGTTATCTTGTCTGTTGTTTTTTTACAGGCATGTTTCACAATGTGTGAATGCAAGCGGCCATTCTTGCTGAAAAAAAATCTCTTTTCAAATGAATCAAGCCCTTTTTGCCGCGTTTGGCAAGTCTTTTGACTTGGTATTTGAAAACATTCATGTTGTTGCCAAGGTAGGAGAAGTTGAAGGCGGGAAGAAATTTTCTTCCGATGTTCAAACTTCCGTGGACATCTGCATGAACTTTTATTTTGTCAGTCGTTTGGTTGGGTTTATTTTTTGAACGACTGATATGGGTTGTGGTGTAAGTTGTGCCATCTCGTTTTCCGACAAACAGATCAAACTGATTTTTATGATTAAAAGACAGTTGAGCTAAATGTTGAATATATATTGGAAAACTAAGAGCACATTAAAATTATGATGAGCGATATTTTTAAGTATTTTGGTTCAAAAATAAAAATTTTTATTTCTAAAAATTAATTAAAATTAATTCATATATTCAAACTTTTTAACACCAAACCATGAAATAGTCATAAAATAATTTTTTATAAATTATTATCAAGAATTAACTTGACTTTTTGTTTTGCATTTATATATCAAAATAAAAGGTTTTATTCAATCGTATGATTCAATATATATTTGAAAATGGAATTTTAATCAATTATCATAAAAATTATCCTATATCTTCCAAACACATCAGTAATTTAAGTAATGGTTTGGTGATGATGCTTAACCCAAAGAGCAATATACTTGATATAGAAATTACTACCGATGATGATATCATTCAAAAGAAAATTTCTTATCACATTGCCCAAAAACAAAACATTGAGCAATGTTATTATGTTTTGATACCTGAATCTCTTAGAAATTACTTTATTGCAATGATTGGGGATTTCTTTATCAATTCATTCAATAAATTTGCTTTATCAATGGATGATAATGGATTGTCTGAACTGGTACTGATTTATGATTTAAATAAACAAAATACAGATAAAGTTCAACTTGAAAAAGAGTTTCAAAAAGGATTGTTGATTGAGTTTTATGAACAACAAGAATATTCTTCTGTTTTTAAATTACTGTATTCAGAAATGATCGAATACTGTAAATCAAACTCTCTTGATGAATATATACCCTTTATTAAAATAAATCATCAGTTATTAGAAAATAGAAACATGAAAATCACAACATGTGAGGATTTGGAATCCATCTTAGAAAGCTCTCAAAGAGAAGACTTAAGTCTTTGCATTCAAGATATTTTAAAATTATTTCAAATTAAAAAATAATCATGTATCAAAAAGGACATTTAAAAAATGTCCTTTTTTTAATTTTACCGAAAGATTAAGTTTTAATGTCAACTGGATCGTCAACCACACCTGCAAATGATTCTTCATTCATGAACTTGAGAAGCTCTTTTTCCAGAAAGAGATTGTCTTTCTTCAGCAGAGGGTCATTAGGTTTTACTTCCATGAAAATATTAACTTCTTTAATCTTTTGCTTGACTTGATTAATGATCGCAATTGCTTGAGTACGTGTAATGATTTGTTTCATGTTTTTTTCCTTATTCAAAGTCAAATGAATTGTTGTTGATTTGATTCTCAACAGGTTTGATTTTCTTTATATTAATGGGTGCTTTAAAATTAAAATGACTCATAAATTCTTGCGTATTTTCTGTTTTCATATGCTCTTGAGCCTTTACAGAAGAATACATAGAATTATCTTGCTCTTGCACTTTATTTTTAGAGCATTTATTACACTCTTGTACACATTGTGCCTTACACATCTTATACCTTTCTTTATTTAATCATCGACTTGATGCTATTGATAATCGATAGATGTTCTGTTGAAAAATAAAACTTTGATGTTTGGTCCAAAGTATAACTGACTGAGAATTTTCCAACATTCAAAAGACTCAGCAAAATCATCAAAATCACCATATAACCAAGCAAAGTAGCAAAACGACGCATCATGTCATATCCTTGTTGATTCGCAATAAGAGAATTATATACTAAGATTTTTTATTTTGCTGTTGTTTATTAGCTACCGGTAGACAATTTATATCTTCCAGGATTCTTTTTATCTTCATCAAATGACTCAATGAAAACATGATGTGTATCTCCACTTTTTCTAATCAAATGGTCTGCCAATGTCCACATTTCTAACCATGATACTTTTTTATCTACTTTAACCGTGAGCCCCTCATATTCAACTTCTTTGACAATATCTGGCGCAAAAGGTTGCTTCATCTTATTTGGATGTATTTCATAAATGGACCAAATAGACATAAAATTGTGAAAACTTTGAATTTTTGAAAATCCATCCATTTTCTTATCGAAATCATCCTCTTCTTTGTTTCTATATTTTTCAAAAAAACCGTTTAGCTTTTCAATTTCTTGATTCAACTTTTCAAAAAAAGAAGGCTTGATAATTGAAAAATTAGAGAAATTGAAACAAGGATTATATCTTTCAATTTTAGTCATCATTTCAAGATTGGAAGGTTCCAAAGAAAGAATACGAATTCCTTCTGCAATATTTTCTAGATATCTATCTTCTACAATCCCAGATAACATATCAAATACTTTTTGTGCTTCATCTCGCACAATCTTAATTTGTTGTTGGCACTTTTTTGTATAACATTTTTCTAATTTCATTTGAGCCCTCTTGAATTCATTGTGATTATTTTATCATGAAATGATGAATAATCAATTCACACCATCTTTGAAAGAATAAATTTTTTCAATATTTATTTCTTTCAATAACTGTTCATTTTTTTCTTTTAAAAGCTTGTTTTCAATTTTCAAGTAAATATTTTCTTTTTCATATTCCTTTAATTCTTTGATATTTTTTTGATTTTCTTGAAAATTTTTTATCCAATTTTTAAGGCTATTCCAGGAAAACATTTTAACAAAAAATGATTCTTTTTCATTTTTTTGAGATTTTGAAAAATGATAGTGAACTGAAATTAAAAGTGCAGGAAGTAAGCCAAAAGTATAATCATAAAAACCAAGAGGCTCTTGCCCTAAAACTTGATTGAATAATGTGAAAAAGAATAAAATTCCCACATATGAAAAAGTATGATTCCTCATGTTGTTGATTCTTTGCTCTGATTTCAAATAATTATAATTCTTTACCATATTGATATAAACTACAAAATAAGAAAGAAAAATAGTCACAAGTGAACAAATTTTAATCGATTGAGTTAAATCAAATTTAAACATTTGTGTAATCATGACAGCAAGCATGATAATCGTTGTATTGTTTAAAAAAACTTTCATGACTTTTCCTTTAAATTCAATTTGGAATATTATAGCATAAACCACAATCAATCATATAATAAATGAGTAATTTGTGGTTTAAATGATACTTTTTTATACTTTATGAAATTTTTTATGCATCAACATCTTGATAAAAAATTCTACTTTTTCATGATAAGCAATCAAGACCCACATCATAACAAAAGGTGTCATCAGCTTCATGAATTCAATATAATAAAAAAATCGATTATCGATACTATAAATAATATAAATAAACATTAAAAGAGAGTATACATATGCATGTATTATTGTTGAAAATACTTTATCATCATTTCTTTTAAAATGATAATTTTTATCAATAATTAAGGCATATTTCACAATGTGTGAATGCAAGCTTTTAATATTCGCCAAACTCTAACTTGTATTGAAGTTTATTCATAAAATGTTTTTTATTTTTCCAATTTTTCAAAACTTCAATATATTTAAATTCATATTCGTGCAAAAAAGAATAATTACTCAACATAATGATGATTGGGATAAGAGTCATCATCATATTTCCATCATTGACTGGCATTTTATCAAAATAAATGATGCAAGCAGTCACATAAAGCAAAATATGCAAAAATGTCAGAATACCTCTGTCTTCTAAAAATTCTTTTTGAGTGAAATACCTGAAGTTAGAAACAAATGTAATCATCATCATCGGAATAATGATGATGGCAGTTAAACTCATAGACATTGTCCAACATTGAAATGAAAGAATCATCCATGTGATGAAGTTTTGCGCCATTATTTTCATCATCTATCCTTCTTTTTTACATTGAAGATATTGTAGCATATTTTTATTCTTGGTTCTAACGATTCATTTTAATACAACAATTTTGTTTATATTGTTTCATTTGAATGCAACAAAAAGGAGGCATATGCCTCCTTTTTTAATGTTCTTTTTCTTTGAAAGAGTAAATGGTTTCTAAATTCACTGCTTTCATTAACTTTTGATTTTCATTTTTTAATAGTTCATTATCTAACATAAGAGCTTTGATCTTTTTTTCATTTTCTTGTAATTGATCTTGAGCTTCTTTAAGTTTTTGATTCAAATCTTTTTTAGCTTTAAAAATTTTAAATTTTTCCTTAATATTTTTCCAAGATAACCATTGAGCTACAAAATACTGACGTTCATTTTTATGCTCTGCTGCCACAAAATGATTGGTAATCATTAACAGTAAGGGAAAAATGACTAAAGAAATCATCACATGATTGATGTCCATATTAAATAGTGCAAAAAAACAAAAGAATAACAGAGCAGACACAGCATAGATAGAGCCATTATTTAAGATAATTGAATCTCTCTTTTCTTTATTATTTTCATATAAGTATGAGTAAATATATGAGTAATTATGATTCACAAAATGTGAATATGTTAAGAAATATGATAAAAATGAGACTCCCATGATTGAAGATGTCATGCCTAAAAAAATGTGAATTCCAAACAAGAACATGACATAACTTGCAATGACAGTCATCAAAATATTGAACATAAACTTTTTCATTTCATTCCTTGCTGTTTCCTCAATAAAGAGATGATATCATCAGTGCTGTTTAACAATTGTTTTTAAACAACATTTTTATTGTTTTCCCTATTATTCTCCCAATAATTCCATGAAATATTGGCCTGAATCATCAATAAAATTGGAACATATAACTTGAAATAATATGAATAACTAACATCCCAGTAATAATAACATGCGTTTAAATTCATGAAAAATGAACACATCATATAAGCGAATACTGCAAGTGATGTCAGCATGAATTTATTATTTTTATAATCATTTTCTGTCATCTTGCCGCTACGATATTCAATAACAAAAATAATATAATTGGTTAAAAAAGCAAAAACAATTGTTGCCAAAATTGTCACACTGAAAATAATATCCCAAGAAAATTTCATCCATTAAAGGCCACTCGTTAAAAAAACAATAAACCATATAATTTTCATGAATATCTCTTGAAACAATACATCATTCTTTAATATTTGCAATGATGATACAATGGTTTTTAAACCACATTGTTAAAACAAAATTTTATCACCAAGGATACAAAAACTATTTCAATTACTATTCATGAAAAAAACTTCTCACGAATTTTTTCCATCTTGGGTTCAATCTGGGTTTTACAATACGGGTCATCTTTGTTGTTCAAATAATAACTTAAATATTTATCATCTGTTTTTGAAAAAGCAGATGGAATCATTTGAATGATCTTGGTTTCTTTATTTTGTGTTTCATTTAATATATTTTCAGCGTCTTGCTTCAATTCTTTTTCTTCTATGGGTAAAATGATCGCTGAACGGCACAATGGAAAAAAACAATCCTTATTCCACTGTGCAAGTTGTGGGTTATGAATAGCAAAGAAAGCATCCATGATTTTTTTGAATGAAATTTTAGTTTCATCAAACATCAGATGAACACACTCCAATTTATCTTTTTTACCCAATGCAAAATCATATTGCGAAAGAGAATAAAAACCAGGATTGACCACTACAGATTCTTTTGTGAACATTTGAAAAACAGCTTCTAGTAGCCATTGAGTATTGCCAGATAAAATAACTTCTTTCATATGTATTCCTTATTTCATATTTTCGACTATCATATCATAAATTTGGAATTTTCTAAAAGCAATAAATTGTTTTTTTCATAAAAACAACAATTTAAAATATTCTTAAATAAACAAATAGAGCGTAAAAACGCTCTATCATTATCATTGCATCAATCTTTTTTTATTTGAATGCACTGACTGCTTTATCATCTGTGCCTCTTCCTCTTCTTTGGTCAACGCCATTGATTGCAGTAGCTGCTACGCCAATATTACTTGTGCTAGCTACATCATCTGTACCTCGACCTCTTCTTTGATCCACCATTGTATTTGTTGTGCCCATAGTGGTTGTTGAACTTGATACTGAATTATCTTCTGGTTTTTTAGCCAAAACTTTATCACATTTCGCTTTATCTGCTGCACTGATGTTGATAGCTTGACATTTTCTCAAACCACCTTTGTCGTCCACAACAGCAGCTTGATTGCTCGTAACCAAAACTGGTGTTACTGGAGTAGGTTGAACTTGAATAGTCATAGTAGGTTGACTCTGTGCATGTGCAGAAAAAGCTCCTAATGCTAAGTAAAATCCTAATGTCCCTAATATTGCTTTTTTCATTTTTTTTCCTTTTTAATACTTGCCAAAAAAGTCATTCACATGACTATTCTTAAATGACAATTAAATTGAAATATAACGTAATATTTTTATAAATCAAAAAAAAAGCAGCAAAATTGCTGCCTTTTTGATGAATGAATCATAATTACGATGGAAAGGAAAGATACTGTGAAAAAATCATTTTATTAACTTCAACATTCCATTTTGTACTCAATGTAAATTCTTGCCCTGTTTCAAACTCAAAGATTTTGAATTCATCATTTTCTCTTTTGATTTGATACATGCCTCTTTGAAAATTCATTCCACCAAATGATACACCAATAGTGACATGGAAAATCGCCAGATCAATAAAACGCGAGAAATTAAGCATTTTTTTAACTCTTCAGTAACTATGTTTTTATTATAGCACAATATCATTTTTTTTGTGTTGTATCCATACAAAAAATGAGCCCTAAGGCTCATTTTATTAATTATTTCAATGGGATACTTTCTTCAAAGTGGTTGCTCCCATTCCCGTTTGGGGGTTATTGGTATCCAAGATGACCATATTACCTGAATCAGCAGCATCACGCATCATATCATAACGGTTGATGGTCAAAAGCATGTCCATTGCACCATCGATATCAGCACCAGTTTCCTTGACAATTTCAATGTTGTCACGCAGAGATTGCGCCAGAATGCTACGTGATTGAGCAATACCTTCTGAGCGAGCAATTTGCGCAGCCGCTTCAGCTTGAGCTTGAGCAATCGTCTTGATCTTCAAAGCTTCACCCTCAGCAGTTGCAGCTTGTTGTTCACGCAAAGCTTCAACAACGCGGTTCGATGCTTGTTGCAGCTTTTCATTCACATTAGGCTGTTCAACAAGAATACTCTCAAGCTTGAAGCCATAACTTGAAAAACGATTTTGAACATCTGATTGAACCTTCTCAACAATACCTTCACGATCTTCAAAAAGGTCTTGCAGAGTCATGCTGGCAGCAGCAGCCTTCACGCTGTTCAACGTCCAACTGGTGATTTGCTTAGCAGGCTCTTCAAGCTTGTAATAACTTTCAGCAACTTTATCAGGCATCACACTGTACATGATAGACACAGGAAGTTGCACGAAAGTATTGTCTGATGTCTTGACATCAAGATTGGCACGCACTTGTTGAACACGCAGATCAACTGTGTGAACAATACTTGAAATAGGAAATGGCAGAATCACGTTTAAACCCGCCTCAAGTGTTCGGTCAAACTTACCCAGTGTCTCAACAATTGAGACAGTTTGCTGATTCACAATACGAACACAACTCTTAATAAAAAGAGCAACAATAATAAAAATAAAGGTATAAAAACCAAGTGCAAAAATTGACATGTAATACTCCTTGTTTGAAAGTGTTGCTATGATATCGTTGAATCTTCTTTTTTGCAATCAAAATTTATCTTCTTCATCTTTTTTGTCTATAAAAAACAACACATCAATGATGTGAATCATGTTGAAAATCACCATTCATGTCTTGACTTATTTTATTTTGAACATTAATATTTTAAATCACTCATCAATATCATGAAAATAATTTATAGAAAAGATTTGAATATGCCTAGAGGTAAAGTCATTGCGCAAGCATCACATGCTGTGAGTGCATTACTCTTAGGTTGTTATGATTTTAAAGAAAATCAATTTAAATCATCCACTCATGATTTAGAAAATTTCATTAAAAAACTTCATCTAGAAGAACTTGATGATTCATCATTTTTCAATCACTCATTTTTAATTGAAATCACCGACAATGGTAAAACTGTTTTTAATGGTCTTCCAACACTCACATGTGGTTTATTGCTCGAATCAGATGAAGAAAAATCAATGAATTATTTTCCAAATTTGCATGCACCTCATGAACACTCGGATGTCAGATTAATGCAAATTATTGATAAAGATTTTGCACGTCAAAATTTTCATGAAACCATGAAACAATCTGTTATTCAACAAAATCTTCATTTACTTGATAACATGCAGAATAAAGATTTTATTTTCAGTTCAGCGTTTCAACAATGGTATCGAACCAGTTTTACCAAACTCGTGCTGGTCAGCAAAGATAATTTCTTAAATGAACTAAAGGTAAAAAATCTTTCCTTTCCTATTTCATGGAATGAAAAATCATGTGTCATTGGACCAGTTTCCAAAGAAAGTATTCAACCCTATACTCAACATTTGAAAATGATGTAAAAAAGATCAAATGAACTTTTTCATGATCAGGTGGTAAAACTTTCTTTGGTAATGATAACATCTCCAATAGAAATAGAAATCGTCACTGTTTTACTTGGCCTATAATCACCATGAGAGTAATCAGAGATATCTTCTCTTTCATCGATATTGATTTTCATATTTTCCTGCAAGAATTGAACCAACTCTTCTTTATTCATGATGTTTCCTTTTTTAAAATTATCCATCATTGTAGCATATGCTATTTAGTTTTTATATTTTTATTGATTCTCGCATCTATTTTTCACAAAAAAATCAAATATTTTTTTTCAAAAATAAAAAACATACATGAACTCTTTTTTATTATTGACATTTTTATTTTTTAATATATATTCTAATAAATGCCATATCTCAGGCTAGCTGTCAGTTGAAAAAAGCAAAGTTTAAGTATAGAGATGTTTTAATTTTAATCAAAAATAATTTCTTTGATTGTTTTGTATACTGGCTCCAAAAAATCTTTTAACCATCAAAGGAAATTATCATGTCAAAAAATATCGAAATTGATCAACACCTGTTTCTTAAATCTTCCAAAAGATTGCATAAGTTACTTGAAGAGGCGGGATTTAGTCTCAAATTATCAGAAACCCAAGAAATGCTATCTAAAACACTTGGTTTTAGAAATTTTCATGAACTTCAAAAAAATATCAATGATGAATCATCTTCATCAATAAATTCTTCAAACAAAACGAAAGAATTTACCAAGGATTTTAATTTTTTTGAAAAAATGTCCTCTCATCAAATCGTTGATTTGATTGATTGTTTCGTTCATGATTCATCTGTTGATATTTGGTCTCATAAATCTTTATCTTTGATGCTTAAAATAAGTAATCTTTTGACATTTCTACGTGACCAAAAAGAATTGGAATTAAACACTCAAATCATTCGTCAACATTTGGATTTAGATAGCATCATCAAAATATTCAAAAAAAGAAAAGACTTGCCAGAAAACATACTGTCACCTATCAAGGAATATCTGTTTTTTTTACCCTCTTTTCAAGAGGCAGCTCCCAAACAAAATGAAACCGTCAAAGAAGAACATAATTATTGCGTTATGCCAATATATCATGCATTGTCTATTTTGGAAAAAAAATCTTCAAACTTCATGATTGCTCATCGAGATTGGTTTGAATATCATGAAAAATTCATGATTAAAAAAGATTTACAAAAAATTCCATTTATTGATTCTTCTTGGATAGATATGCCTGAATATCAAGCATTTATATCATCTGTTTTTTTCAATCATGATCAACAAGTGATTTATGTATCAGATTTGATTCATCATATGTCTTGCTGTATGTCCCCGCAAAAGAAAAAAGAGTTAAAACTTTTGACACAGACTATTTTTTTCAATTATGATATAGCTAAAAATATTTCTCAATCAATTGTTCAAAAAATGAAATAAATTTCATACAAAATCTTTTGGTTTGTCTTATCATGACTTAAAATTCTGATTGACAATTTTTCACATTTATATAAAATATTAAAAAAAGGAAATTATGAAAATTCAAGCTTTTATTCTCATTGGTGTTGTTGCTCTTGGTATGACAACTTGTGCTCAAACAACAAATGATTTCAAGCAACAACAAAATCAACCAAGTTATTCAATCATGAGATAAAAAAAACCGCTATAAGCGGTTTTTTTATTTATGTTTGAGATTTTAATTTATCTTACGCAAGAATTTCTTTTGCAATTTTAGATGCTGCATTGCCATCATATTGGCCTTCAAAACGAGATTTAACTTCTTTCATCAATACTCCCATACTTTTAGCGCCAGACAATGCAAGTTCAATCATGATTTTTTTCATTTCTGAACGTAATTGTTCTTCATTCAATTGAGAAGGTAAATATGCTTCCAAAATGACAAGCTCTTGAGCTGCTGTTTTTCCAGCTTCTCTTGATTCCATGCTTTGCTGCATACCAGTGATACGAATCACTTCTTGTGTATTTTTGACAAACTTCTTGATAACAGCAATGACCTCAGCGTCAGTAGATTGACGATTGCTATCATTTTTACCAATCATACTGGCTTCTCCTAAAAGAGTGGTCAGTAATGATGCCTTCAGAGTATCCTTATTTTTACGAGCCTGAAGTTGTTCTTGCTTGATTTTTTCAATTAGACTTGTCATGTTTTTTCCTTTCTTTGATTTTGAAATACGTATGAAAGATGATAACATAAAAATAACCAAACAACAATGTAATGAATCCAAAACCCAACAGAAGTAAAAAAGATTCTCCAATTATTTTTAATGTTACCTCTGCTTTTGATGAAATAATCAAATAAGCAAAAGGCAAAATCATAAATGGTAAAAAATAAAGTGGAATTTTATTGATCATTCTTTTAAATTGTTCAATACTTTCAATTTTTTTCATTTTATAGTGCAAAAATACATAAAATAATCCATATGGAACAGACCCTAAAAATAAAGATCCAAAAAAAAGTACAAAAATATAAGCAAATGGAGAATCTTTCAAATTAATTAAATACGCAACAAACATGATGAACAAAGGTAAGGCAACTGGCAATACCAATAGAAATCTTAAGTGTTTTTTATATTGTGCTAAATCCATATTTAATCCTTTTTTACTTTCATTTCTGGTTTTTTATGTTCTTTATTGGTAGTTTCAGCTTTTTTTTCTATCTGTTTATCATAAAATTTTTGTAAGTCAATTTGTTGTGAGCCTGCTCCAACAATACCTGTACTGATGAGAAAACTCCAAAAAATATTCTTTAACGTTCGTTTGAAAAACGAAAGAATTTTAGTAATCACCATCCATAGGATAACCAATGATTGAAAGGCAATCACAGCCCATAGAAAATATACATTCTCTACATTCATGAATTTTTGTAGTTCAATCAATTGATTCCTTTTGTATTAAAACTTGATTTTAACACAATACTCTTGATATCAAAAGAAAATTTTGTCATTTGTCGTAAAAATACATCAGGCATGTTTCACAATGAATTTTGATTTTGTAAGTCGTTTGGTTAATATTTATAATTTGAACCAATTGATGAAATGAAGGAAAACAACATTGAAAATAAGACAATTTTATTTTTAAATCATTGTGAAACAAGCTTATCATATTTTTTTTACAAATTTTATTTTTTTATTATCCACATTTATTTCGTTTATTATTTTTTCTTCCTCTTCCAAAATTTTAAATTCATTGATTTTCTCTTCAACTTTCTGAACAAACGATTTAACATATAATTCCATTGTGTATCCTTTTTTTAGACCTTCTTGATAACTCTTACAAAAAACATCATTTTTAAAATAATTTTCAAGTTGTTCAAGATATATTAATCCATCTAATAATGAGAAATGCTGTTCAGGACTTACATGATAAATATCATGATTTAAATTGATATTTTTTCTTAAAAGAGAAATACCAAGGTGATAAACATATACCTCTTGAAAAGCACTTTTTGTGTCTTCTGGACTCATCATATGACCAACTTCAAAATTCATATCATAAAAAATATTGTATTTTTCTAAGAAAATTTTCATAATTTTTTCTTTATTACTTTATTTTCTACAGGAGCAGAATCAGCTAATAAAAACATCTCATACTCTTTAAACAATTCAAAAAAAGATTTTTGTTGAATTGATTGATTCTTAAGTTGATTAAAAACGTGAGCGATATCTTCAGGAAAATAATTGTTGGTATTGATAGAAAATTGACCTAATTTTTGAGTAAAATCGCTCATGAATTCTCGATCATAAAAAAATTCCTTAGGCACATGATGTATAAAAGATATGTTGGCTGCCATTGCTTGAAGGCAAAACTCTTTTGACAATTTTAATTCTGGGTTAAATTTCCTCCCCTGAGACACTAACTTGACATTCACATCAAAATCATTTTTATAAATATTTAAAACTTCATATGTTGAAATGAATTTTCCTATTCCTTGCAATACATAATCTTTATCACTTTCAATATTTTTTAATATCTTTTTATATTTCAATAATTCTAATTTATCATCATTTGATAAATATTTTTCAAAATATTCTTTATTTTGAAAAAATGAAAATTCCTTTATATCATGTTTATTTAATTGAATTTCAAATTTTGATACAATTTTTTTTATTTCTTGCTCTGAATAATCATTTTTAAACAAACCTAACACGCTGAAGGAAAGGTTGTGGTTTTTCATTTTTTTAAACAGATTGTTGAGCATCAAACTTGGCTCAGTGTCAATTAAATCAATTTCTTTTTTAACCATATTTTTAATAAAAACTTCATCGTTTTCATTTAATTTTTCTTTCAAAGAACATAATCCAGGGCATTTTTCAATAAAATAATGTGCAAAATCATCAAGGATAAATATTTTTGATATCACATCCAGACCATAACCTTTGTCCCTTTTTAATTCAGGAGAAAATATCTTGTTAAAAATAAACTCTTTATCCATTTTAATCATTTCATTTTTTATATCTTTATTTTCCAAAATATTTTTTTTATAATGTGCAATGAAAGGGACTGGATTTATTTTAAACATTTCAATCAATTCCGCATATGAGAATCTTGTATTTAACATTAAATCATTGAATAATATTTCGGATAGATCTTGAATATATTTTTTGATAATTGTTTTATTATCTTCCTTTAAATAATGAATCATATTTTTTATTTGAATATGATTTTGATAATCTTTAATATGGTTATCAATAAAATCTTTAATGATTGAATTAAAATCAACATCATGAAAATATTTATTCATTTGTTGTATGTGATATTTTTGTTCATCATTTATTAAATTCATATGATCATCATGGGTATCTTGCATTAAAGTAGAAAACTCCAATATTTTTTTAAAATGACTCCAAAATAAATTTTTTAAATCCTCTTCATTCAATCCATTTTTTTTGATAATTTCTGAATTCTGTAAATCCATTAAATCATCTCGTTTTTTAAGAAAAACATCTAATAATTTATCGTTTTTTATGAGAAATGAATCATCAAACTTATTTTCCTTGAATTCATCTATTAATTCTCTCATCAACATAAAATGCTCTTCAAATAATATATTTTTGAAAGCAAAAAAATGTCCAACTTCTTTTTTTACATTGGGGGTAATTTGTAAATATTCTTCTAGGGATAATTTTCTTTGATTGAGTAATGTTTTAATATAATGTGGATTATGTAAATTATTCGTATCATTTTTTATCCTAACTTTATCAACTTGGTAGGAAATATTTGAAATAAAATGAATGTTTTTGGTATTTTTTTTATCTACAATTTCAGGTAAATCTTTCAAATCATTCTTCATGAAAATATAAAAATAATTTATTTTATCATCAATTTGATTATTTTTACTTAAATGCTCATAATCTTTGGGGTTCATTAACAAATAAGTGACATACGCCAAATTACTTTTTAAGTCATTCATATTAAGCTTATTGAATTCTTCCTTTAATTTTGTCTTTAATTTTTCACATTCCTTTAAATAATTTTCAGGACTTGCATTATTTTTTTCAATTAATTCTTTTAACATCACTTTGACGTCCAATGATATGAACTGTTGAGATAAACAATCTCTTATAATTTCTACATATTTTTTCATATTTTATCCTTTTTATTGATTATATAAAAAATATTATTTTTTTCAAATTCATTTTATTGACATTTATCTGCAATTCATCTCAATGATGACTTTTTTTTCTTGCTTTTTTTAAAAATTTTGTTTTTATTTTTGTATGAAAAATACTAAAAAATTATTCAATATTATTGCCCTTACTCTCATGCTTAGCTTGAGTAACATGAGTTATGCTAAAACTTCAGAGGCTCAAAATACTGAAATTAAAAATCATAAAAAAAAGAAAAATAATAAAGAAACTAATGATATCTTAATGATTAATTCAAATTTACTTTTTTATGGTAACACAGATTCTCTTGATGACCTTATTTTGTCAGGAGAGCAACCACTGGAATACCAAGAAAAAGTTGAAGCTATTTTTTATAAATATTATTCATTATATCAAACCAATCATAAACCTGTTGTCATTGAAATGCTTGTAGAGGTCTCAGCATTGCTTCAACCAATGAAATCAGGAGAACAAGCAGATTTTACTTATTGTCTTGAAGATTATAAAAAATGTGTTTATCAACAAGTTCAAATGCATCAAGCTCAATATTCACAATATATTAATTTGAAAAATAAAAAAGAACGTGATAAATTTAATGAATTTTCTGAAGAATTATTACAAGTAGATGAGATGAGAATTGGAAATTTTTCATCTAGAAAAAAAGCAACCTTTATTCTTAGATTAGATAATCGACCAAGAAATGATGGTATGTGTACAAAAGATGAATTTATCTAATGATTTTTTAATCCATCATAAAAATTTTTATTTATTTTAGTCTTTCAATCATCTTTAAAAACTGTTGTTTTTTTATCCTTTATCTATATTTTTTTCATAAAAAATGTTATGATTATGTTTTGAACAGCCCATAAAGGAAATTTATGAACGCCATTACACCTGATGAAGCAATTGCCCAATTCAAAAAAGATATTCCACCAGAAGTCATTTCTTGCTGGAATGAAGTGATTATGAATAACTTGTATGTAGATAAAAAATATGTAGAATCTCATTTTACTTTAGAAGAGCTAAAAAAAGCACTCAAGAATAAAGTTGGATTTGATGACAATAATAAAATGCATCTCCATTGGTTAGATTTAGAAGATGTTTTTAGAGATGCAGGTTGGTCTGTTAAATATGACCAACCTGCATACAATGAAAGCTACGAAGCAACATTTACATTCAAAAAGAAATAAATAAAAAAGCCTCAAATTGAGGATTTTTTTATGTCTCTATCAAACCACTTTTTTATTTATCTATCAAAATGGATAGCACTCATGCCTCTATTTACAAATAGAAAAATTATTTTATAATTGTAAAAATAGGATATTATATGAAAATTAAACATGTTTTTTTTCTTTGCGTTGGCTTATTAGGTTTTAGTCTCATTAATGATATGGATTTTAAACCTAAAGAAAATGTTAATAAAGATGGATATTATCAAATTTCTCAAGTTGACAAGCCAATTCCTTTATCCACAGCAGTTGAAATTGCACAAGAAGGACAAACCCTTTCACCTTTGATGCAAGCATTACAAGACAAAGATAATCAAAACCTCATTCTCAAAGAAAATCAAGCGTTGGATTTGCCACTCAAAGATAAAAAAGTTCATGCTGACATTAAAACTGTTACTTTAGAAGGAACTAAAGTTCGTGTTGTTTCTAATTCAGATAAATCAGATGTGATTGCTCTGAATCAAGATGGTCAAGTTTTATTCCTTAAAGACTCTAATCGTGATAGATTTGTTGCTCAATCTGCTCAAATGATTAAACATATCAGAGAAGTTGCTCTGTTAGATGATATCAATGATATCAAACATGAAGATAAAAAAACAGCAAGAGTCTCTAATAAAATTTAAAATCATGAACATACCACAAAAATCAAATAATAAATTCATTGCAGTAGGTTTTATGGCAGTTGCTTTCATGATTCCAATTGCTATGAATATGTCACAAGAGACATTTACTGTGAACGATTTGAGTAGAGAATTATCAAAAGAAAATCATTCCTCTGAATTGGTTGATGCTATCAAGAAAAATCCAGAAATCCTTAAAGTCTCTATGAAAACAGAGCCCTCAACTCTTGATGGTATCAATGTTGTTATAGAAGAAAAACAAGGATTTATTGTGGGACAAATGTTAGATCCTAAAGCAAAAGGCGCATCATTCATCATGGACGGTAAATCTAATTTAATATTAGATGGAGATAAAAACGTCATTCATTTTACTGGTGAGAATGGTGATTTATCTAAAGATGTTCTTGCTAAAATAGAAAAAATTAGAGAAAAATCACAAGTCTATTCTTCTGATAAAACAATTGTTAAAAAAATATGAAAAAGGACGTAGCTCCAAACTATTTATTATTTTTAACTCAATTAAAGTATCAAACTTGCAACATTTTTGTGCTCAACAACTTTTGATTGAATATTTGTTCAAATAATTCATTAAATCAATAGATATTTCATATAAAATTTGATTTTTCTGATTTTTTTATTAACTCCATAAAAAAACAGGAAAATTATGAAAAATTCTTTCTCTCCAATTATTTTGTCTCTGCTTCTTTCCCTTATCACATCATCTGCTTTTTCTCAAACAAAAGAGATGATTCAAAAAAAAGAAATTGAAGCATCTATTACAGAAAATATTCGTGATAACTCCAATCTTCTTGATAAATCACAAGTTTTCGGAGAATGGATATTCAATGGAAATTTTTCAAAAAATAATCTTGAAGGATTTAATTCAGATTATAAAATTTCTATGGGAGACACCATCAGTATCAAGACATGGGGAATTGTGCAAAATAGTTTTAAATTAACAGTTGACCGTAAAGGCAATATTTTTGTACCAGAAATTGGCCCCATTAATGTGTTAGGTGTTAAAAACTCTGAACTTAATGACGTAGTTTCTTCAAGTCTTAAAAAAATCTATAAAGCGAATGTTAATTTTTATGTTTCTTTAGATACCGAGCAACCAGTTAAAGTCTATGTCAGTGGTTTTGCTAGAAAGCCTGGATTATATTCCGGTCTTTCATCAGATAGTTTATTTTATTATATTGATAAAGCGGGTGGCATTGATTCTCAACGAGGCTCTTACTTAAATATCAGAATATTAAGAGATAATGAAATCAAAGAAGATATTGATTTGTATGAATTTATCATGCAAGGTAAAATAAAGACAGTGCAATTCAAAGATGGTGATGTGATTCAAATATTGCCTAGAAAAAATATGTTCAAAGCAACAGGATCTATTAAAAATGCATTCGAATTTGAATTCACAGAAAAGTATATCTCTCTATCCAGTGTTATTTATATGATTTCTCCAGAATCTTCTTCCAATAAACTCAGCATTCAACGAAAAATAGATAATGAGATTAAAACCTATGTTTATTCAATTAATTTAAAAAACTTTAATATCAATGATTTAAATAATATTGTCATTTATAACAATGATGAATTGAAGTTTTCTATTGATAAAAAAGATAATACCATTGATGTTTCTGTTAAAGGTGAACATGATTCTTATAAAGATATCACTGTCAATAATGGCACAACCTTAGCTGATTTAATTAAAAGCTTAAAACTCAATGATCGCACAGATTTACAAGGTATTCAGCTATTTAGAAAAAGCATTCAAGATAAGCAAAAAGAAAGTATTAATGAATCCATTAGAATTCTTGAAACCAGCGTTCTTCTTGCAGAATCTCCAACAAAAAATACAGCAGAATTGAGAAAGGCAGAAGCTGACATGTTAGCAAAATGGATTGAATCAGCTAGAAAAATCATTCCTAGGGGGCAAGTTATATTGGGAGAAAACCCTGATTTATCAAAAATTTATTTGGAACAAGGCGATCAAATTCAAATTCCAAGTAAAAATTGGTTAGTCTCCATTTCAGGACAAGTGCTTCAACCCACTTCTCTAGTATGGAACGATAGCTTAACAGTTCAAGATTATGTCAATCAAGCAGGTGGCTTATTAGATAATGCCAATCAAGATAAAATTATTGTCAAGAAAATGAATGGAATGATTCAATTTGTTAAAATCAAAGATAAAACTAAAATTCAAAAAGGTGATGAAATATTAATTGTACCTAAAATTGAAGTCAAATCATTCCAATTGGCTAAGGATATTACTGAGATTATTTATCAAATTGTGGTTAGTGCAGGTATTGTTGTTAAAAATTTCTTATAAAATGAATTATTTTTACCGTTTATCGAAAAAAAATGTGATGAAATACACAAAAATATTGAAAAAGGAATAAAAAAACATAAGATTCTTTCATCAGGCAACAAAAAAAACAAAGAGCTTGGTAAACTTAACTTAAACTAACTAAAAAGGATTTATTATGAAAAA
>JACCDS010644912.1_pt1 | contig 18929 bp, 21 predicted proteins | sample 7446441 | NCBI WGS metagenome assembly JACCDS01 (sample SAMN15323445, study PRJNA562643) | freshwater metagenome | isolation source: river surface water | place: USA:Blue River Watershed | collected 2017-08-17
ACCCTGCGGTCGGTCCGCTGGACTCCACTTCCCGCCAGCTGGACCCGCTGGTCGTGGGCGAAGAGCACTACTCCGTGGCCCGCAGCGTGCAGCAGACTCTGCAGCGCTACAAGGAACTGCGCGACATCATCGCGATTCTGGGCATGGACGAACTGGCACCGGAAGACAAGCTGACTGTGGCACGCGCGCGTAAGATGCAGCGTTTTCTCTCGCAGCCTTTCCACGTCGCTGAAGTCTTCACCGGCGCACCGGGCAAGTACGTGTCGCTGAAGGACACCATCAAGGGCTTCAAGATGATCGCCTCCGGCGAACTGGATCACCTGCCTGAGCAGGCGTTCTACATGGTCGGCACCATCGAAGAAGCGATCGAGAAGGCGAAGAAACTGCAGTAATCTACGCCGCCCCGCAGCCGTGCTGCGGGGCTCGCTTTCCGATACCGACAAGGGCTTCCTATGGCAAACACTATTCACGTTGACGTGGTCTCCGCCGAAGAGCTGATCTTCGCCGGTGAAGCCGAGTTCGTCGCGTTGCCGGGTGAAGCGGGTGAGCTGGGCATCTATCCCAAGCACACGCCGCTGATCACGCGCATCCGTCCGGGCGCGGTTCGCATCAAGCTTTTGGGCCAGGCCGAAGACGAATTCATTTTCGTCGCCGGCGGCATCCTCGAAGTCCAGCCGAACACGGTGACCGTTCTGGCCGACACGGCCATTCGCGGTCATGACCTCGATGAGGCCAAAGCCACTGCAGCCAAGAAGGCGGCAGAAGAAGCACTGGCAAATCGCGAGTCGACCATCGACTACGCGCACGCCCAGGCTGAATTGGCCGAAGCAATGGCACAGCTTGCAGCGATTGCAAAGCTGCGCCAGAAGCGCTGAGCGAGATTGATTTTGCGTTTCCCGAAAGGCAGCTTCGGCTGCCTTTTGTTTTTGTGCCGCCGCGGATTTATTTTAATGCCGGTATCCGACGCTTCCAAAAATCGGTCACCGAAATCTTTCGGCGATAATACCGCTACCTGACAACGACCAGACGCCCATCCGATGCCGAATAACTTTGCCCCGTTGAAGAACGACACCTTCCTTCGAGCGCTGCTGCGCCAGCCAACAGACTACACACCGCTGTGGCTGATGCGTCAGGCGGGCCGCTACTTGCCCGAGTATCGTGCCACGCGCGCGAAGGCCGGCTCCTTCATGGGACTGGCGACCAACCCGGACTTCGCGACCGAAGTCACGCTGCAACCGCTGGACCGATATGCGCTCGACGCGGCGATTCTCTTCTCCGACATCCTGACGGTACCGGACGCGATGGGACTGGGTCTGTCGTTCGCCGAGGGAGAAGGCCCGCGCTTTGCGCATCCGCTGCGCGATGAAACTGCGGTTCGCGCGCTGCACGCCCCGGACCTCGGCAAACTGCAGTACGTGTTTGATGCGGTCACGCAGATTCGCCGTGAATTGCAGGGCCGCGTCCCGCTAATCGGCTTCTCGGGGAGTCCGTGGACGCTGGCCTGTTACATGGTCGAAGGCGGCGGCTCGGATGACTTCCGTACCGTCAAGACGATGCTGTACGACCGTCCCCACCTGATGCACCACATCCTGTCGGTGAATGCGACCGCCGTGGCTGCCTACCTGAATGCCCAGATCGATGCGGGCGCCCAAGCCGTGATGATTTTCGACACCTGGGGTGGAGCGCTGGCTGATGGGATCTATCAGGCTTTCTCGCTGAATTACATGCGTAAAGTGATCCGGCAACTCAAGCGTGAGCACGACGGTGCAAAGATCCCCTGCATCGTCTTCACCAAAGGCGGCGGACTGTGGCTCGAGGAAATCGCTGACAGCGGCGCCGATGCCGTTGGTCTCGACTGGACCGTCAACCTTGGAAAGGCGCGGGCTCAAGTTGGTCATAAGGTTGCACTGCAGGGCAACCTCGACCCGAATGTGCTGTTCTCCAAACCGGATCAGATCCGCGCGGAAGTCCGCCGTGCCCTTGAGTCTTTCGGTGTTCCGGGTGCAGACAGTGGTCATGTATTCAACCTCGGACACGGCATCTCGCAATTTACGCCGCCCGAGTCAGTCACTGAGCTTGTCGATGAAGTCCACGAGTTCAGCCGCGCAATGCGCAAGCGTTGATGCTGACAATGCTGCGAGCGAGCACTTATACACAAAAAATCGCTATGAAAAGTCAATCAATGGCTTGCGCGCGCCTGTGAAAACCGACACGAACTGTGCGCAACAAGCCATTGAATAAAAACGAGTTTCTTGTTGATGGAAAGCGATCGGGCCGAGCGCGCAAGTTTTTCTTTTGTACAAGGTTGCTCAAAGGCACAGTCTTGTTCACAAAGATATCCACAGGCTGCCTGGTATTTCTCTGAACAGAGGTGGAAAACAGCCGGCTTGATCTCCCGGGATCAAAAACTGCCTCCATCTGCGAAAAATTTGCAAGCCCTGCCGCCGTGCCGCCGACCAGCTTGAGAGTACGACCTGAACAACAAGAATTCGCCCGAAAAGCCGCATGGGGCAAGGCTTTCGCGCTTTCCGAGGGGTAGTTGTTCACAAAACTTCTGAAAGTCAAGACCACGAAAAAAATTCTTTCAGCGGCTAAAGCCCAAGGCCGCTCACACTGCTAAGTGTTTGATTTAATTAGAGGCTAGCGCTTGCATTGAAGTTGAGCAAAGTGTTTCAGCCCGCATAAAATCAGGGCTTTCAGCTGTCAAGCGCAGCTTATGCACAAAGTTATCCACAAAAAATGTGGATAGCGAAAAAAGCGCTTTGGTAACCGAGATTTAGCTGATCTTCTGAGGATTTACCTTAAGTTTTGAGCCGCCGCATCCTTACTCTGACCCTCGATACGCCTCTCGATACGGTGTTCGATTACAGCTGGACTCCGGCTGATGACCTTCAGGAAGCGCCCCGGGTGGGCCAGCTTGCGCTGGTGCCATTCGGCCGGCGCGAGGTGGTGGGACTAATCGTCAATATCAAAGACGACACCGAGGTTGAGGCTGATCGGCTAAGGGAAGTGATCGCCATCCGCAGCCAGCTGGAACCCGTCGTGGCTGACTGGCTTGCGCTTTGCAGTTTTGCAGCAGGCTATTACCAGCGCCCGCTGGGCGAGGTTGCCTTACCTTGCCTGCCGAAATCGCTCCGGTCCTCAAAGACCTTGCCGCTCGACCGCGCGCTGAAAACAATTAACCAGACGGCAACGGCTCGACTCCCTGACGACCCAGCCAGCCCGGCGCCTCGCCCTTATCTAAACGCCGAACAGCTTGCCGCCGTTGAGGCCATTGCGGGCAGCGATACCTTTCAGACCCATCTGCTGTTCGGCGTCACCGGTAGCGGCAAGACGGAGGTCTACCTGCACACGGCGGAACGTATCCTGAAGCGCGAGTCCGATGGCGAACGTCCGGCACAGGTGTTGATCCTCGTCCCCGAGATCAACCTCACGCCGCAACTCGAGGCGAGCGTCCGCGCCCGCTTTCCAGATCTGCCGGTCGTCACGCTGCACAGCCAGCTGGCCGAAGGCGAGCGATTACGTAGCTGGATCAGTGCGCATCAGGGGCGGGCCGCTATCGTGCTCGGAACGCGGCTGGCGGTGCTGGCATCGATGCCACACATCCAACTCATCATCATCGACGAAGAGCACGATCCGTCATACAAGCAGCAGGAAGGCTTGCGATACTCTGCGCGCGATCTGGCGATCTGGCGCGCGCGCCAGCAAAACATACCGATTGTGCTGGGTTCGGCAACGCCTTCGATTGAAAGCTGGCAGCACGCACAGAGCGGCCGGTACCGCTTGCACAAACTGACGCAGCGTGCGGCCACGAACGCGCAGCTGCCTCGAGTGAGCCTGATCGACATGGAGGTTCACAAGGCCCCCGATGGCCTGTCCGCCCCGCTGGTCGCCGCACTACGCTTACGCCAGGAGCGGGGCGAACAATCACTGCTTTTCCTGAACCGCCGCGGCTACGCGCCGGTGATTCATTGCGACGCCTGCGGCTGGATCAGCAACTGCCGTCGCTGCACGGCATTCATGGTACTGCACAAATCCGAACGACGACTGCGCTGCCATCATTGCAGCCTCGAGCTGCGGGTACCGGTGTCTTGCCCGACCTGTGGCAATGTCGATCTGCAGCCACTGGGTCGCGGCACGCAGCGCGTGGAAGAACATCTGAGTGTGATGTTCCCGCAAGCGCGCGTGCTGCGCATCGATGCCGATTCCACCCGGCGCAAAGGGAGTGCGCAGGCCGCATTCGATGCCGTGCACCGTGGCGAGGTCGATATTCTGATCGGCACACAGATGGTCGCGAAAGGGCATGACTTTCAGCGCCTGACCCTGGTCGGTGTTATTAACCCAGATACTGCATTGTTCTCACAGGACTACCGCGCAGGTGAGCGACTGTTTGCGCAATTGATGCAGGTTTCAGGACGCGCGGGCCGGGCCGGCGGCCAGAGTAGTGAACAGAGCGCAAGCGAGGTCTTGCTGCAAACGCGCTATCCGCAGCATCCGCTGTACCGCGCACTGCTCGCGCATGATTACGTCGGCTTTGCGCAGAGCACACTGGCAGAACGGCGTACCGCCGGATTGCCGCCTTTCGTGTTTCAGGCCTTGCTGCGCGCCGAAGCGCGCACCCTGCAGCAAGCGATCGACTTCCTTCAGCAGGCGAGAAAATTACTGCACAGCGAAGCGCTGGTCGTGAACGAACCCGTGCCAATGACGATCACGCGCGTTGCCGGCGTCGAGCGAGCACAGCTGCTGATTGAATGCGCATCGCGCGCGCACCTTCAAGCGCAGCTCACGCCTTGGATGCATGCATTGCGGCAGCTGAAGTCGCGACTGCGCTGGACGCTGGAAGTTGATCCGGTTGATGTTTGAGATCGCGTCAATCCCGCGGTAACTCGAACGGTTATCTGGTGGCGGTCCTGTGAGCGACCAAATTCCGCAGTCATTTGCCCAGCGCAGGCCCGACACTTATCCGCTGAGGCAGTGAGGCAGGATCAAAATCCTGCCAGTCGCTGGCAACGATATGTCCATCAGCCGATTCGAGTTCACCTGCGCCCTGTTGCTGAAGTATTTGCACAGCGCGCTGCACGCACTGCGCCGTTGGGGCTGACACCGCGACCATCAATCCGGCGTGCCGCACCAGCGGCTGATCCGACGCGTTGTCATCATCATGCATCTTGCCGAGCGCGCCGACCAGATTCCCGACATGCGCACCGACCAGGCCACCCGTAATTGCGCCGATCGGTCCGGTCAATGGTGCTGAAATCGCGCCGATCGCAGCGCCTACCAGACCACCCGTGGTTGTGCCCGCCGCAGTGCCCTTGGCCGTGTCCTCGGCTCCGACACTTTTGTCGTGGTCGCCACCGAGTCGGTAACGTGCATGCTGTCCGGCCGGCGTCACGTAAAAAGTACTGATGTGCTCAGCTGGAAAGCCGGCTGCCCGCAATTCGGCGATGGTTGCATCGACCGATATCTGTTCGTCAAACCGGCCTGCGATGATGGTCGCCATATCCTCCTCCCGAAATACATGTCTGATGCCTAGCCAGTAAGAGAAAAAAAGCTGCAAGGAAGTTCATACCGAATCTGAAATCCGGTCTGCTGGCGGGGAACCGTTACGATCAAACGATTTCAAAAACATATGAGTTCCAAACAGACCCCACCGACAACGCTGCGGATTCCAGTGATTCAAGAATTGCTGCAAATCGGCCGTCGTGTCGTCGAGACCGGAAGAGGTGTTCGGCTGCGCAAAACGGTCAGTGAAGAAGCGCTTCGCATTGATGAGTCGCTGCAATGTCAGGAACTCCAGATCGAGCATGTGCCGGTGAATGCGTGGGTCGAGGGTAGGCCGCCGCAGCAGCGGCAGGAGGGCGCAACCCTGATCGTGCCTGTGCTGGAGGAGGTGCTGGTAGTTGAGAAGCGGTTGCGGCTGAAGGAAGAAATACGCATCACCGCGAAATCGACGACGCACCCAGTATCGGAACACGTTGTCTTACGCGACGAGCACCTGACCGTTGAACCCTTCGATGAATCGGCGAAGCGCCGCAGTGTGCAAGATCCGCCAGCCTGATGCATGCGGGGTGGCGAACTACTCAACATTCTAAAGAGGAGAACGCAATGAACCAAACCGTCGTAGCCGTTTTTGATGAGTACGGCGATGCACAGTCGGCATTCAATGCCCTGTACAAGGAAGGTGGATTCAGCCAGGCCGATGTGAAGCTGAGTCCTGCTGAAGAAACGACCGAAGCACGACAGCAGGCGATCCGGACACAGGCGGGCACCAAAGCAGAGAGCAGCGGCTGGAGCATCAGCGAGTTTTTCAGCTCGCTGTTCGGGCGCGACCAGGTTGGCGAAGATGCCGGGATGTATTCCGAAGCGATACGCCGCGGCGCTTACATGATTAGCGTCGATGCGCAGACCGATGAACAGGCGGGCAGGGCGGTCGATATCCTGCAGCGCTTCAATGCCATTGACCTTGACCAACGCGCTGCCGGATGGCGTAGCAGCGGCTGGACCGGCTATCAGGCCGACTCGCCGCTATACACCGCAGAGGAAATCCAGAAAGACCAAAATTTGTATAGCAAGACTACCGTCGGCACGATAACAGGATCGACACAGGAAAGCGCAGCGACCCAAACAGCAGGCACGAAAACAGCAGGCACCGTGGCCATTCCGGTGATCGAGGAACAAATGCAGGTCGGCAAGCGAGCGATCCAGCGGGGGGGCGCGCGCATCTTCCGGCATGTGACCGAAACACCGGTCGAAGAATCTGTGCAATTGCGCGAAGAGCATGTCAGTGTCGAGCGTCGTCCGGTCAATGAGCCCGCGACTGCGGCCGACATCACCGCCTTCAAGGAAGGCACTATCGAAGTGCGCGAGACCGCCGAGGAACCGGTGGTCGCGAAAACAGCTCGCCTGGTTGAGGAAGTCGAGATCGGCAAGGAAGTCACCGAGCGCACCGCAACGGTCCGGGAGACCTTGCGCCGCACCGATGTCGATGTCGAGCCGCTCGCTGCACAAACGACAACCCCCGGCAGCAGCACCGCAGGCACGCTGAACGAAGACGAGTTTCGCCAGCACTGGCAGAGCGCCTACGGCAGCAGCGGCGGCCGCTATGAGGATTACTCGTCAGCCTACCGCTACGGCGCCAGCCTGGCGGATCAGAAGCAGTATCAGGGCTATCGGTGGGACGAACTCGAGCCCCATGTGAAATCCGACTGGGAAGCCACGCATGCCGGCAGCCCGTGGGAGAGAACCAAGCAGGCCGTGCGCTATGGCTGGGAGAAGATGACGCGTTGAAGCAGGAACCGTAGTTATACCCTTCCGTCCGGATCGTGCATTGAAAGGCGATCCGGACGATCTTCAAGCGGTTTGTGACACCCCGATCATTGCAGCGGCGTGTCGAGTTGCCCTTCTAGCGCCAGTTGACGGATCATGCGAATCGTATCGATATCGGCTTCCTTGTAAGCCTCGCGCCGGAAGTCGTTATAGAACGATTCTTCCTCCGTCTCCTGCGCCGGATTGTGATCGTCATATTCAAAACGCACGAACAAGGCCCCTGGTTGCGGCTCCTCGATCGTCATCGTCAGATCCGACATCGGTATCCCGTCCTGCTTCGGCACGTGATAGTGCACCTTGTCCAGCGGATCGAAGCGCACATGGTCCTGAACCATCAGCTGGCCAAAGCGCAGCGTTCGTGACAGGACGCCGGCATCGCGCGCGGTAATTTCACAGGTATCCAAACCCAGCAGGAATAGCGTTGGCCGTTCGGCACGCAACACCAGGCCACGCCAGAGCTGCTCGCGCGACAACGGTGAGAGCAGCGGGTTTGCAGGATTGTTTATTTCGATAAGGTGGGTGAATTTCATCTGCGACAACGGGTTGTTTCATTTTCACTTTACCACGCAGGCGGTCCTGGACGTGCGGGCGCGGGATGGCCGTAATTCGCTACAATGGCGCGCTCGATCCATTCCTCCCGCACCCGTCCTCCATGCAGCATGGCCTGAATGCCCCCCAGCGCGCGGCAGTCAATTACATCGATGGTCCCTGCCTCGTGCTGGCCGGTGCCGGCTCGGGCAAGACACGGGTGATCACGCAGAAGATCGCGTACCTGATCGAGTCTTGCGGCTACGAAGCGAAAAACATCGCGGCGCTCACCTTCACCAACAAAGCCGCGCTGGAAATGCGCGAGCGTGTTGCCAAGCTGCTCAAACAACCGGGCCAGGCCAAGCAGCTGACGGTGTCCACCTTCCATTCGCTGGGCGTGCATATCCTGCGTCGTGAGGCGGCCGCACTGGGCCTGAAAGATCGCTTCTCCATCATGGACGGCGACGATTGCTTCGCGATCGTGCAAGACCTGGCTGTCACGACCGACAAGACGGTGATCCGCCGCATCCAGAACCAGATGTCGCTGTGGAAGAATGCGTTGCTCAATCCGGAGCAGGCACTGAAGCAGGCACAAACCGAAGACGAAGCTCAGGCCGCACGCCTCTACCGCAACTATGTCGCTACGTTGTCGAGCTATCAGGCGGTGGATTTTGATGACCTGATCCGTCTGCCGGTCGAATTGTTCCGCAACGACGATGCAGCGCGCGACCGCTGGCAGCGCCGACTGCGTTATCTGCTGCTGGACGAATACCAGGACACCAACACCTGCCAGTACGAAATGGTAAAGCTGCTGGTGACGGGCGTAGGCAAGAAGCCGATGTTTACCGCTGTCGGCGATGACGATCAGGCCATCTACGCATGGCGTGGCGCGACGATGGAAAACCTGCGCATCTTGCAAACGGATTTTCCCGACCTGAACCTGATCAAGCTGGAGCAGAACTACCGTTCAAGCACGCGCATCCTGCAGGCCGCGAATGCGGTGATTGCAAACAACCCGAAGCTGTTCGAGAAAGCCCTGTGGTCCGAGTATGGCATGGGCGACCCGATTCGCGTGATGGCAATGGACGATGACGAAGCCGAAGCTGATCAGGTTGCCATCATGCTGTCGGCGCACAAATTCGAGCGGCGCGCAAAGTTTGCTGACTATGCGGTGCTTTACCGCGGCAACCATCAGGCGCGCATCCTGGAAAAGGCGCTACGACGCGAGCGCATACCGTATGTGATGTCAGGCGGGCAGAGCTTTTTCGACCGTGCTGAAATCAAGGACATCATTGCTTACCTGCGGCTGATTGCGAATGGCGACGACGATCCGGCATTCATTCGCGCGGTCACCACGCCGCGCCGCGGTGTCGGGCAGGCCACGCTGGAAGCGCTTGGCGATTTCTCGCGCCAGTGGAACTGCTCACTGTTCGACGCGGTATTCAAGGGCGGCATCGAAGCAAAGCTGAACGATCGGCAGCTAGCGCCACTGCGCGAGTTTTGTGACTTCATCAACCAGCTCGAAGCACGCGCGTCGCGCGTCGGCGCTGCGGCAACCGGTGAAAACGCCGGTGCAGTGCTCGGCGATATGATGAAGGCGATCGATTACGAAAATTATCTGTTCAATACCTTCGACGAAAAGCAGGCACAGGACAAATGGCAGAACGTGCTCGACTTCGTCGGCTGGTTGAAAGAAAAGGGTAACGGCGGACGCGACGGCACCGATGAGGAAAAGTCGCTGCTTGAACTAACGCAGATGGTCGCATTAATGAGCATGCTTGAAGGGCGCGACGAAGCGCCGGACGCGGTACGACTCTCGACACTGCATGCGTCCAAGGGACTGGAGTTTGGTCACGTGTTCATGGTCGGCGTGGAGGAGGGGATACTGCCGCACAAAGGCGATCCTGATGCGCCTGACAATATGCTGGTCCAGCGCATCGAGGAAGAACGGCGGCTGATGTATGTCGGTATCACGCGCGCGCAGCGCAGCCTTACGATCACCTGGTGCAAGCGGCGCAGGCGCGCACGCGACAGCGTGGCCTGCGAGCCGTCGCGCTTTATCAAGGAAATGCGACTCGACGAAGGCGATGCCCCGCCGAAGGAGAGCGAAGTGCTGACGCCGCAGGACCGGCTTGCGAATCTCAAAGCGCTACTGCAAAAACCGAAGGTCGCATGACGATGAACAAGCGTGCTCCTGCTGGTTTTCGCAACCCGCACGACCTGCCGGTAAAAACTTGCGCAAGCTGCGGTCGCCCCTTCACCTGGCGCAAGAAGTGGGCGCTGAACTGGGATCAGGTCAGATACTGTTCCGACGCCTGCCGCAACAAGCGGCCGGCTTCCTGAAAGGACAATGATGGAAGAATGCCTGGTCAATCTGGAAAGCAAACTGGCGAATCAGGAATACCTGCTCGATGTGCTGAACCAGACCGTCTACAAACAGCAGAAGAAAATCGACGAGCTCGATGCACTCTGCATCGCGCTCGCCAAGCGGCTGGCCGATGTGCATGCGCGCCTGCCCGATGGGCCTGCCGCGAATGAGAAGCCGCCCCACTATTGAAAAGCGACGATGATCAACGAAAAAATTCTCGCGTCGCTGCGCAGCGAACTCAACGAGCAGACCGCACAAATGCGCTGGAGCGAACTGGAGCGATTCTTTGCTGGCGGAACCGTGATCTCGGTGGCCGGTGAGCTGGACCTGATCGACGTCGGCGCACGCATAGCGGCCGACGACAAGGACAGCGTGCTGACCTGGATGAACGCAGGCCTGCTCTACAAAGTCACCGATGAAGAAGCCGGCAGCTGGCACACCGACGATACGCTGCTGTGGGCTGTGGTGGTCAAGCCGTGGATCCTGGTGCAGCATCGCCGGCAACAACCTCCGTCTACTTCCCAATAAATCCTTCCTGCCGCGGGTAGAATGCCCGCTTTTTTCGATTGCTCTCCCATGTGGTTCAAGAACCTGCAGCTGTTCCGCCTGCCCAGACACTGGTCCGTCACCGTCGATGAGCTCGAAGCCGCGCTCGCGCCGCAAGCTTTTCTGCCTTGCACCAGCCAGCAGCCGAGCAGCCAGGGCTGGGTTACTCCTGCCGATGATGGCCGCCTCGTTTATGCGAACCACCGGCAGCTGCTGCTGAAGCTGCGCACCGAGAAGAAGCTGCTCCCGGCCAGCGTGATCGGCCAGGTCGCGCGCGCGAAAGCGGCGGAGATCGCCGACCAGCAAGGCTTTCGCTGCGGCCGCAAGCAGATGAAGGAAATCCGGGAGCAGGTTGCCGACGAACTGCTGCCGCGCGCGTTCTCGCTGCAGTCCGACACTGGCATCTGGATCGACACGGTCAATGGCTGGCTCGCGATTGATGCAGCGGGCAGCGCGCGCGCTGAAGAGGTGATCCGGTTGCTGCTGAAGGCAATCGACAAACTGCCGCTGTCCACGCTGCAGACGCAGCGCTCGCCCGTCGCGGCGATGACGGACTGGCTGCTGTCCGACGAACCACCGCATGGCTTCACGATCGACCAGGAGCTGGAGTTGCGCTCGACCGCGCATGGAAATGCGATCGTGCGTTATGTCCGTCACTCAGTCGAGCCGGAAGAAGTGCGCCGGCACATCGCCGCCGGCAAGCAATGCACGCGCGCCGCGCTGACCTGGCGCGACAAGGTGTCGTTTGTGCTGACGGAGTCGCTGGCGATCAAGCGTGTCGCGGCATTGGACGTACTGAAGGAAGGGTCCGACATGACCGTGGCAGACGACGAGCGTTTCGACGCGGATTTCCTACTGATGGCCGGAGAGCTTGCGCAGATGCTCGATGATCTGCTGGCCGCGCTCGGTGGCGAGCGGACGGAAATGGCAGCTTAAGAATCTCCGACTGACAACCGTCGACGCAAGTCGGCGTCGCAACAAACACTTTCGTGCCGGAAAAAGAAAACGCCTGCTCGCGCAGGCGTTTTCTTTTCTTTTGTATTGGCGGAGCGGACGGGACTCGAACCCGCGACCCCCGGCGTGACAGGCCGGTATTCTAACCAACTGAACTACCGCTCCAATCGGGCATGTGATGCACGAAAGCCGCGCATTCTACCGAACTCATATCAGCGTGTCGAGGGGGAAATGCGGATTTTTATAAATGAGCGTACATTGTCTCAACCGGCTGCTGCGACGGTTCGGCTTGCTTGACCAATTGGCAAGGTCTTTTCGCTTCGCGATTCAGCGGTCGGTTATGATTTCAACACCATTTATCAGCGGGAGGACCTCATGCAAGAGAGCCATATCGAGACGGTTCGGAATGACCTGAAAACCCTGGTGCGCGACGCACAGTCACTGTTCGACGAGGCGGCTGCGGCTGGCGGCGCAAAAGCAGATCAGCTGCGCAGCCAGGGCATGCGTCTGCTGGACAAGGCGATGGAACGTGCACACGAGTTCCAGGAGTCGGCCATCCGCAAGGGCAAGAAGATCGCGCATGACACCGATGCGTATGTGCACGACCATCCGTGGCGTGCGATCGGCATTGCCGGCGCAGTCGGTGTGTTAATAGGCATGCTGATCGCGCGTCGCTGATTCATGGGTGACGACGCCCGGGTGCCCGGGACCGGCCTGTTCTCCACAGCCGGAGCACTGGCCGGCAATGTGCTGAAGCTGTTCGGCGTACGCGTGTCCTACGCGGTGCTAGAGCTGGCCGACGCGCGTGATGCGTTACTGCGTGTTTTGTTGTTAGGTGCGGCGGCCCTCGGGGCGGCCGCACTGGCTGCAGTTTGCGTTTCTGCATTGGTGGTCGCGCTGTTCTGGGACACGCTCGGCTGGCGCATCCTGCTGATACTGTTCGTGCTTTATGCCGCGCTATCGGTATGGCTGCTGATGCGCGCGCTGCACATCGTGAACGAAGGTCAGCTGGGGCTGCCTGTGACCATGGCCGAGCTGCAAAAAGACCGCGCTGCGCTTTTTGGTGACGCCCCCGTTGACGGTGAGTCGCCATGAAGCCCGACACGCAGCGCGCAGCGCGCAAGAAGCTCCTGCTGCTCGAAGGTACGCTGTACCGGCTCGAGATCCTGCAGGCGAGAGCATCGTTGTACAGCGTTACCGCCGGCAGTGTCATCGTCCAGCGCTTGCCCGGCCTGCTCGCTTTCCTGTCACAGCATAAGCTCGGAGCAATGTTGACGACCGCGCTGCCTCTGCTGGTGCGCGCACGGAAGCTGTCGCGGCTTGTGCGGCGTGCTACGTTGCTCGTGAGTGCCGGCGCTGCGTTGGCGGGCCTGCTGCGCGGCCTGTCGCGCGGTCGTGCAGCTGAAGCGCAGACGGCCGCTGAAAACGATCAAGCCTCGCCGACAGTCAGCAACGAAGACAAAAAAAATCCCGGCCTGGGCCGGGATTGATCTTGTGCGCAACGCGCAGCGGACCAGCCGCTTACTGCTTTGTCGGTTCTTCCGCTTTGGTTTCGGCAGCCTTCGGTTCCGGTGCGGCCGGCTCCTTGAATTTGGCACCCGCAGCGTTCGCCATGTGCACGACGGCGCGTGCGACCTCGACATCGGCCAGATCCGGATTGCCGCCTTTGGCCGGCATCGTGCGGATACCCTTGATTGCGTGCGATACCAGCGTGTCATAGCCCTGGCGGATGCGTGCGCCCCAGGCACCCGCGTCACCGAATTTCGGCGCACCTGCAGCACCGGATGTGTGGCAGGCCGCGCAAGCCGCGCTGTAGACCTGCTCGCCGGTCTTCAGCTCGGCCTGGCCGCCAGCTGCTGCCAGCGTGAAGCCTTCATCTGCGACCGGCTTGATACGATCGGCGATTGCTTCAGCCGACTGGGCATTCGAGCCCGCGCCGGTCTTCGGTGCGGTGCCAACGTAATGCACCAGCAGAACGATGATGGCGATAGGAACTACAAAGCCTGCGATGACAGCGGCGATCAGTTGTTTTGGCGTCTTGATCAGGGACTCGTGCTCGTTGTGGGCGTCGCTCATGATTTCCTCGGGTGTTGTTGGCGCGGTACCAGGGATTGTTCGCAAAGCCCAAGATTATAGACGAAAAGCCCTGTAACTATCCCCGAACCCCCGGTTTCATGGACTGTCTGGCTGAAAACCGGTATCCTTGCCGGTCTTCCTGCAATGCGGCTGTAGCTCAGTGGATAGAGTATTGGCCTCCGAAGCCAAGGGTCGTGGGTTCGATCCCCGCCAGCCGCGCCAAATTCCTTGCCAAGCCTCGGTTTTCCCATGTCGCCGTTAGGCGATACCCTCGCACGATTCCCGTTTTGATCTTCTCAAGTGTGATCAGAGTGCGGCGGCCGGGGAGAGCAAATCGAAGCTTGCCCGAGACTTCAACGTTAGCCGCGACACCGTGTATGCCTATCTGCGTACTGATGCGGCAGACTGAATACTGCGGCGGGTGCACCCGTTCTAGGATCATGTCGATGACTCCGACATGATCCTGGGATGTGTTTATTTCAGTCAAAAAAATCGACGCATTGAAAGGATCTGTCGATTCCATCAACTTATGTTTAGCGCACCAGCTCACTTAGCAGAGCATCGTTGATGTAGTAGATCTCGCGGCCCTGCTTGCTCGGCCGCAAGACGCCGAGGCTCGCGAGGGTCTGTAGGTAGCTCGACGCCGTTTGACGCTTTGCAATGCCGGCGTCCACCAGGAACTGGATCTTGGTGTACGGATGCTTGAAGATCGCCTCCACCAAGTCCTTGCTGTAGATTCCCGACGCTTGCGCGCTGACCTGTTCGCGCACTTGCTCCATAAGAGCTCGGATGCGCATGACCTGATCGAAGGTTTGCTGGGCGGTCGTTTCGACAGCCTTGAGCATGTAGAGGATCCCGCCCTCCCAGTCCTGGCGCTCGGTCACACCTCGCAGCCCCTCGTAGTATCCGGTCTTGTTGGCCATGATGTAGCGCGACAAGAACAACACGGGGATGTCCAGCAACCCCTGGTCCACGAGAAAGAGTACGTTCAGGATGCGACCTGTACGGCCGTTGCCATCTTCAAGTGGGTGAATGGCCTCGAACTGGTAGTGGGTCACGGCCATTTTGACAAGGGGATCCAGCTCATCTCGGGAGTGCATGAACTGCTCCAGATTGGCCAGCTTGTCACGGATGAGCCCCTCGCCAAACGGAGGGGTGTAGATCACCTCGCCGTGTACATTCTTCAGGGCTGTGCCGGGCGCCTTGCGGATTCCCAGTGCGACCCCCTTGATGATCTGGACAATGTCGACGAACAAGTTTGTGGCTAATGGTCGCGTCTTCAGCTCGCGGAAGCCATAGTTGAGCGCTTGCCGATAGCGAACACCTCCTTGGTATGCGAGTCGGTCTTGCCGTTGTCATCGGCGTCGGCTCGATAAAGCTCGTCATTGGTCGTGACGATGTTCTCGATTTCCGACGACAGGCGCGCTTACTGCAGCACAAGGCTATTGATCAACATGCCCTGATTTGGGATTTGCCCAGCCAGTCCCCTCAAGTTCGCCAACACCCGATTTGAAGCGATAGCTTGTTTGAGGATGGCGCGAGATTCCAGATCAGCCGTGGGTGGAAGTTCCGGCAAATCATTGAACGGCTGCTGGCGATCAAAGGGCATAGCGAGGGCGGTGTGTCGATTTGGCGTACATGAGACCTAAACGTGTCGAATTTCAATCAAATTTTCGACAAGTTCTGTCTTTCGGTCCAATGTGTCCCCGGACCATCGCGAGTCCCAGCATCGTCACGACCATCGATCCACCCAGAAGATTCAGGTAAGCCGCCGAGCCGCCGGCAGTAATCATCGCAGCCCCGGCGAAGGCGCTGGTGAATGCGCCAATTCGACCAAAGGCCATCGCAGAAGCCGCGCCTGTCGTTCGAATCGTCGTCGGATAAATGTGTGCGCACAACGCAAACATTGCGCATTGCAACGCGGTGACGAACAGCCCGTGGAAACCCAACCCCCACAAGAACGTGTCCGGTGCTGCGGTAATGTTGATGACCTTCAGCCCCATGGCGGTGACCGCCGACATCGCTGCCCAGAAAATCATCGGCCAGCGCGAGCCATAGCGGTTGATTGCCGCCGCACACAACACGGCTCCGAAGATGCCGCCGAAGTTATAGGTGGTCAGCCCCATGCCTGCCAGCGCCGGCGACAGACCTTCCGTGGTCAGCATGGTTGGCAGCCAGCTGTACGCCGTATAAATCGACAGCTGGATCATGAAGAAGCTGATCCACAGCCATGTCGTGTCCACGGCCCGTCCGTGTCGGAATAGTTCGGCGATGTTGCCGCGCTTCGCTGACTCGACGACGCCATCCGTGAACGCGCGAACATGAGAAACCTCATGGGTCATTCGGGCCATCAGTAAGCGCAGCTCTTCCCAGCGTGACGATTGGCGTGCCAGGTATTTCGGTGACTCACGCAGCGTGAAAATCAGAAAGACGGCATAGGCGATGGCCATCGCACCGCCGAAGAAAAAAAATGCGCGCCAACCCTGGGTCGGGAGGATCTGTGCTGCCGCCAGTCCGGCCAGCATGCCGCCGGCCGGGTAGCAGACGATCGCGGTGGTCACGGCCATGGTTCGATAGCGCAGCGGAATGAATTCTGCCGTCAGCGTGGTGGCGGCCGGCAGGGCGGCACCTATGCCCATGCCGGCGAAGAAGCGAATCACCGCGATGGTTGGTATATCGGCAGCCTGCCCGATCAGCATCGTTGAGAGACCGAACAACAGGATGCTGACGACTAGTACGGGCTTGCGACCGAATTTGTCGGCGAGCACGCCTGCACTCAGGCTGCCAATGGCCATGCCGGCCAGGCCACTGGCAACGGCCATCGAAAACGCTGCGCGCGTGACGCCCCATTCCTTCATGATCAGCGGTATCGCATAGCCGATCATCTGGCCATCGAAGCCGTCGACAATGATGGCCAGCGCGGCCAGCACATAGGTCAGTTTCTGCAGCCGGGTAAAGCTGCCTTCGTCGATGGCTCGCGTAACGTCGAAATTCCCTTTCGCTACGGCTGCCGTTGTTTCGCTCATGTTGTCTCCATTGGCCTGCTTCGTGGCAGGCTCGTTGCTGTGCATCGGGTTATTCGGAGTCCACCTGACGGGCAGGATGGGCTGCTGCGATTGCGGGCACTTCCTCGCATCTCTCGTAGATTGCTCGCAGCGTCGGGTAGGATGCGGTATCGACGCCGAAGCGAGCGGCGCTGAACATTTGCGGTACCAGCGCACAATCGGCCATTGTCGGGCTGTCGCCGACACAGAACCGGCCGCGCATGGCGGAGTGCGCCAGATCGGCTTCGAGGGCCTCCAGCCCTGTGGATAGCCAGTGATGAATCCACTGGGCCTTATCGTCTTCCGACAGACTGAGCTTGCCGGTCAGGTACTTGAGCACCCGCAGGTTTTGCAACGGATGAATGTCGCATGAGATCGCCAGCGCGATCTGGCGCACCCGCGCCCGTTCCTGCAGTCCGGTCGGGATCAGCCGGATGTCCGGGAATTTCTCGTCGAGGTATTCGATGATGGCAAGCGACTGACTCAGCTTGAATCCTTCATCGTCCAGCAAGGGCACCAGCTGCTGCGGGTTCAGCTTCTTGTAGTTTTCCTTGAACTGCATGCCACCATCGCGCGTCAGGTGCACCGATAGATACTGGTAGTCCAGTCCCTTCAGGTTCATCGCGATGCGCACGCGGTAAGCAGCTGAGCTGCGGAAGTAGTTATGCAGAATCAGTTCTTGCGTCATCCTGGCTCCGGGGACATGAGGCACTTAAGCCTCGAGGTCAACAAAGACGCGGCTGCCTTCGATCTTCACCGGATAGGTGCGAACATCTTCAGTCAGCGGCGCACACATGGCCTTGCCGTTACGGATGTCAAACTTCCCCTGATGGAGTGGGCATTCGATCTCGTGGCCCTCCAGAAAGCCGTCGCACAGACGTGCATTGCCATGCGTGCAGATGTTGTCGGTTGCGAAGATCTCGCCGGCGACCTGGTAGAGCGCGATGCTCTTGCCGGCGACATCGATGCCGATCACGTCGTCTTCAGGAACGTCCTCCGACGAGGTTATATCGATCCAGTGGTTGCTCATGTGTTTTATCTTTCAGATCAGATCGGATAGATGATCGAGTTCGGGATCATCTCGCTGTCGTAGATGCACAGCCGCGAGACGAACTTCAGCTCATTGCCTGCGCGCTGGATGCGGTCGAGGTAGCGGCCCACATTGAAGACGGTCGATTCGCCCGACAGCTTGGTGCGGAACACGGCATAGTTCGCTTCGGCGACGATGATGCCGTCCTTGATCTCGCGGATTACCGGCAGGCCGACCACATGTCGCTGATAGTAGGGGTCGTGGTACAGGGTCTCGTGGATGCCATACACGCGGTCTTTCAACATGCCTTTGCTCAGCAGCGCCAGCGTGGACAGCGGGAAGCCGCGCTCGTAGTTTTCGCGCGGCTGGATCTTGTACTCGCAATCATCGGTGAAGAACGCGACCCACTTATCCCACTGCGCGCTGTCGACGGCAGCTGTATAGTCGCCATACAGGCGGATCAGGTCGACGAGGGTCTGGCTATCGTTAGTCGCTGTCATGCTCGTCAGACCTCCATCACTTTGCGCCAGTAGTTATACATGCCGCGGATCAGAGTCTCCGTGACCATGTGGTCGGTGTTCTCGCAGTCGTAGCCGCCAAGCTCTGCCACAGCGCGATGCGACGGCTTTTGCTCGAAGCCGAACTGCGACAGTTCGATGACTTCGCCATCGTCAGCCGATACAAAACCGGCCGGGCCGAACAGGTTGGCCTGGATCAGCCGCCGCTGCGTCATCTCCGGCGTGTCGTCTTCGAAGCCGAAATGAGTCCAGACGAAATCGAACGAACCATGGCCGTTCGGTTGAATGTGGCGGGTCGATACGCTGTTGACCTGCTGCTGAATAATCACACTCGGGAAGATCGTCATCATCACGGCGGTTGGTCCGTTCCACCAGTCTTCGGGCACGATATCGATCAGGCGCTTGTCCTGAATCTCCATGTTCTCTTTGAAGCTGGTGACACCCTGCGTCACCTCTTCTTTCTTGCCGCCGGTGCCGCGTGTCGAGATCATCGCCGCATGGCGGAATTGATCGTCCATCTTCAGCTCGGATTTGTTATC
>JACCDS011840528.1_pt1 | contig 18928 bp, 17 predicted proteins | sample 7446441 | NCBI WGS metagenome assembly JACCDS01 (sample SAMN15323445, study PRJNA562643) | freshwater metagenome | isolation source: river surface water | place: USA:Blue River Watershed | collected 2017-08-17
AGCCCCTGACCCATCAATACCCTTAGACTTATCCACAACTGAGTAAAGAAAAAACCTTCAACCAAGTGGCTCAATCTTCAACGTGAAACTTGGCTCAGTTTGCTAGATGCATCAACACACGATGCTCTACATCTTGGCGAACACTTCTTTTTGCCACTGTTCGACGGGCATGAAGGTGGGGTCGGCGCGAACGACTTTTTCGATGTCAGCCCAGATGACGTCATCGGGCAAATCGAGATCGATCGGGTCACCGTGCGGCTGGGCGACGTACCACGGGGTATCGAAGTAGACCTCGAGGATGTTGTCTTCCGGATCCATGCAATAGATGGAGACGGCGTTGCCATGGCTGGTGCAACGCATCTTGGTGGCCCCCTGGGCCAGGGCGCGGTCGCGGGCTTCGCGCAATTCGCTCAGGTTGTTGACCTTGAACGAGATTTGCATGATGGTGCTGGGTGCACCCTCTGGCCGATTTTGGGCAAAGGCCAGTTGGTGGTGCTGACTGGGGTGGGCGCTCATGAACGCCAACTTGTAGGGGAAACTGATGCCCACGCCGCGGTCAGTGAGCTTCAGGTTGAAGACCTTGCCATAGAAATCGATCATGCGATCGATGTCAAAGCAAGCGATGCCCATGTGGGCGATGTAGGGGGCGTAACCGGTGCTCATGCCAGTTCCTTCAACTCAGTTCAATCTTGGCGTAATCGGCGACTTTTTTCCATTTCGCGATGTCGTTTTGCACCCGCTGGCGCATTTCATCGGGCGAGTTGGGCGCAGCCATGGCCCCTGAGGCCTCAATCTTGGACAACACATCGGGGCGCGCCAGGGTGTCGCGGGTGATTTTATTCAGGCGGTCACGGATGTCGTTGGACACCCGACCTGGGACGCACAGTGCGGCCCAGGTGACCACTTCGTAGCCGGGCACGGTTTCGGCAATGGCCGGGATTTCGTTCCAATCCATCCAGCGCTTGGGCGACGTCACGGCCAGCGGTCGGATGCGGCCTTCTTTGTAAAGGGCTCGACCGACAGCGAAAGTGCCCACCGCCATGTCAAGCACGCCAGACGCCACGTCGGTGTAGGCGGTCGGACCTTTGTAGGCCACATGCGTCATTTTGGTATCGGTCATCGAGCCCATGAGTTCGACCGACATGTGCAGGGTGTTGCCCACACCCGACGTGCCATAACTGAGCTTCCCGGGGTTTTTGCGGGCAAATTCGAGCATGTCCCCCAGCGACTTGAAGGGCGATTGCGCCGAGACCCAAAACACAAACGGGTATTGGGTCAGCATGCTCACATATGTGAAGTCGCGCATCAGGTCGAACTGGATGCTTTTGTCCACCGCCGAGATCACTGTCAGCCCACCGGTCATCTGGTAGACCGTTTGGCCGTCGGCGGGTTGTTTGGCCAGCTGCGCCATTTGGTTGGCGGCCAGCCGCTCACCGCCACCGGGGCGTGCATCGACCACCCAGGGAACGCCCGTGAGCTCTTGGTAAGTCGGGCCGATTTGTCGCGCCAGGATGTCGGGCGTTTGGCCGGCCGGGTAACCGTGCACAAATTTGATCGGTCCGTTGGGCCACGCAGATTGTGCGAACACCCGGGGGCCAAGCGCCAGACCGGCAGCCATCAGGCCGGAGTGTTGCAGCAGGGTTCGGCGGTCGATGTGGGTCATGTCGATGTCTCCTTGTTTGAGGGGGCGGGTGAGTTTTGCGGGGTCAGATCAGTCCGGGATAAGAGCCGCCATCGAGTTGCAGGTTTTGCCCGGAAATGAAACTGGCTTGGACGCTGCACAAGAAAGCGCAGGCGTCGCCGAATTCTTTGGGGGTGCCGAAGCGCTTGGCGGCGATGCCGTCGGCGATGCGGCGTCGGGCCTCGGCCATGTCGACCCCGAGGTCTTTCATCATGCGCTCGGCCATGAAACGCTGCCGATCGGTGTCGATGCGCTCGGGCAGCATGTTGTTGATGGTGACGTTGTCCACGGCGACATCGAGCGACACCGATTTGGCAAAGGCGGTCAGGCCTGCCCGGGCTCCGGTCGACAGGGCCATGCGGGTGCGCGGCTGCTTGACCATGGCCGAGGTGATGTTGACGATGCGACCAAATTGGCGCGCCCGCATCCCGGGGACCACGGCGCGGATCAGCAAGGCCGGGGCCAACATGTTGGATTCGAGGGCTTCGATCCACTGATCATGGTCCCAATCGGCCAGCTTGCCGGGCTGAGGGCCGGCATTGTTGTTGATCAGGATGTCCGGTTCGGGACAGGCGTCCAGCAAGGCGGCTCGACCGGCTTCGGTGGTGATGTCGCCGACCACCGCATGCACCCTGGCGCCGGTGGTTTGAGCCAACTCGGCGGCGACCTGTTGCAATTTGTCGGCTTGACGGCCATTGATGAACACTTCGCAGCCTTCGTGTGCCAGCGAGGTGGCACAGGCCAGGCCCAAGCCCTGACTGGAAGCGCAGACCAGCGCCTTGCGTCCCCTGATGCCCAAATCCATGTGACTTGTCTCCTGATGGGTGGCCCGGGGATTGGGGTGATAATGACCCGGACTGACTTTACAAATGATGGTGGCTTGACCATACTCGAAAAAATCGCACTTGCAAAGCGCATTCACACTTATTGATGGAACGATCAGCATGACCCAGTTCGGCATTGGCCAATCCGTGTCCCGTTTCGAAGACCCGCGCTTGTTGCGCGGTCAAGGACAATTTGTCGACGACCACCAACTGCCAGGCCAAGCCCATGCCGTGCTGGTGCGCTCGCCCCATGCGCACGCCCGCATTCGCGCGATCAATCTCCAGGCTGCGCGGCAGGCGCCGGGTGTGCTGGCGGTCTATACCGGCGATGATGTCGCAGCCGATGGCCTGGGCACCATGAAGATGACGCTGCCGCGCAAACGACCCGACGGCAGCCCCATGTTTTATCGCCAGCATCAGGGGCTCAGTCGCGGCGAGGTGAAGTATGTCGGTGACCCGGTGGTGCTGGTGGTGGCCGAGACTCTGTGGCAAGCCAAGGACGCTGCCGAGCTGGTCGAGATCGACTACGAGCCTTTGCCCAGTGTGACCGACACCAGCCGGCTGGTGCAGGGTGGTGCGCCGGCGGTCTGGGACGAGTGCCCCGACAACCTGTCGCACATCTTCGAGCAAGGTCAGGCACAAGCCACCGACGAGGCGTTTGCCAAGGCCCACCGGGTGGTCAAGCGGCGCTATGTGATCAGCCGGGTCTATGCCCACTACATGCAACCACGTGGTGTCCTGGCCCAGTACGACGCGGGCGAAGATCGCTACACCATTTGGGCCGATGTGCAATACCCGCATCGGGTGCGCAACGCGCTGGCCGAAAACATTTTCAAGATCCCGGAGCATCAGATTCGGGTCATCTCGCAAGACGTCGGCGGTGGTTTTGGAACCAAGGGTTGGCAGTACCCCGAGCACCGCCTGATGCCTTGGGCGGCACGCAAAATCGGGCGTCCGGTCAAATGGTTGTGCGAGCGCAGCGAGGCCGTGTTGGCCGATGAACACGCGCGCGATGTGATCACCGACGCCGAGATCGCTTTCGATGACCAGGGCCATATCCTGGGCTTGCGGGTGCGCAACCACGCCAACGTGGGCGCCTACATTTCATCCGACCGCAACTTGTTGTCGGTGTTTGTGAATGTCGTCACCTTGTCGGGCGTGTACCGCATCCCTGCCGCTCATGTGCGGGTCGATGTGTTGATGTCCAACTGCAACAGCACCGCACCTTATCGTGGCGCAGGTCGTCCTGAGTCCATCTATGCGATCGAGCGCTTGCTCGATGACGCTGCCCCCGAGTTGGGCATCGATCGCATCGAGCTGCGCCGGCGCAACATCATCGACAGCGCAGCGTTTCCCTACAAAAACCCGTTCGGTGTGACCTATGACTGCGGGGCCTTCGATCGCGGCTTTGAGCGCGTGTTGCAACTGTGCGATGCAGCGGGCTTTGAGCAACGCCAGGCGAAGTCGCGCACCCAAGGTAAATTGCGCGGCATCGGTTTTGCCAATGCGATTGAGCGTGCGGCGTCGCCCAGCCAGCCCGAGTTCGCCGAGATCCGCTTCAACCCCAGCGGTACCGCCATGGTGCTGGTCGGGACCAAGTCGCAGGGACAGGGTCATGAAACCCTGTACAAGCAAATCCTCAACGAGCGTTTGGGCCTCGATCCGAAAGACGTGAAATTCATCGACGGCGACACCGACCGGGTTGCTTTTGGCATGGGCACGAACGGCTCGCGCTCGACGGTGATTGGCGGTGGCGCAGCCTGGAAAGCGGCCGACCAGATCATCGAAAAGGGGCGCAAAATCGCTGCCCATTTGCTCGAAGCCGGGGTCGATGACATCGAGTTTCAGGCCGGTCGCTTCAGCGTGCGCGGCACCGACAAGTCCATCACCCTGAAAGAGGTGGCCAAAACCTCGTTTTTGCTCAACAAATTGCCGCCCGGATTTGAAGCCGGTCTGTACGAAACCGCCACCTACGCACCCAAAACAGAAACCTGGCCCAACGGCGCACACGCTTGCGAAGTCGAAATCGACATCGGGACCGGCCAGGTTCAGGTGGTTGGCTATTGGGTGGTCGACGACGTCGGCACCATGATCAACCCGGTGGGGGTCAAAGGCCAAATCCATGGCGGTGTGGCTCAGGGTTTGGGGCAGGCCCTGATGGAGCGCGTGGCCTACGACCCGGACTCCGGGCAGTTGCTGTCGGGCAGCTTCATGGATTACGCCATGCCGCGTGCCGGCGACATGCCGCACATCACCATCGAGAACAACTCAGTGCCCACGGCGTCCAACCCGATGGGCGCCAAAGGTGCTGGCGAGGCCGGCACCGTGGGGGCGCTGCCCGCCGTGATGAACGCCGTCAACCATGCCCTGGCCAGTTTGGGCGCAGCGCCGATTGAAATGCCCGCCACTTCTGAGCGCGTCTGGATGGCCATCCAGAGCGCCAGCCACTGAAAGTCCGAACATGAGCACCGTGAACCTACAACTGACTGTCAATGGCCGCCAGGTCAACACCGACATCGACCCCCGCACCCTGCTGGTGCAACTGATCCGTGATCAATTGCACCTGACCGGCACCCATGTGGGCTGCGATACCGCCCAGTGTGGTTGTTGCACCGTTCATGTCGATGGTGTAGCCGTGAAGTCGTGCTCGATCCTGGCGCTGCAGGCGCAGGGCAAACAGGTGACCACCATCGAGGGCATCGCGCAGGGCGAAGCATTGCATCCGGTGCAGCAGGCTTTTCGCGAGTGCCATGGCCTGCAGTGCGGCTACTGCACGCCCGGCATGGTCATGAGCACCATCCACCTTTTGCAGCGCAATCCCAAGCCGACCGAGGCGCAAGTGCGCGAAGGCCTGGAGGGCAACATCTGCCGTTGCACCGGTTACGAAAACATCGTCAAGTCGGTCTTGAAGGCTGCGCAAGCCTGAGTCAGCCCACAGGAGCATTGAGCCATGTACGCATTTGAATACCAGCGCCCCACCCGCATGACCCAGGCCCAGCAGGCCGCGCTGTCCCACAACGGCAGTTATTTGGCTGGCGGCCAGAGCCTGGTGCAAGCCATGAAACTGCGCATGAGCAGTCCGCAGGCGCTGATCGATCTGGGCGATCTGGCCGAGTTGCAAGGCATCGAGGTGGGCGCGACCGCGGTTCAAGTCGGGGCGATGGCCCGCCACGCCCAAGTGGCTGACCACGGCGCATTGCGAGCTGCGATCCCGGCTTTGTCCGCGTTGGCGGGCGGCATCGGCGACCCGATGGTGCGCAATCAGGGCACCCTGGGGGGATCGCTGGCTTACAACGACCCATCGGCCTGCTATCCCAGCGCCGCCTTGGCGCTGGATGCCGTCATCCACACCCATCAGCGTGACATCGCGGCCGCCGACTTTTTTCAGGGCCTGTACCAGACGGCACTGGAGCCGGGCGAGTTAATCCGTGCCGTGACCTTTCAGCGCCCCGAGGCGGCGGCGTACATCAAATTCAAGCACCCGGCCTCGAAACTGGCCCTGGTGGGGGTCTTTGTGGCGCGTTTCAAAGACCGTGTCCGGGTGGGCGTGACCGGTGCACAGGCGTGTGTGTTTCGGGCCGGTGCGATCGAGACCGCTTTGCAGGCGTCGTTCACACCTGCCGCCGCGCAGGCCGTGAAACTGCCCAGCGCCGACATGATGTCCGACATCCACGCCGGTGCCGCTTACCGTGCCGCCTTGGTCAGCACCCTGGCCGCCCGCGCCGTTGCAGAAATTGGGGTCTGACCCCAATTAAATCCAGAAATTGGGGTCTGACCCCAATTAAATCCGACCCCAATTCAATCAGGCCAGGATTTCGTTGTGGAAGCTGTCTTTGAAGGTGAAGTAGGCCGAGTTGAAGAACATGGCGGTGAGCATGAGCATGGCCGGTAACAGGCCCAATCCCACGGCGCCAGGACTGCCCAGCAAAGTGCCCAGGATGACCAGCGCCAGGCCGATGGCGGTATACAAGCCCGACCAGGCTGCCAAATAAATCAGCATGGCTTTCCAGTTGGCCAGGCAGGCCATGAGGCTGAAGAACAGGCTTTTGGCGGCCGGGATGTTGTGCCAATGCACCAGTGCCGGGGCATGCCAGAACAGGGCAGAGAGCGGGACATAAAGGAGCATGGAGATCCAGAGCGCCGACTGGAAAGCAGGTTGTTCGACGACATCGGCATCGATGCGTCCGCCCAGCAGGTAAATGCGGGCGAAGTCACCGCCATCGGCCAGGGCGGATACCGACATCAGCAACATCACCCCCACGGCATAGCAGGCCCCCAAGATGAGCATCTGGCGGCGTTGCGCCGGGCTCGATCGCAGTCCGGCAATCAGGACCCGCGGCTTGGGAAATCGACCCTGAAAGGCTTCGCGGGTTCCGATCATCAGACCCGCAGTGCAAGCGGGCAAGAGTACCAGGGCAGCCAGGTTGCCCACCACCGGCACCATCGAGACCAGGGTCATCAGACCCAAAAACATGAAAAACAGGCCGCTCAAGGCAATCGGCTGACGCCAGAACACCCCGATGCCCTGTCGCATCCAGAGCCAACCTTGCCGGGCCGTGACGATGTGAAGTTTCATGCAGGTCTCCAGGGAGCAAGCGTCCTTTGCAACAGCACCCGTTCGAAGTGGGTCGGGTCGTGTGCTTGCAACATACTGGCTTCACGGGGCAAATGAAAGTCCCACAGGCGCGAGATCCAAAACCGCAGTGCGGCGGCACGTGTCATGGCGGTGAACAGTTGGCGTTCGGCCGCTTGCAGGGGGCGCACCGATTGGTAGGCGGCCAACATGGCATCGCGACGTGCCACGTCCCAGGTGCCACTGGTCAAGTCGATGCACCAGTCATTGAGGCAGACGCACAAGTCAAACAGCCAGTGGTCGACGCCGGCAAAATAAAAATCGAAAAATCCTGACAAGCGGTTTTCATGAAACATGACGTTGTCGCGAAACAGGTCGGCATGGATCGGGCCGCGAGGCAGGGCCAGGTAAGCGGGGCTCTGTGCCACATGCAACTGGTAGGCCAATTCGTGCTCGAGAAGTTGGCGCTGCTGAGCTTGCATGTGTGGCAACACCACCGGAGTGGTCTCGACCCACCATGCCAGACCGCGCAAATTGGGTTGCCGGCGGTGATAGTCTTGCCCTGCCAAGTGCATCCGGGCCAGCGCTTGTCCGACGATGGCGCAATGCGAGGTTTCGGGGGCCAGGACGCTGGCGCCATGCAGGCGGTTGACGACGGCCGCCGGCTTGCCATGGATTTCAAACAGGATCTCGCCATGGCCATCGGCCAACGGATCGGGCACCGCCACCCCTCGCTGAGCCAAGTGCTTCATGAAATACAGGTAAAAGGGCAATTGTGCGGCGCTGAGACGCTCAAACACGGTCAGGACATACTGGCCTTGTTCGGTGGTCAGGAAGTAATTGGTGTTTTCGATGCCACCCTGAATGCCTTTGAGTTCGGTGACCGCACCCAAGCTCAGGCGGTCGGCCAGACTTTGTGCTTGGGACAGGTCAACTGCGGTGAAAACAGCCATGGCTCAGGTGTAAAAAGGACTAAATTGCTTCCTGTGCATTGTAGGCGGTCACGCAAGTCGGGTTGGAAACCATGGACAATGCGAGGATGAGCGATACCCTACCTACTTTATTGCTGGTCGATGGATCCAGTTACCTGTACCGGGCCTTTCACGCCATGCCCGACTTGCGCGCTGTCCCGGGCGATCCTGCCAGCCCGGCCACGGGTGCCATTCGGGGCATGATCAACATGATGAACAGCCTGCGCAAGGAAGTACCGGCACGCTACGCCGCCTGTGTGTTCGACGCCAAGGGGCCGACGTTCAGGGACGCGATTTACCCCGAATACAAGGCGCATCGTTCGCCGATGCCGGATGATTTGCGCAGTCAGATCGAGCCGATTCATGAGGTGGTCAAACTGATGGGCTGGCGGGTGCTGGATGTGCCCGGGATTGAAGCCGATGACGTGATTGGCACCCTGGCTCAGGTGGCGGCGCAGCAAGGGATTCGGGTGGTCATTTCCAGTGGCGACAAAGACCTGACCCAACTGGTCAACGAGCATGTGACCATGGTGGACACCATGAACGGCAAACGCCGCGATGTGGCCGGGGTTGAGGCCGAGTTTGGCGTGCCGCCACATCTGATGCTGGACTACCAAACTTTGGTGGGCGACGCCGTGGACAACGTCCCCGGCGTCCCCAAGGTCGGTCCGAAGACGGCGGCGAAATGGTTGCAAGAGCATGGCAATTTGGAAAACCTGTTGGCCCGGGCGTCCGAGATCAAGGGCGTGGCGGGTGAGAATTTGCGCCAGTCGGTGGGCTGGTTGCCGACAGCGCGCCAGTTGCTGCGCATCCGCAACGACTGCGATCTGAGTGGTCATGTGCCCGGTTTGCCGCAACTCGATGACCTGATCCTGGCCGAGCCCGATGCCGATGCGCTGGCCGAGTTTTATGGGCGTCACGGGTTCAAGACGCTGGCGGCCAAAGCGGGCACTCCTGCACCCGCACCCAAACCGGCAGCCGTCAATCCCGGGCTGTTTGACGAACCCGAGGCTGTGGTGCCACAAGCGATGGCGGTGAATTATGAAACCGTGTTGGATGAGGCGCACTTGCAGCGCTGGGTCGAGCGCATCAGCCAGGCGGAGTTGACTTGCATCGATACCGAGACCACCTCGCTCGATGGCATGCAAGCCCGTTTGGTGGGCTTGTCGTTGTGTGTGCAGTCCGGTCACGCGGCGTACATTCCGCTGGCGCACAACGGGCCGGGATGCCCGGACCAACTCGCTGTCCATGAGGTTTTGGAGCGACTGCGCCCCTGGCTGGAAAACCCTTCTGCCCCCAAGCTGGGGCAGCATGTCAAGTACGACCGCCATGTGCTGGCCAATCACGGCATCGAGGTGCGGGGTTATCAGCATGACACCATGCTGCAAAGTTATGTGCTGGAGGTCCACAAACCTCACAGCCTGGAGAGTCTTGCGCTGCGACATCTGGGTCTGCAAGGGCTGAGTTACGAGGACTTGTGCGGCAAGGGTGCGAACCAGATCGGTTTTGCCCAGGTGGATTTGGAGCGTGCCGCCCGATATGCGTGCGAGGATGCCGATTTCACTTTCAGGGTGCATCAACAGTTGTGGCCCCGCATCCAGCAACTCTCCGGATTGCAACGCATCTACCAGTTAGAGATCGAGAGCAGCGAAAGCCTTTACCGGATGGAGCGCAACGGGGTGCTGATCGATGCTCAGGTGCTGGCGCAACAAAGCCATGAATTGGGACAGCGGATTTTGGAGCTTGAGCGCCAGTCGCATGAGATGGCGGGACAGCCTTTCAACCTGGGTTCACCCAAGCAGATTGGCGAGATTTTTTTCACCAAGCTCGAACTGCCGGTGATCAAAAAAACCGCCACGGGTGCGCCCAGCACTGACGAGGAAGTGCTGGAAAAACTGGCGGAAGACTACCCCCTGCCCAAACTGATTTTGGAGCACCGAAGCTTGTCCAAGCTCAAGGGCACTTACACCGACAAGCTTGCTACCATGGCGCACCCCGGCGATGGTCGCGTGCACACGCATTACGCGCAAGCGGTGGCGGTGACCGGTCGTTTGTCGAGCAACGAACCCAATTTGCAAAACATCCCGATCCGCACTCCGGAGGGGCGGCGGGTGCGCGAGGCCTTTGTGGCCAGCCCGGGTTGCCTGATCGCCAGCGCCGACTACAGCCAGATTGAATTGCGCATCATGGCGCACATCAGCCAGGATCCGGCGCTGATGCGGGCTTTTCATGAGGGGATCGATGTGCACCGTGCCACGGCTGCCGAGGTGTTCGGTTTGGCCGCCACCGAGGTCAGCGCCGACCAGCGTCGTTATGCCAAGGTGATCAACTTTGGCCTGATTTACGGCATGAGCGCTTTTGGACTGGCCAAGGCGCTGGACATTGACAACACCGCTGCGCGCAATTACATCGAGCGGTATTTCCAGCGATTCGAGGGGGTCAAGCGCTACATGGACGAAACCCGGGCCCAAGCCAAAGAAAGGGGCTATGTCGAGACCGTTTTTGGACGACGCCTGTATTTGCCCGAAATCAATTCGCCCAACGGGCCGCGGCGAGCGGGTGCCGAGCGCGCAGCCATCAATGCCCCCATGCAAGGCACAGCGGCTGATCTCATTAAAATGAGCATGAATCAGGTGCAAAAGACCTTGGATGCGCAACAACGCCGCACTCGCATGATCATGCAGGTGCACGATGAATTGGTGTTTGAAGTGCCCGAGGACGAGGTGGATTGGCTCAAGCAAACCATCCCTGCCCTGATGGCCGGCGTGGCGCAACTTCGGGTGCCCTTGCTGGCCGAACTCGGGTTGGGGCCCAACTGGGACCAGGCCCACTGACCTACTGAAACTGTTTGCACCCTTTCAACCCGGATCAAGATCCACCGACGATTGGAGCCCACCCATGCACCCCCTCCTTATGGAAGATACGCAAGCCCTGCTCAATGTGCAGCCCGGAAGTGTCACGACCCCAAACCGCCGCATGGCCTTGCAAGCGGCCTTGGGTGTGGGGTATGCCATGGCGGCCGCACCGATCATGGCGCAGACCGCCATCAAGACACCCGCCGATGGTTTGGAACAAGGCGAGATCACACTGAACGTGAATGGCACCCAGATGCCGGTCTACCGGGCGCAACCCGCCGGCCAAAAAAATCTGCCGGTGGTGTTGGTGGTGTCCGAGATTTTTGGGGTGCACGAGTACATCGCCGATGTCGCCCGTCGCTTTGCACGGGCAGGTTATTTGGCCATGGCGCCTGAATTGTTTGTGCGTCAGGGCGATCCGCAGTCGTATGGCGAAATTGCCAAGATCCAGTCCGAGATCATCGCCAAGGTGCCCGACGCCCAGGTCATGGCCGACCTCGATGCTTGTGTGCAGTGGGCTGGCGCACACCATGGCAACCCGCAACGCCTGGGCATCACCGGCTTTTGCTGGGGCGGACGCATCACCTGGCTGTATGTGGCACACCAACCTCAACTCAAAGCCGGGGTGGCCTGGTATGGCCGCATCAGCGGAGCCGTGACGCCCAACAACCCGCGTCACCCGGTGGATGTTGCCGGTCAGCTCAAGGCCCCGGTGCTGGGCCTGTACGGAGCGGCCGATACGGGCATTCCGGTGTCTGAAGTGGATCGGATGAAACAAGCGTTGTCGGCGGCGGCTGGCAACCGCGCGGCGCAGGCCAGCCAATTTGTGGTGTATCCGGACGCACCGCATGCGTTTCATGCCGACTACCGCGCCACGTACCGTCAGGGCCCGGCACAAGATGGCTGGCAACGGGCGCAAGACTGGTTCAAGCAACACCTCTGAAAGCATCCATGACCCTGCTCTCGATCGTGCTGGGCACGTTGGCGGCCGGCATGGGCAGCGTGCTGATTGCCGCCCTGATCGCGCGGGCATTGCTGGCGCGTTACACCCAGCACCTGTTGAGTTTGGCGGCTGGCGCCTTGCTGGCGACAGCTTTCATGCACCTGTTGCCCGAGGCGTTTGAGTCCGGGGCCGACATTCACATGCTGTTTCTCACCCTGCTGGTGGGGGTGCTGATTTTCTTTTTGCTCGACAAGGCCGAGTTGTGGCACCACGGTCATGAGCACCATGCGGGGCCTGAGGCCGGTCACTCTGTGCACGCGGATCACGGCGCATCCGGGGCCCATGGACACGGGCATGGACATGGACACCATGGGCACCATGGGCACCACCCCTCAGGCGGGAGTTGGTCGGTGCTGTTGGGCGATAGCGTGCATGCGTTTGGCGACGGTATTTTGGTGGCGGCCGCATTCATGGCCGACTTGCACCTGGGTCTGGCCGCTTCGGTGGCGGTGTTGGCCCACGAAGTACCGCATCATGTGGGGGATTTGGTGGTGTTGCGACAACAGCCCAGTTCGCGCGGTGCTTTGTTCAAGTTGTTGTTGGCTGGCGCCACGACCGTGGTGGGTGGTCTGGTGGGGTATGGTCTGGTCGATCAGCAGCCCGGCTTTCTGCCTTACATGCTCACCATCGCCAGTGGCAGTTACATCTATGTGGCGTTGGCCGACCTGATTCCGCAGTTGCAAAAACGATTGAGCAGTGCCGCCACCGCCAGTCAGATCGGCTGGCTGCTGGCGGGCATCGGGTTGGTGACTGTGGTCAGCCAATTGACGTCGCACGCCCACTGACGGCGCCTAGGCCTGACGGGCCAAATCGATCGCATGGCGGTTGTGCCTTTCGACCAGGGGCGGCAGGTCGAGCGTGGTCAATTGGCCGGCGCGCACCACCCGCCGGCCATGGACGATGGTGTGATCAGCAGGTCCGCTGGCGCACAGCAGCAATGCCCCAACCGGGTCGTGTACCGCCCCGCCGGCCATGGCCACGGTATCGAGTCGGAACAGAGCCAGATCGGCGCAATAGCCGACTTTGATTTGTCCCAGGTCATGTGACCGGCCCAGCACCCGGGCGCCGCCGCGCGTGGCCAGACGCAGCGCGTCCCGCGGGGTCATTTCGGCAGGGCCGTGGTCACACCCAAAGGGTTCCAGGCCTTTGCTGACCCGGGCCAGCAACATGGCTTGACGGGCCTCGCCCAGCATGTGCGCACCATCGTTGCTGGCGCTGCCGTCCACCCCCAGACCGACGGGGACTTGGGCGTCGAGCAAGCGGCGCAAAGGCAGGATGCCACTGCCCAGGCGCATGTTGCTGCACGGGCAGTGGGCGATGCCGGTGCGGGTGCGGGCAAACAGGCCGATGCCGGCCGGGTCGATTTTGACGCAGTGGGCATGCCACACGTCTTCGCCAACCCAGCCCAGTCGTTCGGCGTATTCGCCCGGGGTGCAGTTGAACTTTTCCCGGGTGTAGGCGACGTCGTGGTCGTTTTCGGCCAGGTGGGTGTGCAGGCGCACGCCCAAAGCACGTGCCAGTCGGGCGGATTCGACCATCAGCGATTCACTGACTGAAAACGGCGAGCAGGGAGCCAAAGCCATTTGCAGCATCGCCCCGTGCCGGGGGTCGTGCCAGGTTTCTACCAGCCGTTGCATGTCGCGCAGCACGGCGGCTTCGGACTCAACCACCCGATCGGGGGGCAGGCCGCCCTGGCTTTCGCCGACGGTCATGGCGCCGCGCGTGGCGACAAAGCGGATCCCGATCGATTGGGCGGCGGCAATGCTGTCCTCTAAGCGGGTGCCGTTGGGGTAAATGTAGTGGTGGTCGCTGCTGGTGGTGCAACCGCTCAGCAACAATTCGGCCATGGCGACTTGGTGAGATGTGGTCACCATGTCAGGCGTCAAGCCGGCCCAGATGGGATAGAGGCTTTTGAGCCAGGTGAAGAGTTCAGCGTTTTGCCCATTGGGCACCGCCCGGGTGAGCGACTGCACCATGTGATGGTGGGTGTTGATCAGCCCGGGCACCACCAGATGCTGGCGAGCGTCGATGGACTCGTCCGCTTGGGAGCGGTAGGGGGTGAGGTCGGTTCCGCCGGGGAGCACCGCTTCGATGAGACCGTCACGCACAAACACCGACGCACCGGCCAGTTCAGTCCCGGAGTCGTCTTGGGTGGCGACACAGCGCGCTTGCTCGATCAACAAAGTACTCATGGTTGAATCGGGGTTGAATCCCACTAAACTTGGTGCATGGATATTAACCCGATCGAACGACTGCAGGGCTGGCCTTCGGGTTTGACCCCCCTGCAAGCCTTGCAAAGGCTCTTTGATGTGGCGGTTCAGAGGGCGTTGCCCGCGCAGGTGCTGGCCCCCCACTTGCCGCCACCGCCGCAAGGCCGCACGGTGGTGATCGGGGCGGGCAAAGCCGCTGCGTCGATGGCGCAGGCATTGAGCGACCGGTGGCCGTCTGATGCCCCTTTGTCGGGCCTGGTGGTCACCCGCTACCATCACACGCCCGGCCGCGTCGGTTTACCCCCGTGCCGGATCGAAATCGTCGAAGCTGCACACCCGATGCCCGACGCCGCCGGCATGGCCGCCGCCGAGCGCATGTTGCAAAGGGTGCAGGGTTTGAGCGCCGATGACTTGGTGATCTGTCTGATCTCCGGCGGCGGTTCGTCGTTGTTGACTTTGCCCGCCGACGGACTGACCCTGGCCGACAAGCAGGCCATCAATCGCCAATTGCTCGAGTCGGGGGCCAACATCACCGAGATGAATGTGGTGCGCAAGCATTTGTCGCGCATCAAGGGGGGTCGTCTGGCCCGGGCCTGCGGCGATACGCCTTTGCTGACGCTGGCTATCAGCGATGTGCCCGGCGACGATGTATCGGTGATTGCCAGTGGTCCGACGGTGCCCGACGAGAGCACTTGCAACGACGCCCTGGAGATCGTCACGCGTTATCAAATTGAGGTACCGCCTGCCATTTTGACGCAATGGCGCCAGGGGCAGTTGGAGACGCCCAAACCCGGCGGGGCCGAGTGGCACCGGCGCAGCGTGCGCTTGGTGGCCACGCCCATGCAATCCTTGCAGGCAGCGGCCGATTGCGCCCGCCAAATGGGTCTGGCGGCGCATGTGCTGTCCGACGAAATCGAGGGCGAGTCGAGCGAAGTGGGGCGCATGCATGCCGCACTGGCGCGCGCTTCGGCGCAGGGCAAAGGACCTTTCAAGGCGCCTTGTGTGTTGCTCAGTGGCGGCGAAACCACCGTCACGGTTCGCCCTTTGCCTGCGGGCTGGCAGCGCGGGCAGGGGGGGCGGGCTGGCGAGTTTTGCCTGGGATTGGCGCTGGGCTTGCAAGGGCAAGCACGCGTTTGGGGGTTGGCGGCCGACACCGATGGCATCGATGGCATGCAAAGCAATGCCGGCGCTCGTGTCACCCCCGATACTTTGGCGCGGGCGGTGGCCCTGGGTCTGAAGGCTTCGGATCATGGGGTGCGAAATGACGCCTACGGGTTTTTCAGTGCCTTGGGCGATCTGGTCGTGACCGGGCCGACCTATACCAATGTGAATGACTTTCGGGCGATCCTGATCCTTTGAACTGTCAGGCAAGACTTTGCCACGATTTCTTGACCTAAAGCAAAATCTCCGGGGCGGGTTTGGGGCACAGTCGGGCTCCATGATGTCCCTTGACGACTTGCTCGATCGCATTGAATTGCAAAGATTGCCTGCTGGCAGCCGGTTGTTGACGCGCGGGCAAACCGATCTGACCACGGTTTATCTGGTCTCGGGGCAGGTCAGCCTGGGGTTGTGGCAGGGGGGGCGTTGGATCCACCGTCAAGGCAGCATTTTGGCGCCCGACTGGATCGACTTGTCGGGGGCGTTGTTGCATGGCGCCGTCACTTACGACGCAGTGGCCGATACATCGGTTACGATCAAGTCCATGAAGTTGGCGCATTTCAAGGATTGGCTGCACGACCAGCCTGCCGGCGTGCAGGGCATGCTGCGCAGTTTGGCGCGGCAACAAAAGGAGTGGGCCGAAACCACCCTGAGCCGTCTGGCCATGGATGCACACGCGCGTTGTGCCCAGTGGCTGCTGCATCAAGCTCAATCGACTGGTGCCACCGGCGCCGTCCAATTGACTCAGCGCAAACGCCAGATCGCTGAACAATTGGGCATGGCGCCCGAAACTTTGTCGCGCATCTTGCGCGACCTGCGCGAGCAAGGTTTGATCCATGGTCGCGGTCGCACCCTGAACCTGGTCAACCCGGGGGGGTTGAGGTCGCTGGCCGAGGCCGTTTGAAAACTCGCCCCGGGGCCTGTGAGGCCATGGGTCAAGGGGTAAACTCGATCGGCTTACGGAGTTTGTCATGACCCCTTCTCTACGCAGCTTGTTGTCGATGCTGCCCAAGGCTGAACTGCACATCCACATCGAGGGTTCGCTGGAGCCTGAACTGATCTTTGAGCTTGCCCGTCGCAACGGAGTCAGGTTGCCCTACGCCAGCGTTGAGGCGTTGCGGGCTGCTTATGCGTTCAGTGACTTGCAAAGTTTTCTGGACATTTATTACGCCGGTGCCAGTGTGTTGCTGACTGAGGCTGATTTTTACGACATGGCGATGGCCTATTTTGAGCGTGCGGCGGCTGACCATGTGGTGCATGCCGAAATCTTTTTTGATCCGCAAACCCACACCACGCGTGGCGTGCCGATGGCCACCGTCATTCAGGGTTTGCACCGGGCTTGCGCCGATGCACGCCAGCGCTGGGACCTGCACGCCGAGTTGATTTTGTGTTTTTTGCGCCATTTGCCCGAAGACGATGCCATGGCCACGCTGGAGCAGGCATTGGCGTTTCGCCACTTGTTCATCGGCGTTGGATTGGACTCGAGTGAAGTGGGGCACCCTCCCGAAAAATTTGCGCGTGTGTTCGCCCGTTGCCGCGACCTGGGGTTGCGCATCGTGGCGCATGCCGGTGAAGAGGGGCCGCCCGATTACATCGTGTCGGCTCTCGATGTGCTGGGCGCCGAGCGCATTGACCATGGCGTGCAGGCCGAGCGCGACCCGGCCCTGATGCAACGTTTGGTCCGGCAGCGCACGCCGCTGACGGTGTGCCCCTTGTCCAACCTTAAGTTGTGCGTGGTCGACGATTTGCGCCAGCACAACTTGCGACGTTTGCTGGAAGCCGGCTTGTGTGTATCGATTCACTCGGACGATCCGGCTTATTTCGGCGGCTACATCAATGACAATTTCATTCAGACTTTTGAGGCGCTGGACATGGGGCCAGAGCACGCCCTGACTTTGGTGCGCAACAGTTTCGAAGCCAGTTTTGTGGATCCGGTCTTGCGCGATCATTGGCTGGCGCAGGCGGATGCCTGTTTTCAACAATGGTCCCGGCATGGCTGAAGTGCTGATCGTGGGGGGGGGCATTGGCGGGCTGGCCACAGCCTTGGCCTTGCAGCATCACGATAGAGCGTGCGAGTTGTGGGAGCAGGCACCGGCTTTTGGCGAAGTTGGCGCCGGCATCCAGATGGGGCCCAATGTCACCCGCATTTTGCAAGCCTGGGGTTTGCGCGAGGCCCTGATGGAGGTGGCGGCGCAACCGCAAGCGCTGGTCTGCAGCGATGCGGTCAACGGGCGCGAGTTGGGGCGATTGTCTGGGCTGGACATGGCGCAGCGCTATGGCGCCCCCTATTTGTGCATCCACCGGGCGGATCTGCATGCATTGTTACACCGGGCACTGGATCCCGCCCGGGTCAAGATGCATCTGGGCCGCCAGCTGAACCGGCTGCATGTCGGTGGTGCTGCGGGGGTACAAGTGACCGATGCCGACGAGCGTCGCATGCACGCCCCGGTTTTGATCGGCGCCGATGGCCTGTGGAGTCAAGTCAGGCACATGGTGTGGGGCGAGGGGGCACCCGCGCCCACGGGGCATTGGGCCTACCGCAGTTTGTTGCCGATGGCCCTTTTGCCCGGTCGCTGGCGTGAGCCCCGGGTGCAGGTCTGGATGGCGCCCGGTCTGCATGCGGTGCACTACCCGGTGCGGCGTGGCGAATGGCTGAATGTGGTCGTTCTGGTAGAGGGCCGGACGCAGAGCAGCGAGCCCGGGTGGGATGTGGCCCGGGCGCCCGAGCTGATCCAGGCCGACGTGCAGTCGGCCCTGCTTGGCCTGTGCCACGACTTGCACGATGTCCTCAGGCCGGTGACCCAATGGCGCGCTTGGCCGTTGTGCGCCCGGGCACCGCTGCAGTCGGCCGATGGCATGGCGCGTGGCCGGGTGGCCTTGGTGGGTGATGCAGCGCACCCCATGCTGCCTTATTTGGCGCAGGGGGCGGGCATGGCGATCGAAGATGCCCAAGCCTTGGCGGCACACTTGGTCAGGGGCCACGATGTCGAGCAGGCCTTGCAGCATTACGCCCAAAGCCGCTGGGCCCGCAACGCCCTGGTGCAGGCCCGGGCGCAGTTCAACGGGCAGGTTTTTCATGCGTCCGGTCCGTTGGCTTGGGCGCGCAACACGGCTTTGCGATGGGCGGCGAATCGCCTCATGGATCTGCCCTGGCTGTACGGTCACGAGGCACTTGAGCCAGGGCTCGGGGCTCAGCCGATGGGCGGCAGTTCGTGACGCGCCCGGGCCCGGTTGCAGGCCTCGGAGCCTTCAATGAATTCGCGGCAAGGATTGGGGCGCCATTCGTAGATGCCGCAAGAGATGCGCTGCCCGATCTGACCTACCAGGGCGGCGCATCGAATGGGCACATGGTCGGTGCCGCGCATGCGGCAGGTGTTGCCGTTGACCGGCACGGTCAAGCCACTGGGCACCGGGCCGCCGTTCTCGTCGAGTTCATAAATGGAGAAGTCGACCCGGAAGTTGGCGCAGCAAGCGCCGCAACGCTGGCATTCGGACATGGCGGTTGGGGACAGGTTGAGCTCAGAGTCGACCCAAGAGCAAATACTCCATCAGGGCTTTTTGCACGTGCAAGCGGTTCTCGGCTTCATCCCAGACCACCGACTGCGGACCATCGATGACGTCGGCCTCGACTTCTTCACCCCGATGGGCGGGCA
>JACCDS012267698.1_pt1 | contig 18923 bp, 16 predicted proteins | sample 7446441 | NCBI WGS metagenome assembly JACCDS01 (sample SAMN15323445, study PRJNA562643) | freshwater metagenome | isolation source: river surface water | place: USA:Blue River Watershed | collected 2017-08-17
CCAAAGACCTGCGCCATGCCCCGCTGCTGGATTGTTTTATATTTCCGCTTGTCGTTATAAAGTATTTCGGCCTGTAGCAAGGCCTCCAGTAACGCTTCAGCAGTTGGCTCAACAAAACAAAGCCCCGTCGCGCCACGCGCTGGCCAGCCAACCACGGTATCCTTCAAACCACCGGTGGCGCGTACCAAAGGCAAGGTCCCATAACGCAGGCTGTAGATCTGATTAAGGCCACAAGGCTCAAACAGGCTGGGCATCAGGAAAAAATCACCGGCCGCTTCCACCTGATGTGAAAGTGGCTCATCAAAACCTTCTAACAGACGAAACTGGGCCGGGAACTGCTGTTCCAGCGCGCGCAGCGGCTGAACAAACTGCTGCTCGCCAGTCCCCATGATGATCACCTGAGCCGGCGATTGTGCTAAAAAGCGCTGCAACGCCGGGATCAGAATACTGAAGCCCTTTTGGCCGGTGATACGGCTGACGCTGACAAAGAGCGGCGCAGCCACGTCGGGCAACTGGGTTTGCCGCTTCAGCTCTGCCTTACACAGCGCTTTACCGCTTAAATCCGCCGCACTGTAGCGGGCTATCAGACTGAGATCGGCAGACGGGTCCCAGCGCTCGTAATCGCAGCCATTGAGGATGCCGCTAAAAGCAGCACCTTTTTGCTGATACCAGTCAGCCAGCCCATTGGCCGCCGGCTCTGACAGCAATTCCTCCCGATAGCCAGGGCTCACGGTATTGACCGCATCGGCCTGCCACAGGCCAAGCGCCAACAGCGTGGTCGGTAATTCTGCCGGCAATTGCCAGTGCGACAGCCCGAGCAGAGATAACTGCTCGCGGCCAAAACCTTGCTGATAAGCGGCATTGTGAACCGTCAGCAAAAAACGGGTGCGGGCTAAAGGGCCACTTTGCAGCTCTTTGAGGTAACAGGCGCCGAGTGCACTTTGCCAGTCATGACCATGTAAAACGTCAACCGGCACCTGCTGCTGATGCAGATATTCCAGTGCCGCCCGGCAAAAAAAGGCAAAGCGCTGCAGATTATCCGGATAAGGATGTTGGCCATCGTCGTAAGGCCGCGGCCTTTGAAAGAAGTCATGGTGCTCAATCAAGGCCACTGGAATGCCGTCAATTTCGGTATGTCGGACGGCACAACCATAGCTCTGTGGCCCGACATTGAAATACAGCGATTGCCAGTGGCTGGCAATTGGTTGCTGATACAAAGAACCATAACGGGGCATGATCACCTGCACCTGATGCCCGGCCTGCTGCAGTGCTTTGGCCAGACCGCGGGTTGCATCCGCCAGTCCGCCCGTTTTCATCAGACCTTCAAATTCACTGCACAAAAACACCAGATGCATGACGCCCGTACCCTCTTTTTAAAAATTAATCAAAGCCGACCTGGGCGCCTTTGGGAATCACCACCACCCCGTCCGGCGACACATGAAAGCGCTGTTTGTCCAGCACCGGATCTTCACCAATCACAGTACCGGGCGTGATGCGTACGTCTTTGTCGATAATGGCGCGCCGGATACGGCAACCACGGCCGATGTCGTTATTGCCCATCAGCACGCTTTTCTCGATGTAAGCGTGGCTGTGGACATGCACGTTGTACCCCAGAATCGAGTGATACACGATAGAGCCGCTGACAATACAGCCGGCAGCGACCATCGAACTAATAGCCGGCCCGGTTCTGTTGGGTTCAGCATGGACAAACTTGGCCGGCGGCACCGGCGGCGTGTAGCTGCGCATCGGCCAGTATTTGTTGTAGAGGTCAATCGGCGGCACCACCGAAATCAGGTCCATATTGGCTTCGTAATACGAGTCGATGGTGCCAACATCGCGCCAGTAACCGCGAAACTCGTCTTTTTCACCACGAATACGGTTGCTGGAAAAGTCATACACATAAACTTCGCCGCCCGGGTACAGCTTGGGAATGATGTTGTGGCCAAAATCATGTTTGGAATCAATTTGCTTTGCATCTTCTTCCAGCACTTCAACCATGCACTTGGCTTCAAAAATGTAGTTGCCCATCGAAGCCAGCACGTAATCAGGCCGGCCTGGAATGGTTTTCGGATTACTTTTCGGTTTCTCCTCAAAACCAATCATTTTGCCAGTTTCGTCCACTTCAATGATGCCAAATTCATGGGCATGCGATACATGCACCGGAATTGCTGCCACCGTCAGTTTGGCATTGTGCTGGCGGTGAAACTCCAGCATCTGGCGCACATCCATTTTATAGATGTGGTCGCCACCAAAGACGCAGACATGCTCTGGGTCCAAGCCGTGGATCAGATGCAAATTCTGGTACACCGCATCCGCAGTACCGAGGTACCAGTGTTTGCCGGTTTGCATCTGCGCCGGGATAGGATCGATAAAACGACTGGTCAGGCCGGTCACACGCCAGGCCCGGCTTAAGTGTTTCATCAGAGAGTGTGATTTAAATTGCGTGATCACGAAGATCTGTAATAAATCTGAATTGACGAAATTATTCAGCACAAAATCAATAATGCGGTAATTACCACCAAACGGAACTGCGGGCTTTGCACGAATACCGGTCAGCGGAGCCAGTCGCGTGCCCTCACCACCGGCCAGAATCATTGTTAACACACCTGACATATCAGACTCCCTGTAGATTTCGACAAACTGCACTTGCTTGTAGTTGTTGCACAATGACTAAGCAAGGCCAATACCATCATTGGCAGTTACGCCGATAAATTCCCGGATCTGTGGGAAATACCACTGCGGCGTGTGGGCTACTTTATGGCAGCCGGATGGCAACAGTATGACAAGCGGCACCAATCTGGTGCAGGCGCTGTGCCACGCACCACAATTGCGCATGACAACTGTATGTCAGTTTCTTATCGCAGGAAGCGCTTACGGGGCAAGTGAAATCTGAAAAAATTGTTTTCAGTGCAGGGAACACATCAGGCGGCAGTGTTGTACCCACCAGATGTAGCCGTATCAAATAGCAGCTACATCTGGCGATTGGCCGGATGATGGTTTGATGGTTACAGCCGGGCAGCCAGTTCAGCGCCCTGCCTGATCGCCCTCTTGGCGTCCAGCTCTGCGGCGACGTCGGCTCCACCAATCAGGTGGCTGCGCAGGCCCCGGGCTGTCAGTTCGTCGTGCAAAGTGCGCAGGCTCTCCTGACCCGCGCAAACAATAACATGGTCAACCGGCAACACCCGTTGCTGGCCATCCAGTTCAATCCACAGACCTTCGTCATCGACTTTCTGGTACTGCACACCTGACCACATTTCGACGCCTTTTTTCTTCAGCGAAGCGCGATGGATCCAGCCAGTGGTTTTGCCAAGCCCGGCCCCGACTTTGCTGGTTTTACGTTGCAGCAAAAATATCTTGCGGGGTGAGACAGAGACATGTTCTGAGGCCAATAATGCACCCCGCTGCTGAAAGTCTTTGTCGATGCCCCATTCTTTGAGCCAGGCATCCGGTTGCAGTGTCAGCGACTGCGGCTCGGTCAGATACTCGGCGATATCAAAACCAATACCGCCGGCGCCAATGACGGCCACTGTCTGCCCGACGGCCTTGTGATCGCGCAGCACATCAAGATAGCTCAGCACTTTCGGATGGTTATAGCCTTCCAGCTGCAACTGCCGTGGTTTGATGCCCGTCGCTATCACTACTTCATCAAAGCCGCCGGCGGCCAGGCTGTCTGCACTCTGCAGCGATCCAAGCTGGACTTTGACGTTGTGGTGTTTCAGCATTTGGCCAAAATAGCGCAAAGTCTGCTCAAACTCTTCTTTACCAGGTACCTGCTTGGCATAATTGAACTGACCGCCAATCCGATCATCTTTATCAAACAAGCTGACCTGATGTCCCCGCTCTGCGGCATACACCGCAAATGCCAGACCGGCAGGCCCGGCGCCTACCACCGCAATCTTCTTCGGCGCAGACGCTTTGGCAAAGTTGAGCTCGGTTTCGTAACAGGCTCTTGGATTGACCAGACAAGTCGCCCGTTTTTTCTGGAAGATATGATCAAGACAAGCCTGATTACAGGCGATACAGGTGTTGATAAGCTCCGGCTGACCGGCGGCGGCTTTGTTCACAAAGGCCGGATCGGCCAGAAAAGGCCGCGCCATACAAATTAAATCAGCCTCCCCCTGTTGCAGGATTTGTTCGCCAGTTTCCGGGCTGTTGATGCGATTCGTCGCCACCACCGGAATATTCACTTGTTGCTTGACCCGCGCGGTGATCCAGCTAAATGCCGCTCTGGGCACCATAGTGCCAATGGTCGGCACCCGCGCTTCATGCCAGCCGATGCCAGTATTAATCAGGCTGGCACCGGCCTGTTCAACGGCTTTAGCCAGCGCGACGACCTCGTCGTAATTGCTGCCTTCGTCGACCAAATCCAACATCGACAGGCGGAAAATGATAATAAAGTCTGCACCACAGGCGGCGCGGACCGCCCGGATCACTTCCAGCGCCAGTCGGCATCTGTTGTCAAAACTGCCACCCCATTCATCCTGACGTAAATTGGTGCGCTGGCAGATAAACTGGTTCAGCAAATATCCTTCAGAACCCATGATTTCAACACCGTCATAACCGGCTTTCTTGGCCAGTCGCGCGGAGCTGGCGAAATCTTTGATGGTGGACCGGATTTGCCGCGCCGACATTGCAGAAGGTTTAAAAGGCGTGATAGGCGACTGAACCGCGCTTGGTGCCTGGTTAAGCGGATGATATCCATAACGGCCGGCGTGCAGCAGTTGCAGACAAATTTTAGCGCCATAAGGATGAACGGCATCGGTTAACAACCGATGTTTACCCGTCTGCCAGAACCAACTGAGCTGACTGCCAAATGGCACCAGTGAACCACGAAAATTCGGACTGATCCCGCCGGTGATAATCAAACCCACGCCGCCGGCAGCCCTTTCTTTATAAAATGCAGCCAGCTTGCTGAAACCGTCTTTTTCTTCTTCCAGACCGGTGTGCATACTGCCCATAATGACACGGTTTTTTAGCCGGGTATGCCCCAGATCTAACGGTGAAAGTAAGTGTGGATATGCCACTTGGACCTCTCTGGTCGTACCTGTTGATATCATCGGAATGTAACGGCTTTTTCTCGGGCTGGCAAGACATCCGCATGCGCCCTGTTGGTGCATCTCAACATTTTCTTACAAATTGTCGTCGTGCAAACAGCCCGATTTCGTTATCTTAGCTAACTATCTGTATTCCGTTAAAGGTCATGTTATGTCTGAACAAAAACCCGGATTCATACGTCGTCTGCTGCGCGCTGTCTGGCAGGGTTTCCGTTTTATCCGCAATTTTGTCCTCAATTTTGTTTTTCTGTTGCTGTTCATTGGTTTCATTGCCGTCATCCTGAAGGAAGACAAATCTGTACAAGTGCCTGATCAGGCGGCGCTGGTACTAGATTTAAAAGGTGATTTAGTCGAAGAACTGCAATGGGTCGACCCGCTGGAAAAAGCCATCAATCAATCAACCGGCTCGAATGATGACCGTCCTGAAGTGCTGGTACGTGACCTGGTCAAGGTCATTGAAGAAGCCACCCGGGACAACCGGATTAAAGTCATAGTGCTGTCCCTTAGCAATCTCGGTTCCGGCTCGATGGACAAACTAGAGCGCGTCGGCGCCGCCCTGGAGAAATTCAAAGCTGCTGACAAAAAGATTTACGCAACAGGCGCTTATTACAGCCAGAATCAGTACTTTCTGGCCAGTTATGCCGACAGCATCAACCTCAATCCGATGGGCGCCGTCATCATCGAAGGATTTGGCAGTTATCCGATGTATTACAAAGCGGCGCTGGAAAAACTGAAAATTTCAACGCACGTCTTCAAAGTGGGCACTTACAAATCTGCGGTAGAACCTTTTACCCGCAATGACATGTCGCCGGAAGCTAAAGAAGCAAACAGCGCCTGGTTGCAGGAATTGTGGTCGGCTTATAAGCAACAAGTGGCAGAGCGCCGCGGATTTGGCGTCGACAACTTCGATGAAACCTTTGCCAGATTACTTGAGCGTATCAACGCCGCAAACGGCGATATGACGCAATATTCACTGGATGCCAAGCTGGTTGACACCATTAAAACCCGTGACGAGTTCCGTGCCGATATTATCGCTTTAGTTGGCGAGGACAAGGAGCATCACAGCTTTAATCAGATTAATTATGATGACTACCAATCATTAGTGGTACCACCCATCGCGGTTGACAATCCGCTGACCGACAAAGTCGGCCTGGTGGTTGCCCGCGGCACTATCATCGATGGCAATGCAAAAGCTGGCACCATCGGGGGGGAAAGTACTGCACGCTTGCTGCGTAATGCCCGTTTTGACGACAAAGTGAAAGCTGTGGTGCTGCGTATTGACAGCGGCGGTGGCAGTGCTTTTGCTTCTGAACAAATAGCGGAAGAAATCCGTCTGCTCAAGGCTGCTGGCAAACCTGTAATAGCTTCGATGGGCGCCGTCGCAGCATCTGGTGGATACTGGATTGCAGCGCCGACTGATCAGATTTATGCAGCCCCAACGACTATCACTGGCTCTATCGGTATCTTCGCATTGTTCCACACAGCTGAAAATGCAATGTCGACGCTGGGCCTGAACGTAGATGGCGTAGGCACAACTGAACTGGCTGGTTTTTCAGCAGGCGTGCCATTATTCAAAGGCTTACCGGCTACTGCTGAGCAGCTGCTGCAACGCACCATCGAGCAAGGTTACGATGAGTTTATCACGCACGTGGCCACCTCCAGAAATCTCGATAAAGCCCGCGTGAATGAAATTGGGCAGGGCCGTGTCTGGACCGGTCAGAAAGCGCTGGAATTTGGTCTGGTCGACAAACTTGGCACGCTGGACGACGCTATCGCGGCGGCGGCTGAAAAAGCCAGCCTGAAGCACTTTGATGTCAAAGTGATTGAACAGGAAATGTCTGAACAGGAAAAACTGATGGCGCAGCTGTTTGGCACAGCTCAAACGCTGGGTCTGTTGCCAGAAAGTCAGTTGTCAGTCTCCCCACTGAAAAAACTGCTGACTCAGCTCGACCGTGAATTAAAAGTGCTGGAGCAATTTAACGACCCGAATGGCATCTATTCGGTCTGCTTTAGTTGCCAGTTACAGTAAAAGACAGATGTAGAAACCGCCGGCTGAAGCCGGCGTTTTTTTGTCCGGTTTTTGGATCCCAACGCGGTATCACTGCGTAAGGCATTCCATTAGCCTGATGCATAAAAGCAAAAACCCCGCATGGCGGGGCTTTCAGAATATGGCGGAGAGAGTGAGATTCGAACTCACGGATGGCTATTAACCATCGCCGGTTTTCAAGACCGGTGCATTAAACCGCTCTGCCATCTCTCCGTGCCGTGTATATTAATCAAGGCGCCTCTGTTTTTGCAAAGCTTTTTTTGGGTTTTAACGTATTGAATTGACTGAAAGAATATTTTTTATGCAAGCTGCTGATTTGCTGAACAGATTTTAGCGCCAGGGGAATTATTTTCCTGCGGTGTGGTCTTTGCAACATGACAAATGAAAAACTTTTTAGTTATAGTCACAGGTGAAACATAAGGAGAGCCTATGCAATATCAACCCACGCAAGTGCTGTCGACCCCAGACAGTGCCAGTATCAACAAAGTTCTGCGTAATACCTATACCCTGCTTGCCTTGACCCTGACAGCCAGTGCTGTTGCCGCCGGCGTCGCGATGATGCTGGAGCTGAGCGCGATGGCAGGACTGGGTCTGGCCATTCTGGGCTTCGTGCTGGTTTTTGTCGTCATCAAAAAAGCGAACAGTGCTTCAGGTATTGGCTGGATTTTTGCGTTTACCACGGTGATGGGTGCGTCTATTGGTCCAATGCTGAACCGCTACGCGGCGATGGCCAACGGGCCTGAACTCATCATGCAGGCATTTGGCGCGACGGCACTGATCTTCTTCGGTCTGTCCGCTTACACCCTGACCAGCAAAAAAGATTTCTCATTTATGGGAAATTTCCTGTTTGTCGGTCTGCTGCTGGCCATTATCGCGGGCTTCGCCAACATTTTTTTCCAGGTGCCTGCGCTGCATCTGGCGATCAATGCGGTCATTGTGCTGGTGATGTCAGGCTTTATCCTGTTTGACACCAGTCGTATCATCAATGGTGGCGAGACCAACTACATTCGTGCAACGGTAGGTTTGTACCTGAACATCTTTAACCTGTTCACTTCACTACTGCAGTTGCTTGGCATTTTTGGCAGCGACGACTAACGACAAGCCCGTATTGATCTTATAAAATGCCCCGCTTGGGGCATTTTTATTTGGCCAACGATGACTAGTTTTGTGCTGTACATTCAATCCGATTGTTACGCGAGCCCGGTGCTTGACGATGTATTGCGTTTCGCCAGAGCTGCCGTCGCAGCAAACCACCGCATTGACCACATGTTTTTTTACCAGCAGGCGGTTCAGGCGGTGAACCCGGATATTGACCTGCCCGCTGACGAGCCCGACTTAGTCGCGCCCTTGCTGGCATTTGCCATCAGTCAGCAGATCCCGCTGCTGTACTGCGCGACAGCCGCTGAAAAGCGCGGTTTCAGCCGCGCCAGAGCCGGCTTCACTCTGGCAGGTCTGGCAGAGTTTGGCATGCGCATCGAAAATGCCGACAAAGTGGTGCAATTCTGATGAGCAAGATTTTGTTGGTCATGCAGCACAGCGCTTTTTGTGGCGCGTCTTCCCGTGAAGGACAGGATTTGGCGATGGCCCTGGCCGCCACCGAGCATCAGGTCAGTCTGTTATATCGCGAAGAGGCTGTCCTGCAGCTACTGCCGCTGGCCAGTCCAGTTGCGGTCAAAGATTTTACCAAGGCGCAAAAATTGTTTCAGCTGTACGACATCGAAGATATTTATGTCTGTCAGCAAGCGCTGGATAAATTCAGACTCAAGCCTGAACAATTACAAATCCCGGTTATCGCGATGGATCAAGCCGCGCAAGCAACGTTACTCAGTCAATTTACCCAGATCCTGGTGACCTGATGAAGCTATTTCAACTGACCACAGCAAACTGGCCTGCGCTGGCCGGATTAGCCGGCGCTGATGATGCGCTGTTACTGCGCCAGGACGCGGTCCATTTACTTCGGCAGGCAATGCCGGTCCCGGCTCAAGTTTACGTACTGGCGCAGGATCTGGCTGCGCGCGGGCTGGATTGTCCGCCAGCGGTTACCGCGATTGATGACTCTGGTTGGGTTCAACTTTGTATTGAGGCAGAACAGGTGATTTTATGTCACAACTAACAGCAGATTTGGCTCAGGTCCAGCTCGACAAACATGGTTACCTCGCCGAACCTGAGCAATGGAACGAGGCCCTTGCACAGGCATTCGCCAAAGAAGAAAACATCACGCTGACCGATGCACACTGGGAAGTGATTTGGTTTGTCCGCGAGTTCTATCGGGAGTTTCAAACCTCGCCGGCGATCCGTCTGCTGGTCAAAGCGATGGCACAAAAACTGGGAGCAGACAAAGGCAATAGCAAATATCTGTTCTTGCTGTTTCCGGAAGGTCCGGCAAAACAGGCCACCCGTATTGCCGGACTGCCGAAACCAGCTAAATGCCTGTGATTAGGCAAGGCTGACCAATAATTTCAGCCGCCAGCCTGATGGTAAATAGTCCAACCCACCTCGGCGGCAACATAAAGAACCAAGCCGACCATAAACGCCATCATCAGCCAGTACACAGCCTGCTGCGCTAAGCTGGCTTTGCGTCGGACTACTTTTTTTCGCACCACCTCGGTCGAAGCAACCGCCAAAGACTCTTTACCGCGCTGTAATACTTTTTTTTCTGTCATCAGCACAACTCAATCAGATGATGGTGCACTGCATGCCAGTGCACCTCTGCCAGCGGGTTCCGTCAGGCTAAGCGGGTTTTACCACCCATATATGGTTGTAAAACAGCAGGGATCTCGATAGTGCCATCCTCCTGCTGATAGTTTTCCAGAATCGCGACTAAGGTACGGCCGACCGCCAGACCAGAGCCGTTAAGGGTATGCAGCAACTCTGGCTTTTTACCCTCTTCCGGCCGGAAACGGGCTTGCATCCGGCGCGCCTGGAAATCCCCCATGTTGCTGCAGGACGAAATTTCCCGGTAGGTATTCTGCGCCGGTAACCAGACTTCCAGATCGTAAGTTTTGCACGAGCCAAAACCCATATCGCCGGTACACAACAGCATAACGCGATAAGGCAAACCGAGCAGTTGCAGCACTTTTTCGGCATGCGCCGTCAGTTGTTCCAGCGCATCCATCGAAGTTGCAGGGTGGACCAACTGCACCAGCTCAACTTTATCAAACTGATGCTGGCGGATCAGACCGCGGGTGTCGCGACCATATGAACCGGCTTCGCTGCGAAAACATGGCGTGTGCGCGGTCATTTTGACTGGCAACTCAGCCAGCTCATAAATACGGTCACGCGCCAGATTGGTCAGCGGTACCTCGGCCGTTGGGATCAGGCTCATGCCCACCCCTTCTTCTGTCGCCGGCTGGGTATGGAACAAATCCGCACCAAACTTCGGCAACTGACCGGTCCCATATAACGAATCTTTGTTGACAAGATAAGGCACATACATTTCGGTATAACCGTGCTGTTCTGTATGTAAATCCAGCATAAACTGTGACAGCGCACGGTGCAGTCTGGCTATCTGGCCTTTGAGCACAACAAAACGTGAACCAGCCACTTTGACGGCGTTTTCAAAATCCAGCCCTTTATCAAGCGCTTCACCCAGTGCAACATGATCCTGCACCGCAAAAGCGAACTGGCGTGGTTCGCCAAAACGGCGCACTTCCAGATTGCCGCTCTCGTCTTTGCCGACCGGCACTGACAGATCCGGTAAATTCGGAATAGTGGCGGCGATGGCATCGAGCTCTGCCAGTACTGCATCAAGCTGCACTTTCGCGTTGTCCAGCTCAGCGCCGAGACCGTCGACTTCCGCCAGCAGCGGCGCTATGTCTTCACCGCGCGCTTTGGCCTGACCAATGGCCTTGGATTTGCTGTTGCGCTGGTTTTGTAATTCCTGCGTGGCAACCTGTAATTGACGGCGTTGTTCTTCCAGCGCGGAGATTTTCTCTACATCCAGCACAAAACCGCGGGTTGCCTGGCGTGCAGCTGTTTCTTGCAGCTCTGCTCTTAAATACTTGCTATCTAACATTTTGTTTTACTTCATTGTCCCCAGCTTGATACCAAGCCAGGTCAGGGTTAAACACAACACCAGGTTGGCCAGAATATTGGCCGCTGCTTTGGCGACAGCGCCTTGTTGCAGCAATAACACAGTGTCCATGGAAAAAGTGGAAAACGTCGTCAGCGCCCCCAGAATGCCGATCCCGATGAAGATCCGCCATGGGCTAGGCGCCAGCTGTTCGGTCAGGATCAGGCCATACAATAAACCTATGGCAAAAGACCCCAGAATATTAACGAGCAAAGTCCCAAAAGGAAATGCCCGTCCTAAAAGATGTCCGGCAAGTTCGGTCAGACCAAAACGCAGACAGGCGCCCAGAGCACCGCCCAGCGCGATAGCCAGATAATTACTCCACATCCGGCGCCCCCTTGGCCTTGGCATCCAGCTGACGCAAATACCGCAACTTGTCGGCCAGCTGCTTTTCAAGACCTCGATCTGTCGGTTTGTAAAACTGCTGGTCCGCTAATTCGGCCGGCATGCAGCTCATACCGGCGGCATAGGCACCGGGTTCATCATGCGCGTATCTGTACCCTTCACCATAACCGAGCTCTTTTAACAAACGGGTTGGCGCGTTACGCAGATGAACCGGCACTTCATAAGAGGGTTGTTCACGTACCAAAGCACGCATTTGATTAAACGCCAGGTACAACGCATTACTTTTTGGGGCAAGCGCACAATAAACCGCCGCTTGCGCAATGGCGCGTTCACCTTCGGCAGGCCCAACCCGTTGAAAGGTGTCAAACGCTGCCAGCGCCAGGCTCAGCGCTCTCGGATCTGCGTTGCCGATATCTTCTGACGCTATGGCCAGCAGTCGCCGGGCGACATATAAAGGATCGCCGCCGCCTTCGAGGATACGGCAATACCAATACAAGGCCGCATCAGGCTGAGACCCACGGACCGACTTATGAAAAGCGGAGATCAGGTCATAATACAGCTCGCCCTGATTATCAAAACCCGGCAGCTGACGCTCCACCAGCTGTTTCAGCAATTCGGTACTGATGTGCCGGCTCTCATCAACGCTCTGAGCCGCCAGCTCCAGTAAATTGAGCATCTTACGGGCGTCGCCATCAGCCAGTTGCAACAGCAGTTGCGCCGCATGCGGCGCCAACTGTACCTGACCGGCCAAACCACGCGAAGCGTCAAGCAATGCGCGCTCGAGCAGTTGTCGTAAATCTTCGGTTTCAATCTTGCGCAGGACACACACACGCGCCCGTGATAACAAAGCGTTGTTCAGTGAAAAAGACGGGTTTTCGGTGGTCGCTCCGATAAAGATGACAGTGCCATCTTCAATGTGAGGCAAAAAAGCGTCCTGCTGACTCTTATTAAAACGGTGGACCTCGTCAACAAACAGCAAGGTACGACGGCCCCGCTCCAGGTTCATTCGGGCGGCGTCGATGGCTTCGCGGATCTCTTTAACGCCGGCCGTCACTGCTGAGATTTTTTCAATGGCAGCATCTGCGCTGCCGGCGATCAGTTCAGCCAGTGTTGTTTTGCCGGTTCCCGGCGGCCCCCACAGGATCAGCGAGTTGAGCTGACCGGCTTCGATAGCGCGTCTGAGCGGCGTGTCTGGCCCAATCAGATGCTGCTGTCCGACATATTCACTCAGGGTCTGTGGCCTGAGCCGTGCGGCCAAAGGCCGCACATCAGGCGCAAAACTAAAAGATAAGTTGCTCACTTGCCACGCAGATCGTCGATATCAACACCGGCCGGCGGCACAAACTTAAACTGGCTGTCATCCAGCGGCACATTGCTTTGCACAGCGATAAACTCAAAAGTACTCAACTGTCCGTCCTGATTTGCCACTGCCATTTTTGACAGCCCCACACCAGAAAACTGTAACGTCAGCCGGGTGACCGCACTGTTTTTATCTTTGGGCGTGATCACAAAAGTCTCGCCCTCAACACTAACCTGATACTGCGCCCACAGTTTGGCATCGCTTGACGTCAACAAGACAAAGGGGGTTTGATTGACCTCTTTGCTGGCGTCATAAATCTTCAGCTCTTCGAGCGCTTCGTCGTAATGCCATAAGGTTTTACCATCCCCAAGCAATAAGTTAGGCGAAGGCGACAGCGTTTCAAAACGAAACAGCGCCGGCTGCTTCATCGCCAGATAACCTTCCCCTTGTTGCACGGTTTTTTGCTCAGGACTGGTGACCTTCTGCTCAAAGCTGGCCTGATAAGAATTCAAACGGGCCAGTTTGTATTTCAGCTGCTCAGCAGCGCTGTCAGCGGCCTGTACTGCGCCAGACATCAGTTGTGCGACACACAGACCCAATAAACTCAGATATTTCATTTAAAAACCTTTTGGTGGCGGTGGCGCCAAAACTTCGCGGTTACCATTATGGCCGGGTCCGCTGACAATCCCGACCTGCTCCATTGTTTCTACCAGCCTGGCCGCCCGGTTATAGCCAATCCGGAAGCGGCGCTGTACACCAGAGACCGACGCTTTCCTGCTCTCGGTTACAAAAGCGACAGCCTGATCAAACAGGGGATCTGCCTCAGCATCTTCATCTTCGAGTGTCTCGCCAGGCAACAGGTTCTCTTCAGTCGTCTCGCCGGACAGAATGTCCGGAATATAATTGGGCTTCCCGCGCGTTTTCCAATCCGCCACAATGGCATGTACTTCATGGTCATCGACAAAAGCGCCATGCACCCGGTTTGGCACACCGGACCCCGGCGGCAGGTACAACATATCGCCCTGGCCCAACAAACTCTCTGCGCCTTGCTGGTCAAGAATGGTGCGCGAATCAATTTTGGAAGAGACCTGAAAGGCGATCCGGGTCGGGATATTGGCTTTAATCAGGCCCGTGATCACATCCACCGATGGGCGCTGCGTCGCCAACACCAAATGAATACCGGCAGCCCGCGCTTTTTGCGCAATACGTGCGATCAGCTCTTCCACTTTTTTGCCGACGATCATCATCATGTCGGCAAACTCGTCGATGACCACGACAATAGAGGGTAATTTTTCCAGCAGCGGCGGCTCGCCCCGCATGTCGTCCGTCGGACGCCACAGCGGGTCACGCAACGGCTTCCCGTCGCTGATGGCTTCTGCCACTTTCGCGTTGTACCCCTTCAGATTGCGCACACCCATGGCGGACATCAGCTTATAACGACGTTCCATCTCACCGACACACCAGCGCAAGCCGTTGGCCGCTTCTTTCATGTCAGTGACGACTTCGGTTAATAAGTGCGGGATGCCTTCATAAACAGACAGTTCCAACATCTTCGGGTCAATCATCAGGAAGCGGACATCATCAGGCGTGGACTTGAATAACAAACTACAAATCATTACGTTAACGCCAACTGACTTCCCTGAACCCGTCGTACCTGCTACCAGCAAATGCGGCATTTTGGCCAAATCAGCCACGACGGCTTTACCAGCGATATCTTTACCCAGCACCATGGTCAGCGGCGATTTCGCCTGTTCAAAGACTTCGTCACCAATCACTTCGGACAGTCGTACAATCTCCCGGTGCTGATTAGGCAGCTCAAGGCCGATATATGATTTGCCCGGGATCACCTCGACCACCCGCACGCTGATCGCCGACAGCGAACGCGCCAGATCTTTGGACAGCCCGGTGATTTTTGAAACTTTAACCCCCGGAGCCAGATCAAGCTCAAAACGGGTGACAACGGGGCCCGGATAGACGCCCACGACTTTGGCATCCACACCGAAGTCCAGCAATTTCAGCTCGACCAGGCGGGACACCCGCTCTAAGTCTTCTTCAGAAATCGGATTCACACTGCGATTGGGCCGCTCCAGCAAGCTCAGCGATGGCAACGCATCAACAGGCGTCTGCTGCGCCGGGTACAATACTTCATCCTGTTGCTCTTCGTCGTCATCAGGTTCTGCGGCTGCATAAGTCACTGCCGCAGTGCCAGGATTGGCCTGGGTATGCAAATAACTTTGCGCCAGCTCGTCTTCGGCATAGCTCTCGTCAATAGCGCTGTACGACAGTTCGTCTTCGGCCAGCTCATCAATACTGACAAATGCCCGGGCGTCAGTGCTGATATCCAGCGGCTGAATAGGCAGCGGTTCTATACGCTCGCCAGCATTTGGAAAGAACGCCCGGCTCTGCGTATCTGCGGCGACCTTCATCCCGCTACTGAGCACCACACTGCCAGCCGCTTGCACTGGAGGCGTCACGGGCTCTGCGGCCAACGGCGGTTGTGAGTCAAAACGGAAAATTTCGGGTTGTGGCTGTACCACGGGCTCTGCTTGTGGCTGGTAAGTCGCGCGCGGGTTATCAGACACTGCGGGTGCTGCCACCGAATGCGCAGGCGCCAATTCGCTAAAGTCGGGTGAAGAAGCGCTGTTGGTGTCACCAAAGGTCAGGGCGGGTTCGATGCGCTCGTGCTCGGCGCGCTCCGCCTGAGCATCAGCCGGCTGAATGGCGAAATCTTGTGGCGTTGCTTTGGCTGACTCACTGGCTGTTGCGGTCATCACAGCAGCAGACTGCTGGTACAGCGCACCTTTTTCCTCACTGCGCTGCATTGGTTTTACCACCACGGGCTGGCGGCGCAAACGACGCGAAATCGCCGCCATCGTGTCGTTGAAGTTCCACAGCGCTTTGCCTGCGGCAACCACGACGCGGCCCAGCTCGTCGGCAACCGTCAGCCAGGAGATCCCTGTTAACAAGGTCAACCCGATACAAAAAGTGCACAGCAGGATCAGCGTCGTGCCGACGAAGCTCAGTTGCGGTAACAACCAGGAAATCATCACGTCACCGACCACGCCGCCGCTGCTGTACATGTAAATATCGTCAAAGTTAATACTGCTGATGGCGCAGGCGCTGCTCACTGTTAACAGCAAGCCCAACAGCCGCATCCCCAACACAAAATAATCCAGCGACAACAAATCAGTGAAACGACGGAACAGCAGATAGCCACAGAACGCCAGGAACGGCGGCACCAGATAGGACAACCAGCCAAAAACGCATAACAACACATCGGCGACTTCAGCGCCAACCGGGCCGGCGATATTGCGAATATCGCTGTGATAGCCGGTTTGCGACCAACTGGGATCTGCCGGGTCAAAACTCAACAGCGCCAACAATAAAAAACTGGCAAGTCCGAGACAACCGATCAGGCCGACTTCGACCAGTCGCTGCATTCCATTGAGTGAAAAAACCGTTTTAGCTTGCAAGCACGAAACCCTATTTCAAGAAAACTTAAACCCGGCAAAGATACCAGACTCATCAGACGCATGCACCTGCCAACTCAACCTAAATCAAGCCCGACAGAGGATTTCGCTGATTTTTTATCCAGTATCCTTTTTTCAGGCACTGACCGCAACAAAAGTTGTCTGTTTGACCTCTTCCATCACCACATAAGTTCTGCTTTCGCGAACGCTGGGTAACCTCAGCAACGTTTCTCCGAGCAGTTCCCGGTAGGCCGCCATATTGGCAACCCGGGTTTTGAGCAAGAAGTCAAAACTGCCGGAAACCAGATGACATTCGAGAATTTCGTCCAGTTTTTGCACTGCCTTACTGAATTCATCAAAATCCTCAGGCGATGTTTTACTGAGGGTAATTTCGACAAAAACCAGCAAAGCCGCGCCTACTTTATTGGGGTCAACCCGCGCATTGTAACTGAGGATAAACCCCTCGGTTTCCAGTTTGCGCACTCTTTCCAGGCAAGGGGTTGGACTGAGCCCCACCCTTTTCGCCAGTTCGACGTTCGCCAGCCGGCCATCTTTTTGTAATTCGGTCAGAATTTTCCGGTCAATCCGGTCCAGTTTACGGCTGTTCGCATCCACTGAGATAGGCAAGTTGAATATCCTGTATTGAGAGGTTTTATAGTGAATTATGCTGCAAAACACAAATAAAACAATCAGCAATTCCACAATCTCCGCACTATACTAGCGAAAAATTTTTACCCTCCCTACAAGGCAAACAATATGATCATTGGCGTACCTAAAGAGATAAAAAATCACGAATACCGCGTCGGTATGACTCCTGCCAGCGTGCGCGAGCTGGTTGGCCACGGCCACACCGTTTATGTTGAACACAATGCCGGTCATGGCATCGGTTTTGGTGACGCGGATTATGAAGCCGCCGGTGCAAAAGTGCTGGCAACCGCCGCTGAGGTGTTTGCCATTGCTGAGATGATTGTCAAAGTCAAAGAACCGCAGGCGGGCGAACGCGCCATGCTGCGCGAAGATCAGATTCTGTTTACTTATCTGCACCTGGCACCAGATCTGCCGCAAACAGAAGACCTGATCCAGTCAAAAGCGGTCTGTATCGCATATGAAACAGTAACAGACAACCGCGGTGGCCTGCCGTTGCTGGCGCCGATGTCAGAAGTCGCTGGCCGCATGTCTATTCAGGCTGGCGCCCGCGCGCTGGAAAAATCCTGCGCAGGCCGCGGTATGTTGCTCGGCGGCGTTCCAGGTGTCGAACCTGCCAAAGTTGTCGTGATTGGTGGCGGTATGGTCGGCACCAACGCCGCACAAATGGCAGTCGGCCTGGGCGCTGATGTTGTGGTACTGGACCGCTCAGTCGATGTGCTGCGCCGTATCAACGCGCAGTTCAACGGCGCGGTGAAGGCCATTTATTCAACAGCCGATGCACTGGAAAAACACGTGCTCGAAGCGGACCTCGTGATTGGCGGCGTGTTAATCCCAGGTGCTGCAGCACCGAAACTGGTGACGCGCGAGCACATCCGCAACATGAAACCAGGTTCTGCCATCGTTGACGTCGCGATTGACCAGGGCGGCTGCGTCGAGACTTCCAAACCAACCACGCACGCGGAACCAACCTTTATCGTCGACGAAGTCGTGCATTATTGTGTGGCAAACATGCCTGGCGCAGTACCACGGACTTCTACCTTTGCGCTGAATAACGCGACTCTGCCGTTTATCATTAAACTGGCTAACAAAGGCTACAAACAAGCGCTGCTGGACGACCCGCATCTGTTAAACGGCCTGAACGTGATCCACGGCAAAGTGGTGAACCAGCATGTGGCTGAAGCGCTGGACCTGCCTTTCACAGATCCACGCACAGCGCTGTCTGCCTGAATCAGCTGATTAGTTGTGAAAAAGCCTGGGCAATCCCAGGCTTTTTTGTTTTATCGCACGCGGCTCTTGGATCAGACAGCGAGTTTTTTGTCAGTTAACATGGCTTTTTGCAAATAGAGGCCAGATCAGAAATCCACCTTGCCATCCCGAATATGTTGCTCGCCACGCTGTTTGGCGAGCTCGATTTGTTTCTGACGTTCGGCAAATGATGCTTTCTGTTCATCGGTCAGACTGTCATGACAATGCGGACAGCTCAGGCCCTGCAGATACTTCTCCGATGCCAGATCTGCTTGCGACAGCGGCATGCGGCAGGCATAACACTGGTCGTAACTGCCTTGCTCCAGACCATGTTTGACCGCAACGCGCTGGTCAAACACAAAGCATTCGCCTTGCCACAGGCTTTGGGATTGTGGCACTTCTTCTAAGTATTTCAGAATGCCACCATCTAAGTGATAAACCTCATCAAAGCCCTGCTCTTTTAGGTAAGCCGTTGATTTTTCACAGCGGATACCCCCGGTGCAAAACATCGCCACCTTTTTGTGCTTCGTTTTGTCCAGGTGTTCAGCAGCCCACTGTGGAAATTCACGGAAACTGGTGGTGTTCGGGTTGACGGCATTCTTGAAAGTGCCGATGGCGACTTCGTAGTCGTTGCGGGTGTCGATGACAATTGTGTCAGGATCGGAAATCAGCTGATTCCAGTCATCACCTTTCACATAAGTCCCGACAATGTGGGCTGGGTTGACGCCAGGAACCCCCATAG